>Ga0172367_10005841_pt1 | contig 14739 bp, 16 predicted proteins | sample Lak10m_FD_114542 | JGI IMG/M metagenome (GOLD analysis project Ga0172367, IMG submission 114542) | Freshwater microbial communities from Kabuno Bay, South-Kivu, Congo - kab_022012_10m | ecosystem: Environmental > Aquatic > Freshwater > Lake | place: Democratic Republic of the Congo: South-Kivu... | reverse complement strand
GGCTTGAAACGCTCGAACAGCGCGAGGATCAGCAGCGACGCGAGCCCCTGCGTGGGCGGCGTCATGTTGAAGAGGCGGGCATCCTTGAGGCCGACGGTCAACGGTGTAACCAACTTGGCCTTGTGGCGGCGGTAGTCGTCGAGCGTCACGGGCGAGCCCGCGCGCGCGAGGTCGGCGGCGATCGCCTCGGCAAGCGCGCCGCGATAGAAGCTCTCCGTGCCCTCGCGGCCGATGCGGCGCAGCGTCTCGCCCAAGGCGGCCTGCACGAAGCGCGTGCCCGGCAGCGGTACCCTGCCGCCCGGCAGGAACGCGTCGGCGAAGCCCGGTGCCGCTTCGCATTCGGCGCGCTTGGATTCGGTGAAGCGCGTCTGGCTCGCCGTCACGGGGAAGCCGTTCGCGGCGTAGAAGGCGCCGGGCTCGACGAGGCGCGACAGCGGCAGCTTGCCGCCGAGCGTGCGCGACAGCTCGAACGCCGCCCCCCAGCCGGAGACCGTGCCCGCGACGGTGTTCGCGGCAACGGGGCCGCGCGACGGGATCGTGTCGTGCCCCTGCTTGCGGTACCAGCCGGGCGAGATCGCCGACGCCGCGGCGCCGCACGCGTCGATGCCGACCGGCTTGCCGTCGCAGCCGTCGACCAGCCAGAACCCGTCGCCGCCGATCGCATTCATGTGCGGGTAGACGACCGGGATCGCCGCCGCCATCGCGATCATCGCCTCGACGGCGTTGCCGCCCTCCTTGAGCACGTCCATGCCCGCCTCGGCGGCGAGGTGGTGCGGGGCGGTCGTCATCCCGCGGTAGCCGCGCGGCGTCTCGAGCATCGTCTTGCCTTCGTGTCGGGGAGCGCTAGGCTCGTTTCGTATCGGGGGAGCCGGCGATGCGCAAACGGATTCTGGTCCTTCTCGCGGCACTTTTCTGGGCATCGCCTGCCTCCGCGCAAGGCATCGCCCCGGAAGACGCCGCCGCGATCCGCGCGACGATCGAGCGCCAGATCGACGCCTTCCGCGCCGACGACGGCGAGCGCGCCTTCGCCTTCGCCGACGGCTCGATCCGCGCGATGTTCGGCGACGCTGCGACGTTCATGGCGATGGTGCGCGCGGGCTACGCCATGATCTACCGGCCGCGCGCCTGGGCCTTCGGCGAAGCGGGACCGCAGGACGGCGACGTGGCGCAGGTCGTCGAGTTCGACGGGCTCGACGGGAGCTCGGCGGCGGCGGTCTACGTGATGCGCCGCCAGCCCGACGGGACGTTCCGCATCGCGGGCGTGTACCTGTTGCGCAGCCGGCGGCCCGGCGTCTAGAACGGGCGGAACCGAGCCACCCCGGAGTCCCAAGCATGGCCACCGCCGACGACACGTACAAGAAGATGTTCACGGTCTCGTGGCAGGAGCTGCACCGCGACTGCAAGGCGCTGGCGTGGAAGCTCGTCGCGGGCGGCCCGTGGCGCGGCATCGTCGCGGTGACGCGCGGCGGCCTGATCCCGGCCGGCATCATCGCGCGCGAGCTGGAGCTGCGCATCATCGACACGGTGTCGATCGCCACCTACCAGGGCCAGCAGATCGCCGAGACGTCGAACGTGCTGAAGCCGCTGGCGGCGAGCACCGTCGACGCGGCCGGCCCGCGCTGGCTCATCATCGACGACCTCGTCGACACGGGTGCCACCGCCAAGATCGTCCGCGCGATGCTGCCCGGCGCGCACTTCGCCACGGTCTACGCCAAGCCCGCCGGCAAGCCGATGGTCGACACCTACGTGACCGAGACGAGCCAGGACACCTGGATCATGTTCCCGTGGGATACCGAGCCGCAGTTCGCGCGGCCGATCGCCGCGGCGAAATAGCCTAGCCGCCTTCGGCGATTTCCTCGAGCGCCTCGCGCGACGCGATCTCGACGCGCGTCTGCTCGGGCAACGCGATGGTCCCGTCCTTGCGCAGCTGCGTGAAGGTGCGGCTCACCGTCTCGATCGTCAGGCCGAGATAGTCGGCGATGTCGGCGCGGCTCATCGGCAGGTCGATCGGCGAGGCCGGCCGGCCGCGCGACTCGGCCCGGCGCGACACCATCAGCAGGAAGCTCGCCAGCCGCTCGCGCGCGGTCTTGCGGCCGAGCAGCAGCATCTGGTCCTGCGCCGCGACGAGCTCGTTGCCCGCCATCTCGAGCAGGCGGTGCTCGAGATTCGGAAGCTCGGTCAGCAGCTTCTCCATGCGCTGGCGCGGGAAGCGGCACAGGCGCAGCTTCGTCACCGCCTCGGCCGAATAGGCGTAGGTCTTGTTGAGCGCGACGCCGAGGAAGTCGCCCGGGAAAAGGAACCCCGTTATCTGGCGCCTTCCGTCCGGCAGCAGCTTGTAGAGCTTGACCGCCCCCTCGACGACGTTCGACAGGTGCTCGGCCGGCTCGCCTTCCTGGAACAGCGTGGCATGCGGGTCGAGGCGCACGACGGTCGTGATCGTGCGCAGGCGCGAGAGCTGCTCGGGCGCCAGCACGTCGCACACGCTCGTCTCGCGGATCGCGCAGTCGTCGCACGGGCTCTCGTGCGCGCGCAACCGGTCTGACGTCGTCATCCGACGCGCTTCGCTGCCCTGTTGGATCCCCGCCATCGTTCCTCGCGCCTTCCGGTACGCACACCCCGGTAAGGTCGGCATTCTGGAGGCAGCGCCCGCGCGATACAAGTGCCGCGGGTGCCGTGAACCGGCCGGCACCGGGCGGCGTATACCCGTCATGCGCCGCATCTTCGCATTTGCCGCCTTTCTGGCCCTGATTTTGCCCGCCGGCCCCGCCCCGGCCCGGTCCGACACGCGCGTGCTCGAATTCGAGGTGCGGCGCGGCGGCGCGCCCATCGGCACGCACAGGGTCGCGATCCGCGAGGCGGGACCGCGCACCGAGGTCGAGATCGAGATCGACCTCGCCGTGCGCTTCGCGTTCCTCACGGTCTACCGCTACACGCACCGGTCGCGCGAATCGTGGGAGGCCGGCCGGCTCGTGGCACTCGACGCGACGACCGACGACAACGGCGAACGGACCCGGGTGTCGGCGCGCGCCGCAGCGGACGGCCTTGCCGTCGACGGGAGCGGCGGCCGCTACGTCGCGCCGCCGGGCGTCGCACCGACGAGTTATTGGCGGCGCGAGAAACTCGAGCGCACGCACCTGCTCGACACGCAGAGCGGCAAACTCGTCGCGGTCGCCAACGCCGCGCTCGGCTCGCGCGCGGTCCCGGTCGACGGCGCCGACGCGCCGGTCGACTTCTACCGGGTGTCCGGCGATCTCGAGGCCGAACTCGGCTACGCGGCCGACGGCAGCTGGGCGGCGCTCGCGTTCGAGGCGAGGGGCGCGCGCATCGACTACCGCCGGGTTTCGGCGTTGTCCCAAACGGGGCTCGCGAACACCACATCGCCGCGTTGACCTGAATCAACGCGGGCGGGCGCGCGGACGCCCACACTCCGGCATCATGCTCGCCAGCGTCCCGCCCGCTCCCGAACCTTTCCGCCTGCCGCGCCGCCGTTTCGTCGCGCGCGAACTGCGCGGCGCCGACGTGTTGCGCGCCTTCCCGCTCGCCCGGCTCGCGGCCGGACGGCTGACCCTCGCCGCCTGGCTCAGCTTCGCCGAAGCGATGGGCGCCGAACCGCCGGGCGCCAAGCGGCGGCGCACGAAATCGGCCGAACCGCGCGACCACGGCCTGCTCGGCCTCGAGGACCGGCGCGGGTACCTGCAGGCGCTGTGCAGCTACGCGGTGCGACCCGATCTCGGCGCGGGCAGGCGCCTTGACGTCGACAACATCGTCGCCCTCGACCTCGTCGACAGCGACGGCCCGGCGGACCACATGATCGGCACGATCGAGGCGCTCGCCCGCACGCTCGGCTGCCCGGCCGTCGCGATCCACCTGCCGCCCTCGGGCCAGGCGGCCGGCGCCGGGCGGCACGCGCTCGACCGCGTCCTCGGCACCAGCCACGATCAGTCCGGCATATACCGGCGGCTCGACGCGGCAGAATAGCGCCCGGAACCCCCGCTACAGACGACTCGTCGCTTGCCCTCGCAGGCCCGAGGCGCCTAGATTCCGTCCCGTGCGTGGCGGCCGGGCAACACCCTGGTCGCGCGCCGAATTCCGCCAGCGAGCAGGACGGCGTCCAACCCCGTGTTTACCGGTCTTCCGGATGTGCCGCGCCGACCCTTCCGCGTCCTGACGGCCGCGCTCGCGGCGCTTGCATTCGCGAGCGTCCCCGCATCCGCGCAGCGCGCCCAGCCCGAAGGCCCGTCGGGCAACGCCGCCCCGCGCACCGCGGTCGTCGCCGAACGCCACATGGTGTCGGCCGCCAACCCGATCGCCGCCGAGACCGGCCGCCAGATCCTGCGCCAGGGCGGCAGCGCGGTCGACGCGGCGATCGCCATGCAGATGGTGCTGACGCTCGTCGAGCCGCAGAGCTCGGGCATCGGCGGCGGCGCGTTCCTCGTCCACTACGCGGCCGAAGGCCGCAAGATCGAGACCTATGACGGCCGCGAAACCGCCCCGGCCGCCGCGCGGCCGGCAATGTTCCTCGACGCCGAAGGCAAGCCGATGCCGTTCGCGCAGGCGGCCATGGGCGGCCACGCGGTCGGCGTGCCCGGCCTTCTGCGCATGCTGCAGATGGCGCATGACGATCACGGCCGCCTGCCTTGGGCGCGGCTGTTCGAGCCGGCGATGCGGCTGGCGACCGACGGGTTCGCGATCTCCCCGCGCCTGCACCAGCTCGTGTCCGACACGCTGCAGCTCAAGGAGTTTCCCGGCACGCGCGCCTACTTCTTCGACGCCGAGCAGAACCCCAAGCCCGTCGGCGCGCGCCTCGCCAACCCCGACCTCGCCGAAACGCTGCGCATCGTCGCCAACGGCGGTGCGCCGGCCTTCTACAACGGCGGCCTCGGCCGCGCGATGGTCCGCGCGGCGCAGGAGAACGGCCGTCCGGGCACGCTGACGGTCGACGACCTCAAGGCCTACAAGGCGGTCAAGCGCGAGCCGGTGTGCGGCGCCTACCGCCAGTACAAGGTGTGCGGCATGGGGCCGCCCTCGTCGGGCGGCGTCGCGGTCGCGCAGATGCTCGGCATCGCCGAACGCTTCGACATGCGCCAGCTCGGCGCGAATTCGGCGGCTTCGGTCCACGTCCTCGCCGAAGCCGGCCGCCTCGCCTTCGCCGATCGCGCGCGCTACATCGCCGACGCCGATTTCGAGCCGGCGCCGCTCGCGCGACTGCTCGACAAGCGCTACCTCGCCCAGCGCGCCAAGCTCGTGAATCCGGATCGCGCGATGGGCCGCGCCGAACCCGGCCGCCTTCCGCGCGCGGCGCTGCGCGCACCCGACTGGACCAGCGAGCTGCCGGCCACAACGCACCTCTCCGTCGTCGACGGGGCGGGCAACGCGGTCGCGATGACCTCGTCGATCGAACAGGCCTTCGGCAGCCGCATCCTCGTGCGCGGGTTCCTGCTCAACAACCACATGACCGATTTCGCGCTGCGCCCGGCCGACGGCGAGGTTCCGAACATCAACCGGATCGAGCCCGGCAAGCGGCCGCGCAGCTCGATGGCGCCCACCGTCGTCGTCGACAAGGACGGGCGGCTGGTGATGACGCTGGGCTCGCCCGGCGGTCCGCGCATCATCCCCTACGTGGCGCAGGCGATCGTCGCCGCCCTCGACTGGGGCATGGACATGCAGCGTGCCGTGGCGCTGCCCCACGCGCTCAGCATGAACGGCCCGACCGAGCTCGAGCGAGACACCGCGGTCGTCGCCACCGCCGCCGAACTTCGCGCGCTGGGCCACGAGGTGACGTTCGCGAACCATACGAGCGGCCTGCACGGCATCCAGGTCGTGCGCCGGCAGGGCCGCACGCAGCTCGTCGGCGGTGCGGATCCGCGCCGCGAGGGCGAGGCGCTGGGCGACTGATCGGCGCTTGCATTCGGGGGCCGGGGCGCGCAGTTTCCCGCTCCTCATGACCGACCAGTTCCCGACGATCCGTCTCCAGCCGCAGCGCCACAAGCGCCTGCGCGCCGGCCATCCCTGGGCCTTCTCCAACGAGATCCAGATGGACAATGCCGCCAAGGCGCTGCCGCGCGGCGCGCTCGTGCGGCTTGCCGCCAGCAACGGCGAACCGCTGGGCACGGCATTCTTCAATCCCCATACGCTGATCGCTGCCCGTCTCGTCGAACGCGATCCGAAGGCCGCACTCGACGCCGCCTGGTGCGAGCGCCGCCTGCGCGCGGCGCTGGCCCTGCGCGAGCGGCTCTATCCGGGCGGCTTCTACCGCCTGATCCACGCCGAGGCGGACGGGCTGCCCGGCCTCGTCGTCGACCGCTACGGCGACACGCTGGTCGTGCAGCGCAACGCCGCCGGCATCGAGACGCTGTGGCCGCAACTGCTGGCGGCCATCGATGCCGTGCTTGCGCCGGCGACCATCGTGCTGCGCGACGACAGCCAGGCGCGCGGCTTCGAAGGCCTGCCCGCCCGCACCGAGATCGTCCGCGGTGCTTCCGAAGGGCCGCTGTCGCTGGTCGAGAACGGCGCCACGTTCTTCGCCGACGCCGCGGGCGGACAGAAGACCGGCTGGTTCTACGACCAGCGCGACAACCGCCGCGCGGTCGCCGCCGTGTCGAACGGGGCGCGCGTGCTCGACCTCTACACCTATGCCGGCGGTTTCGGCACGCTCGCCGCCCTCGGCGGCGCCGTCCAGGTCACCATGGTCGACCGGTCGGAAGGCGCCCTCGACCTCGCGCGACGCGCGGCCGCGGCGAACGGTGTCGCCGACCGCTGCCGCTTCGAGAAGGCTGAAGCCTTCGCGCATCTCGAAGCGCTCGCCGCTGCCGGCGAACGCTACGGCGTCGTGGTCGCCGACCCGCCCGCCTTCGCCAAGTCGCGCAAGGACGTCCCGGTGGCGCTGAAGGGGTACCGCAAGGTCGCCCGCCTCTCGGCCGAGCTCGTCGCCCCCGGCGGCTTCCTGCTCGCCGCGTCGTGCTCGCACAACGTGACCCCCGAGAACTTCCTCGAGGAAACGGCGCGCGGCCTCGCCGACGCCGGGCGGACGGGCCGCATCGTGCGCGCGGCCGGGGCCGCGGGCGACCACCCGCTGCATCCGCATCTGTCCGAGAGCGCGTACCTCAAGGCGCTGCTGATCGCGCTCGACTGAACGTCCGCGCCGGCGCGGGGTCCCCCGCTGCGGTCATCTGGGGGTACCCCACGCCTTTGCGAGCACGTCGAGCACGATCGCGTCCGCTGCGGCGCGCGCGGCCGGGTGAGGCTCGAACCGGAAGACGCCGCCGCCGGCGCCGAAACTCCCCTGCCACGGCGCATCGAAGCCGTGATGAGCGCCGGGGAACTCGTGATATGCCACGGAGCCGCCGGCCTGCCGGCGGCACGAGCCGCGATTGCCGTCTTGCGTGCCCCACATGTCCGCGCCGCCGTAGAAAATCGTCACGGGGACAGCCTGCGACCGGTGCGGCCAATCCGTCGCGCAGAATCCGCTGCACCCGGGATAGAAGGAGAAGACCGCGGCGGGCAGGACCGCGTCGTTCGCGAACGCCGAGCCGGAGTTCAACGCCTCGGTTCCGCCGCGCGAAAACCCCATGATCGCGAAACGGGTGACGTCGATTTCGGGACGCTCCTTCAGGATCTCGAGAGCCGCCCGTGCGTCGGTGTTGTATTGAAGTCCGCACCCTATCCCGCCCCAGTTGGCGCGACCGCGCGCACGGGCGGAGTGGATCTGCGCGACGGCGATGCCGCGCTTGTTGAAGAATTCCGACCAGTGTTCGGGGACGCGGCTCGACCCGCCGTTTCCCTCGAGCAGGAGGACGACCGGAACCTTGGCGGCACCGGGCGGCGCGGCGACGGATATCGCACCGTCGAGCCGGACGCCGGACATGGCAGGCCGTCCGGAGGGTTCGGCTGTCGTCTGGCAACCGGCCAACAAGAACGACAAGGCCAAGACGGCCGGAATCGTTGCGCGCTTCGTACCGGCGCGGCGACCGCCCCGGTCCATCAGCCGAGTTCCCGCCAGCGACGGTAGCCGTTGTTGAAGATTTGGTCAGGCCGCGCCTGCCGATTGTACAGCGGGCTTTGCGGGTTATTGCAGATTCCGGTCGTCCCGTCTGCCACGGTCACCGTCGACTTGTCGGCATTCAAGGCCCGCTGCCCGCCCCAGAAGTCGCAGGTCGCGCAACGCCGATCGCTCGACTGGAACGTGGCGGCCGACGCCTTGCGGGGGGTCACCGACGCGGCTCCCAAAGTTGCGATCGCGGCGGCAGCCGCTCCGAAGTCTCGACGCGAAATCGACATTTTTCCACCTCCTTGGTCCGGCGTCGAAACGCGCCGGCGTTGGAAATCTCGCATCGGGTCGCCCGAAAGAGCCGTCAAAACGGCGTGAAGTCCGCGTCAAATAAGCCGAAATCGCATCCGATCAGTTGGCCGATGTCGGCCGAGCGGCGTCGAGCCCGGCGATCGCCTCGATCTCGGCGATCGCCGACGAGAATCGCTCCATCCGCTGCGGGGAATGCGACACGAGCACGTGGTGGTCGATCCGGTGCGAGGGCCATCGGGTACGCATCGCGCGATAGACCGTCCGCGCCTCGTCCACCGAGCCGGCCCTGAACAGTGCCGCCGCGTACCACGCGTAGACGTCGGCGAAGGTCTTGTTGATCTCGAAGCTTCGCTGCAGGTGCCGCACGGCGGCCGTAAAGTCGCCCATCAGGAGCCGCGCCATGCCGGCATAGAGAAGCGCGCGGTCCAACGCGTTCGAGTCGGGACCGAGAAGCACGCCGAGTTCGGCCGTTTCGACGGCCCGGTCGGCATCGCCGCTCAAGAGATGCATGTGGGCGGACTGCGCGTAGCTTGCCGCGTGCTGAGGTTGGATCTGGAGGGCGACGCGCATCGCCGCGAGGCCGCGGGCATAGTCGCGCTGGGACTTGTGGATCAGTCCCTGGACGAAAAACGCGATCGGCTGGCGACCGGACCGCTCGATCGTTTCTGCGATGAGACGGCTCGCGGCCGCGGCCTCCTCGGCGCGGTTCTCCGTCCAGAAGTTGAGCAGATACATCGCTCGCGAATGCGCGATGCCGATCCGCGCTTCGGCCGACTCGGGATCGAGTTCGAGCGCGCGACGGAAGGCCGCATCGCTTTCGTCGACCTTCTGCCGGTTCGCGCCGCCACGCAGCGCCGTCCAGCCTTCGCGCACCGCCTGCGCGACCTCCGGCGAGGAGGCCGGCAAAAGCGGTCGTCGCCGGTCCATTTCGACAAGCAGCGCGGCGTAGGCACGCGCGACCGCGGTCTCGACCGGCGCGGCGCGCTGCTCGGGGAAGCCGCCGAAATATCGCTCGGAACCCGCCAACACGTCCGCCCATAGGACCCGTCCGGTCGGCCGTTCGACAAGGCGCAGGCTGATCGCGAGCCGCCCCGTCTCGCCGGAACGCACGTCCGATTCCATCACGAAGTCGGACTGCGGCGCGGCCGCGGCCAGCGCGCTTCCCGGCATCACGCCCAATTCCGTTCGCAAGTCGTCCCCGAGCGTTCCGGCGGCCGCAATGCTTGTCTCGATTCGGTCCGATGCGCGGGGCTCGGCGACATGGAAACGGAAGGGCCAGGCGAACGGGGCCGGCTCGATGAAACCCGTCGACGGACGGCCCGGACCGGCGTCTCGGTCGTCGTCCCGCCAAAGCGGCGTTGCGGCCGCCAGAACGACCGCAACGCAAGCGGCGGCGATGCCGACGCCGTATCGCCGGGTCGCCCTCTGCACGCGAAGGGGTGCGGCTTTGGAGCCTCCGGACATTGCCGCCGCCAATTCGGCCCGCGTTTCCGGCGACGGCTGCCGGCCGCCCTCGCGGGCCAGCCGTGCCGCGAAGTCTTCAAATCGCGCGGTCGCCGACGCCGTGCCGAGCAGCCGCGCTACGGCAGGGACGGCAAGTCGGATCGCCGCCTCGCTGTGAGGATCGAGTTCCAGCATGCGCTCGGCCATCGCCAGCCGTTGGGTCGGCTTGGCGGTCGCGCATGCGGCCCCCTCGAACGCTGCCATCGCCGCCGGCCGCAACCGTTCCTGCTGTTCCGCGCGCCATCGTTTCCATGTCTCGGCATCGATTTCGACGTCGGCCGCGAAGCGCCCGCGCCACAGCCGTGCCGCCCCGTCGCAGTCGCCGACAGAAAGCGCGGCGTCGAAAAGCTCGAGATCTGTCGTGCAGCTCGAGAGGGCCACGAAATCCCGGCCGATATCGAGGGTTTCGGGCGCGATGGCGTCGAATTCGCGACGCAGCGCGGACAGCGTCTGCCGCAAGCTCTGTCGCGCCTGCTCTTCGAACCGATCGCCCCACAAGATCGCGGCGAGACGCTCGCGGGCGGCCCGACGGCCGGGTGACGCCGCGAGGACCGCGAGCACGCCGATCGACTTGCGGCCGGATCGGATGGCGACGGGCGCGCCGTCGACGCGGAGCTCGAACGGTCCGAGGAAACGCAACTCGATTGTCATAAATCGACCCGTTTCGACATGGCTTGTCCTATGCGCGAGCATACCATCTCAACGCATATTCTTTCACGGTGTCAATTGTACCGGATCAGCCGGCACGATCATAAGATGTCGCGCGGAAAGTCGGGCACCCATCGCGGGCAAAAACCGCCCGAGTTTCGTTAACGCGCGTCATTGAGGGCCCAGTCGTAAAAGTGGCCCGAGATCCGCGCGGTGCCGGCGAGCCGCGCGCGCAGTTCGGGTGCGGCATGGCGCGCGAGGTGCGCGATCACGCCCCCCGAGTCGCCGCCGAAATCGTCGCGAAACCAGTCGTAGATCAACGAGACGCGCAGCCGTCCGCCGTCGAACGAGACGCCGCGCGGATGGTTGACGAAGGCAGCCGCGGCCGCGTCGAGCTGGGCGTCGATCCGGGCGGGCTCGAAGGGTTCGGCGGCGAGGTCCGGGCAGCCGAGCGACGCGCAGTTGACCGCGTAGTGGATGCGCGGGTCGCGCCAGATCGGGCGCAGGATTCGGTGCTCGATGTCGTCGAGCGACAGCGCCTCGCCCGCGACGCGCGCGAGCTTCTTGCCCCACGGGCCCGCCGCGAACAGGCCCGGCGAGATGCGGATGTCGCGGATCGAGGCGACCGGGTAGTGCGCCAGAACCGTTTCGACCGTCAGCGCGTTGTAGAGGTTGATCCAGAAGGCGAGCTGCACGTGCCGCGCGAGACGGTCGACATCCGTCGCCTGCAGTGCCGCGAGATAGGCCTGCAGGGACGCGCGGTCGGGGTGCGTCACGCGGCCATAGGCCGCGCGCGCGATGCCGTCGGGCCCGCGCGACAGGTACGTGCCGAGGAAGCGGCCCCACGCCGCGTGGTCGACCGCCAGCGTCGACGCCGGTTCGTGCGCCGACCAGCGCGGCCACAATTCGGCCCTCGGTGCGGCTTGCACCGGCAGCGCGAACAGCAGCAGCGCCAGGACGAGGCCGCGCATCAGAACGGCAGGCGGAACAGGAAGCGCACGAGCTTGCGCGTTCGCGGCGAGAAGAGCTTGGGCGCGAAGAACGCGCCGGCCGCGCGCTTGCCGGCCTCCGACAGCGTCGGATAGGGCATCACGGCACCGGCCATCGCCGAGAGCTTCGCGCGGTTCGCGACCGCGTGGACCCACGGCGCGACCAGTTCACCCGCATGCGCGCCGACGATCGTGGCGCCGCGCACGCGGCCCTTGGCGTCCGCGACGATCTTGACGAAGCCCTCCGTCTCGCCGGTCGCCTGCGCGCGGTCGTTCTCGTGGAACGGCCAGCGCGCGAGGCGCAGGTCGATGCCGGCCGCGCGCGCGCTCGCCTCGGTGTGGCCGACCTGGGCGAGTTCGGGCGCCGTATACGTGACCCACGGGATCGCCGCCGCATCGGCCTTCGCGGGCAGGCGGAAGCAGAGATTGCGGATCGCGAGCCCGGCATGCCAGCCCGCGACATGGGTGAACTGCAATCCGCCCGCGACGTCGCCGATCGCCATGACGCGCCGGTTGGAGGTGAAGAGGCGCGCGTCGACCTTGATGCCGCGCCGGTCGTGCGCGATGCCTGCCGCCTCGAGGCCGAGGCCGTCGACGTTGGGCACGCGGCCCGCGGCGACCAGCACGTGCGAAAAGGCGATCGGCGTCTCGGCGCCGGACGCGTCCGCGACGACCGCCACGCTGGCGACCGCGTGGCGCTCCATGCGGACGACCTTGGCGCCCTCGCGGATGTCGACGCCGTCGCGCTTCAGCGCCGCGCGCACGACGCCGACCGCCTCGGGGTCGTCCTTGGGCATCAGCGTCGCGGCCTCGACCAGCGTGACCCGCGTGCCGAGGCGTGCGTGCGCCTGCGCCAGTTCGCAGCCGATCGGGCCGCCGCCGATCACCAGCAGGTGGTCGGGCCGCGCGTCGAGCTCGAAGACGGTCTCGTTGGTCAGGTAGGCGATCGCGTCGAGGCCGGGGACCGGCGGCACGAACGGCCGGCTGCCGGTCGCGACGACGAACCTGCGCGCGCGGATCGCGAGGCCGCCGGCCTCGACGCGATCGGCGGCGACGAAGCGCGCCCGCGCGTCGATCACGCGTACGCCGAGGCCGGTGAAGCGTTCGACCGAATCGTTGGGCTCGATCGCCGCGATGGTGCGGCGCACGTGCTCGCGCACGGCGGCGTAGTCGACCGTAGGCGGGCCGGGCACGCGCACGCCGAACCGCCCGGCGTCGCGCACTTCATGCGCGGCTTGCGCCGCCGCGATCAGCGCCTTGGACGGCACGCAGCCGAAATTGAGGCAGTCGCCGCCCATGCGGTGCCCCTCGCAGAGCACAACCTCGAGGCCGAGCTGGGCGGCGCCGGCCGCGACCGACAGGCCGCCCGAGCCGCCGCCGATCACGCAGAGATCGACATCGAGCGTCTCGCTCATGCCCGCGCCTTGCGCAGCTTGCGCACCGCGACGGGCACCAGCGCGAGCGCCGCGAGGGCCAGCAGCGGCAACAGCACCGGCGCGCTCAGCAGGATGCCGAGATCGGGCCGCTCGCCGCGGTCGAACACGGCCCCGAGTCCCGCCCCCACCGACGCGAACACGAACGTGCCCGGCAGGATGCCGAAAAACGTTCCGATCACGTAAACGCGCAACGGCACGCCGAGAAAGGCGGGCGCGAGGTTGACGAGAAAAAACGGGAAGGCGGGCACGAGGCGCAGCACGAGCATGTAGGAGAGCGCGTTTTCGCGGAACCCGGCTTCGAGCCGCGCGAGCGCCGGCCCGGCCTTGGCGCGCAGCGCGTCGCCCAGCGCGGTGCGCGCGGCGAGGAACAACAGCGTCGCCCCGACCGTCGCACCGACCACGGCGAGCGCGCCGCCGAGCACCGTGCCGAACAGGAACCCGCCGGTCAGCGTTGCGACAGCCCCGCCCGGAAGCGAGCCCGCGACGATCGCGACGTAGGCGAGCACGTAGACGACGCCGGCCGCCGCGCCGTTGGCCTCGGTCCAAGCCAGAAGGGCGGCGCGGTTGTCGGCCAGTGCCTCGAAAGAGAGATAGCGGTCGAGGCCGGCGGCGAAGAAGATGCCGATCAGGATCGCCAGCCCCGCGAGCGGGGCGAGGCGGCGCAGCGTCGAAGGGGATGGCGGGGCGGACATCGGGTCGGTCTGGCTCACGACGTCGTTTCGGGTCCGTCGCCGGCAAGGTTACGGCCGCACCCCCCGCAGGCGCAATCAACGCCTTGCCGAAAAAGGAGAATCCGGCCGATTGACGCGGGTGGGGCCGGTCTGTATAACCGCCGCTCGTTTTGAGGATTTGACCGCTCCGGAGATCGCGTCGTGAAGCGCACCTACCAGCCCAGCAAGCTCGTCCGCAAGCGCCGCCACGGCTTCCGTTCGCGCATGGCCACGGTCGGCGGCCGCAAGGTGCTGCAGCGCCGCCGCGCCAAGGGCCGCAAGCGTCTGTCGGCCTGACGGCCGCCGGCGCGGCCGCCGCGCCGGAAAGGACGATCCCATGCCCGTCGCGCTCGAGCGCCTGAAGACGCGAAGCCAGTTCCTCGCGGTCGCGGCGACGCGGCGCAAATGGGCGTCGGCCGGTCTCGTTCTGCAGGTCCGCAAGCGCGACGACGCCGATGCCCGAATCGGCATCGGCTTCACGGCGACCAAGAAGATCGGCAACGCCGTCGTGCGCAACCGAGCGCGCCGCCGCCTCAAGGAAGCCGCACGCGCGGTCCTGGCGGTCCACGGCGCGCCAGGCCACGACTACGTCGCCGTCGCGCGCGCCGCCACGCCCGACCTGCCGTTCGCGCGGCTGGTCGCCGATTTCGCCGACGCCGTGCGGCGCACGGCGCCGCAGCGATGATCGCGCGGCTGCTCGACGCGCTGGTCGTCGCCTACCAGTGGACGCTGCGTCCGGTGCTGGGCGCCAACTGCCGATTCCTGCCGAGCTGTTCGGAATACGCGCGCGACGCGCTGCGCGAACACGGCGCGCTCGCCGGCACGGCACTCGCCGCGCGCCGCATCTGCCGCTGCCATCCCTGGGGCGGTTTCGGCTTCGATCCCGTGCCGCCGCGTTCCGGCGACCTCCCGCGTTTCTAGGATCCCGCACGAGCCATGCAGCAATTCGACCAGAAGAACCTGATCCTCGCGATCGCGATCGCCATCGCGATGGTCCTCGGCTTCGAGTTTCTCTACAACCAGCCGAAGGTGGCCCAGCAACGCGCGCTCGAGGCCGAACGCCGCGCCTCGGCCGAGCAGGTCGCCCCGCCGGCGGCTCCCGCGCCCGGCACGGCCGCGATCGCGCCCGCCGCCCCCGGTACGGCCCCTTCCGC
>Ga0172367_10005838_pt1 | contig 14744 bp, 14 predicted proteins | sample Lak10m_FD_114542 | JGI IMG/M metagenome (GOLD analysis project Ga0172367, IMG submission 114542) | Freshwater microbial communities from Kabuno Bay, South-Kivu, Congo - kab_022012_10m | ecosystem: Environmental > Aquatic > Freshwater > Lake | place: Democratic Republic of the Congo: South-Kivu... | reverse complement strand
TTTGAGCTGGAGCGCTTGGTCATAGTCGGCGATCGCACCTTGGCGATCTCCCAAATCAAAGAGGACTAAACCACGCTGATAGTAGGCTTCTGCTAATTGAGAACTAGCGGCGATCGCGCAGCTATAGGCTTGTATAGCCCCATAGCGATCGCCTGATTTTGCTTTTGCCAACCCCTGTTGATAAAAATCTTCATTAAAATCTTGTGTCATGGCTGTACTTGCTACTCAAGCTATAGCGATATGATAAATGAAACTCATACTTTTGCAGCGCATCACTCGCGGAGTTAATACGATGTCTAAAAGATCGAAAGAAAGACCAAAAGATATCAAGCATCAGATCGAGAAAACCCTGCATACGGTTGTTGATGCCGCTCAACAGCAGTATGAAAAAAATTTAAAAAAAGCCCATAAAAATGTTGATAAACAGGTTGACTCAGTACGCGATCGCCTTGAGGAGTTTGATAGCTGGGCAGTGGAGTCGGTGAATGAGGCTTTAGAAAATGTTGAGAAAAAAATAGAGAAAAAAGTCTCTAAAACTGTCAGCCGTATCCAAAAAGCCGCGAGATCGGCATGGCAAAAGTTATCTGATTAAGCAAAAAAGAAGCGTAAAACTGCTTCTTTTTGCTTAGGTAGGAACTTGGATTTGGCTCATTAGGTTGCTAAAGCGATCGCTATGGAGGCGATAGCTCAGCGGATGGGCAATCAATCGGGCTGTGCTTTGGTATAAAACTGCAATTTCAATCAGTCCGTTATCCTTGAGGGTTTTGCCCGTCGAGACTAAATCAACGATTGCTTCAGCCATGCCTGTAATGGGACCAAGCTCAACGGAACCGTACAGGGGAATAATCTCGACAGGTAAATCAATGCTGTCAAAGTAGTCCTTGGCGCATCCGACATATTTAGAGGCTATGCGGCTATGGGGAGGGAGATCTAAGGGTGATCGGTAGCGACTCTCTCCTGAAACAGCGATCGACATCCGACAGCCGCCAAAGCCTAAGTCTAGTAATTTGGCAACTTTTGGCTTTTTTTCACGCAAGACATCTTCGCCAACGATGCCCGCTTGAGCTTGTCCATATTCTACATATACAGGTACATCCTGCGCTCTGACCAGTAAGGCTCTAGCGGTTCCTGTGGGATCTAAAATTTGCAATTGACGGTTTGCAGGATCAAGAAAAACACTAAAGTCAAGTCCTACGCCTTGAAGTAAGCGGATTGAGTCTTTTAATAGTGAGCCTTTTGGCAGTGCGAAGGTGAACATGAAATGGTTTGCTAGAGCATTGGTTATAGTCCATTCTATAGCTATAGAGTCGCAACGCTTTGCGTCGCAGTTGTACTTGAGGCTTTATCGATGCTTGAGGCTTAAAAATTGAGCCAACCAAAAATCTGGGCAACCGTCAAAGTTAAATCAATGCCGCTGAGAACAGGTACAGGCTGCTCAACCCTAAACATCTGAATGCGGCGATCGCTAGATATGACAAAAATATTTTGCTCTTCAGGATCGAGCATCCATCCTAACTCTGTCCCATGTTCGATGCAGTGCAATATATTAGCTAGAACCTTGTTGGGACTTTGACTCGGGGAGAGAATTTCAATAGTCCAATCAGGATAGGTCAGAATTTTGTTAGCTATTTGTCCGTCAGGATCACGGGGAATGCGATCCCAACGAAATACAGTAATATCAGACACAACAGAAGCGCCGCCAAAGGTACAGCGTAATTCTGTAAATGCATAAGCTATTTTTAGCTCTTCAACTGCTTGGTTAATGTAGGCGCTAAATTTAGACTGCAATCGGCTATGTTTACCTTGTGGCATCGTTTTTTGGCTAATTTTGTTGTTGATAAATTCTGAGGCGGGTTTAGTCTCAGGTAGTTCTAGAAATGTTTCTAGACTATGGGGCTTTGTTGCTGTGATGACCATATATTTTTTACTTTTACCTTTTTACTTCTACCTTTCGGTAATGGTGTCTGGATAGCGACCTTCTTCTTCCCTGACTACCCAGCCAAGGCGATCGCGTTTTCTGTCTACTATTAGGTCTGTGGGCGGCATGGGTGGAGTCCAGTCCTTCGCTTCAATTTCGCTAGTCATCTGTTGGGTAAGAGTGTTAACCATATTCAAGAACTAACGAGAAGAGACAGTGCTAATACTCTAACATTGGAGAGCTTTTTGCTTCGTAGTTCATTAGTGATCGCGAGGAATGTTGGCTAGCTATTCTAAAAGCTCACTTTCAAACAGCAAATTTATTGCTTTACAAGCCATTACCGATCGCAAAGAATGCTGACCAGTAGTAGGGATGATTGTAATCCTTTGATTTAATTAGTGAAACTTGAACGCGTCGCAATGCTTCTGTAACCGTGACATCACCTTTTTGAAGTTCACCATAAAAAGCAGTCATCAGTGCCTGAGTACCTAAATCATCGACTTTCCAGAGAGAGGCGATCGCCTGCTTTGCTCCTGCTTTCTGGACTTGATAGCCAAAGCCTAAGATTTCTACACCATCGCCAAGTTTACCTGTGCCAGTCTGACAAGCGCTCAAAATAATCAAATCGATATTAGAAATCTGCCAGTTGGTGATTTCATTAATACGGATTTTGTCGCCATTGCCAAAAATAATGAAAGACTGATCGGGAGTGCCTATATTGAATTCGGCATGGGTGGCGAGGTGGAGAATATTATGGTTTTTGAATTTGGATTCGATCGCTTGGCGGCTAAATTGCTCTTCGATGAGGGTGACTGAGTTGTTGAATGAGTTGGCAATCGCTTGGACTTCTCTGACGGTTGCAGGTAAGGCTGTTTGTCCAAACTTGCGATCGCCTGCTTTGCCACCAAAGGCTCCCGCGAGGACGTTGGGTGAATTTTTGGGTTGTGGTGAAAAATCTGACAGAGTATAGGCGATGAGGTTACTAATCTGGTATTTCTCAACTAACAATTGTTTACCGTCATAGAGTGCGGCGATGGGGATATAGCGCAGTTGTCCATCGGGAGCATAAAGGATCGTTTTGGCGTTGAATTGAACGAGTTCGGTTTCGATGGGTTTAATCAGCAGGTTGTAGAGTTGAAGTGATGGCTCTTTGAAGTCGTCGGAACTAGGATCAAGAAGTGCCGCTCTAAAATCAATAATTAGGGTTTCTAGTTGGTCTTTGGCGATTTTGGTAGTGCGGCGGATGGGCAGGTTGTTAGGTGAGAAGAGGATGATTTCGAAGCGATCACCTAGAATGAATGGATAGAGTAAGACGGTTCCCTGTGGGATTTGGTTGAGGTAGTTGGGGACTTTGTTGATTTCGGTTTTGGGCAGTTGCTGGATTTGACCAGTAAGTTGATTGTTAATTGCTTGGCTATTCTCAAAGCTAACCGCTAACAGCTTATCGCTAAGAGCTAATTCTGGTGCTAATAGTCTGACACCTTGCGCGGATCTATCACTGCCTTTGATATTTTTGAGATAGTCCTCAAGTTCTTGGACTTTGAGGAGATCGAGGACTTGCAGTGCTTCAATGATGCGGTCTTGTTGGAGGAGGAGGTCGGCGAGGTTGCGGTAGGATTTTTCGACAGTAGCTAAATAGGATTTTTGGATGTCTTTGTCAAGTTTGAGTAGTTCTTTCCGAATGGATTCGGTGACGTTGACGGATTGTTTGTAAAAGAGGATTGCGAGTTCGGGTTGTTTGATGTTTCTATAAGCTACACCCAGATTATTCAGCGAAATTTGCTCTCCATTGCGGTCTTTGATTTCCCGCGCGATCGCTAAGCTTTGCAGATGAGACTTAATTGCTTTATCATATTTGCCGAGGTCTTGGTAAGCGATTCCCAAACTTCCCAGCGCATTCCCCTCACCGAGGCGGTCTTTGATTTCCCGTGCGATTGCTAAGTATTGCAGATGGAACTTGATCGCTTTGTCATATTTGCCGAGGGAAAAGTAAGCATTTCCCAGATTTCCCAGCGATGCTCCCTCACCGAGGCGGTCTTTGATTTCTCGCGCGACTTCTAAGCTTAGCAGATGGGAATCGATCGCTTTGTCATATTTGCCGAGGAAATAGTAAGCAAGCCCTAGATTTCCCAGCGATGCGCCCTCTCCCTGTCGGTCTTGGATTTCCCGTAAGATTGCTAAGGCTTGCAGATGGGAATCGATCGCTTTGTCATATCTGCCGAGGGCATTATAAGCGATTCCCAGACTTCCCAGCGAATTTCCCTCACCGAGACGGTCTTTGATTTCCCGCGCGATCACTAATCTTTGCAGATGGAACTCGATCGCTTTGTCATATTTGCCGAGGGAAAAGTAAGCGAGTCCCAGATTTCCTAGCGAATTTCCCTCACCAAGACGGTCTTTGATTTCCCGTGCGACTTCTAAGCTTTGTAGATGGAACTCGATCGCTCTGTCATATTTCCCAAGTACATCGTAAGCGATTCCTAGATTTCCCAGCACCGATCCTTCGCCATTACGGTCTTTGATTTCCCGTAAGATTGCTAAAGCTTGCAGATGGAACTCGATCGCTCTGTCATATTTCCCAAGGGAAAAGTAAGCGAGCCCCAGATTTCCCAGCGACTGTCCCTCACCGAGACGGTCTTTGACTTCCCGTGCGACTTCTAAGCTTTGCAGATGGAACTCGATCGCTTTGTCATATTTGCCGAGGGAAAAGTAAGCATTTCCCAGATTTCCCAGCGCAATTGCTTCAACTCGTTTATCTTTGACTTCCCTTATAGTCTTTAAAGCTTGCTGAAAATTATCAATCGCTTTTTGATATTGATTGAGCGCATTATAGACATTACCAATGTTAGTAAGTGCAATCCCCTGTCCTCTCAAGTTATCAGTTTTCTCGAAATCCTTTAACGCCTGCTTGCAAGCCAATAATGCTCCCTGAAACTTTTGAGCATTCAAATTATCACGACATGACTTTAAGATTCGATCTTCTTCTGCCTTGCGTTCCTCTGCTGTCTGCGCCTGAACGGTCATCAACGCCAGATCAGGCGGCGACACTATACCCAAAACCCCAGTCAAAGTCACAAACACCAACGCATAAAACCGTGAAGCCATAGGTCAAGTCAAGGAAAAAGTAGAAAGTCAAAAGGAAAAAGTAAGGGGTAGGGCTTTAAGCATTTACCATCCAATTTTGCTCATCATACCCACCCATAGCCTATTTATACCAATTCACAAAAGTGTGGCAACACTTCTGTGAATTTAAAAACAAACCCTGTAAGAGTTTTGAAAGCACAAAATGGCGTAGCCATTTTGTGCTTTGGTATTAGGACTACACTTATTTTTTAGCGAAAGGGAATAATTTCAGCTTTTAAGCCAGATTGAGCAAGCTTCTGTACTAGTTGATTTGCTGTAGCACTCTCACTATAGGCGCCTACTTGCATCATCGTTCTCCCACTACGAGATAACCGAAATGCATCGGGAACAACAGTTTTTACCCGTTGAGTTATAGCGGTGGAAGTAATTGGCACAACTACCCGATATTGAAAAGGTTTGCCTGTGGCGGGATCAACTGACGCTGGAGGTAATGCCGCAACTCTAGGAGGAGTTGCAGGAGATTTATAGTCACGCTCAATGATGATCGTAGTTGGTGTATTGTTATTTGTACTAGGTTTAGTGGAAATCACTGCACTTGGTAATGCTTGACTAGCGCTAGGTGGCTTGGCTGGTACAAATACTGTAGTAGGTGAAGGACTAGGGGTAGATTGAACTGGAATAGCGGTTCCTGTATTGGCAGGTGGTGCGGGAATTGCAGGAAGTGGTGCAGGAGTAACGGAAGCAACGGGACTAGCTGCAATTGGAGAACTAGATGCCCTCAAGTCTAACAATCCCTTAACTTTCGATTGATTAATTTGATTACCTACGGCAGTTAAAGGAATAGTTGTAGCATTGTTAATATCAAATTCACGGTTGTTGCGGAAAGTATTATTTCCCAATGAAACTGTCGTGCCAAGGTCAGGACGAGGAGAGCCATTAGCACTACTGAGAACCACTAGACCATTGCGTTGATTATCGGCGATCGCATTCCCGCGTAGTGTGGGCTGAGCCGTATTAGAAATAATAATGCCATCGACATTGCGAGAGATATTGTTATTCGCTAATACAACCTGAGATTGTTGTCCAATCGATAGCCCAAAGCCTGTATTCTGAAACCTGTTATCACGGATTTCGCCTGTGCTTGTACCAAGAGCCGAAATGCCACTGCCTTTGTTATTCGTAAATAGATTATTGCCGATGTAAGCATTAGCACTGCCTGTGAGGAAAATGCCGTCGTGGGTACTACGCACAAAGCTATTCTTAGCAATAACCACATTGCGGCTGGACTCTAACCATAGTCCATAACCCCGTGGATTGCTATTGGTGATCGTAACACCCTCAATGCGAGAGTTAGTTGCGGCAGCGATCGCAATATTTTGACTAGCAAAGGTAGGACTAACAAAGCGACCACCACCGGTAATGATTACATTACTTCCATTTGTACTGGGGCTACCGCGTAGAATTGCACCTTTAGGAAGACGGATCGGAAAATTTTCGCCAGTGGCTTCGCTATAAGTACCATTACTTAATTGAAAAATAGTACCTTCTTGCGGATTGGCAGCGATCGCCGCAGTAATTGAGCGATAAGACTGGGTGTCAGAACTTTGTGGAGAAACGTAAACAATCTTTTGCTGAGCAGTTTGAGCTAATGCAATAGAAGGTAGAGCGAGGGATGTGAGAAAACCGATATTAACTATATTGATAAGACGAGGACAGGGAAACTTATTCATATTGAGACACCAACAAGATATCTAGCAAACATGTCTAACTAGACTAGCAGGAAGTTGCTTTTGTTTCATACAAAAAAAGGGTAGTGCTAAATAGGTAAGGATGGGCGGCGCAAAGCGCCGCTCATCCTTTTCAGGACTACCAAAAAAAGAGGTGCAGCGCACCTCTTTTTTTTGATTTTGGATTAAGCCGAAGTTACAGGCTCTTTTGCGAGAAACTTCTCAAGCTCACTAATTGCCTCAGCATCAACTTTCTCCTGCATTGGACAGAACTTAGGGCCACACATCGAGCAGAACTCTGCGGTCTTGTAAATATCCGCAGGCAAGGTCTCATCATGATATTCCTTAGCACGCTCAGGATCGAGAGATAGCGCAAATTGCTTATTCCAATCAAAGTTGTAACGTGCTGTCGAAAGCTCATCATCGCGATCGCGGGCATTAGGACGATGGCGAGCAATGTCGGCGGCATGAGCCGCAATCTTGTAGGCAATCAAGCCATTACGCACATCTTCAGCATTGGGCAAGCCGAGATGTTCTTTTGGTGTGACATAGCAAAGCATGGCAGTACCATACCAGCCAGCCATCGCTGCCCCGATCGCCGAAGTGATGTGGTCATAGCCAGGGGCAATGTCCGTAACCAGAGGTCCCAACACATAGAAAGGCGCTTCTGAACATTCTTCCATTTGCTTACGCACATTGAACTCAATCTGATCCATTGGCACATGTCCGGGGCCCTCGACCATGACTTGAATATCATGCTCCCAAGCACGACGAGTTAGCTGTCCAAGGGTTTTCAACTCTGCAAGCTGCGCTGCATCAGAAGCATCATGCAAGCACCCTGGGCGAAGAGAATCGCCTAAGCTAAAGGAGACATCATGCTTCTTAAAGATTTCGATGATGTCGCTGAAATGGGTATAGAGAGGATTTTGCTTGTGATGGTGCAACATCCACCGCGCCAGAATACCACCACCACGGGAGACAATACCTGTAAGACGATTCTTAACGAGAGGAAGATGCTCGATTAAGATCCCTGCATGAATAGTTTGATAGTCCACACCTTGTTCAGCGTGCTTCTCAATGATATGAAGGAAGTCGTCGGCGGTGAGGTTTTCCATTCTGCCATGCACACTTTCGAGCGCTTGGTAAATGGGAACAGTACCAATGGGAACTGATGAAGCATTAATAATCGCAGTCCGAATCACATCCAAATCACCGCCACCCGTGGACAAGTCCATGACGGTATCTGCGCCATATTTGACCGATAGATGGAGCTTGGCAACTTCTTCGTCAATATTAGAAGAGTTAGGGGATGCACCAATATTGGCGTTAACCTTGCATCGGAAAGCAATACCGATCGCCGTTGGTTCTAGGTTAGTGTGATTCTTATTAGCGGGAATGATAGCCCTTCCACGAGCCACCTCAGCACGCACTAATTCGACGGGAAGGTTTTCACGCCATGCTACATACTGCATCTCTTCAGTGATGATGCCTTGACGAGCGCAGTGCATTTGCGTACCGCGATATTCTCCGCGCCTTGTGGGTGCAGAGTTAAGCTTTAGTCCAACTGTCATGTAAATTTCCTCAAATAATTTGCTTTCCTACGCCGATGTCAATCGGTTCAGGTTCTAAGGATTTGCTCTCAGTCTGGTTTTCACAGACACTCCTAGCATTTTGAAATCATAGCATTGTCAAGCTAGTGCCTATATGTAGAGATAATAGCAAAGCACAAAATGACTATGCCATCTTCTGCTCTTAAAACCCTTATGGGTTCTAGCTTTTAGTTCACAGAATTGTTGCCACAATTCTACAAACTTGTATAAGTTAATCTATAAAAATTAATTAAACCCACAGATTGCAAGCGCAGCTTCGCCGCGCTTGCAATCTGTGGGTTTAAGTGAAATCAATATTGTCGTAGAGATCGGCTATTTGAATTTGTAAATCTGTAAATTGCAAAGAAATTGTTACGGAAGGATCATCATATTCCGAAAATAGCCATTGATTGACCGCAGTTTTCACATGATGCTCCACATGAACACGATATTGATCAATTAATAAATATTCCTGAAAAGTGTTAATAGTGCGGTATGCAGCAAATTTTTCGCTGCGATCGTAGTTTTGGGTGGATTTAGACAACACTTCCGCAATAAAACAAGGATTGGTAATCGTATCTTTACGACCTTCTTGCATTTCCAAAGGTTTTGGTGCAACCATCACATCAGGATAGGTATGGATCTGAACATCAGGAATCCAAAGCCGCTGATCAGCTGAAAATAAACGGAAAGGTTTGCCGCGCAGGCCTATTTTGACGATTGACAACAAATTTACGGCGATTTCTGTATGGTTTGGTGTTCCACCAGTCATTGGAATAATTTCTCCATTACGGTATTCGTTGCGAGTTTCTGACGCTATTTCTAGCTCTAGGTATTCGTCAACGGTGTAAGTTTTCTTGGCAAGTTGAGTAACCATGATGTTTTACCTACGATCGCGTCCCGATGAAATTTGTTTGAAATATGGCTTGTTAGAGTTAAGACATGCTTGCAATTCAGGCGATCGCTGAACACTAGCATCGCCCTCACGCTTATAGACAAGTCCTTCGCGCACAAACCGCCCAACTAATTTTCCGAAAGTAATCTCATTTCTTTTAAAGGCATATTGCTGGATTGCTAAATTATTTTCTACCCCGTCTAAGGTATAGATTTCATAGTCAGTACCTGTCTGATAGCGAGGAATTTTGAGATTGAGAGAGGCAATCATTGCACCATTGGGTGAGGAGCCACTATAGCAATAGCGAGCGCCAAATTGTTTTGTAACACTACGGTAAATGGTGATGTATCGTGAGCCACCACCCCAATAGATGCCTTCCTCGATAGCTTGGGCGGACTTGACTGCAATAAAGTTAGAGCCAAAACTAATGGCGATCGCAGCTATACCGTAAAAAATTTTTTTCATGTTTTTGATCTAGAACGCTATGCAAAAAATCTTTAGAAATCTAGGCGACGAAAAGCACAGTCTAGACTATGTAAAAATCTGGGATATTAGACAGGAAAACTCTGGTAAAAGTGGCGATGTGAGCGTATCAGTTTCAAATAAAGTCATCGCTAGTTTGAGGACACCATTTTCGCGTCGATAAACTTGAATTTGCTTGGTTCGCCAATCTGCTATCCAATATTCCAATACGCCATGATTTGAGTAAAGCTTTAACTTAACTTGGCGATCGCGCTTTTCATTATCAGTTCCCGCTGATAGTACCTCAATCACCAGTTCAGGCGCACCGCAAAAATGACCCGTATCATCGATTAAATCTGCATATTTCTCTTTACTCATCCAGATCACATCAGGAATGACATCATCACTGTCACCAAAGATTAACCCTGCTCCAATTACCGAGTATCCTAACTTCGATACTTTTGACCAAGCTTTAAGCTCATAATGAAAATTACCACAAGTATCTTGATGCTTATTATGAGGCGCTCTGGTCACGTAAAGTTCTCCATTAATAATTTCATAACGGCTGTCGTTGTCGGGCATCAGTTCTAAGTCAGCACTAGTCCACAAAAGTTTTTCTTCTGACGATGCCTCAGCAGCAAGGGAATTATTAGCAGTTTCAGGTGTAGCAACGATCGCTTGAGTCATGATGGATTCCTACAATGAGCGATATCGTAATAGTATATAGCAATCCTAAATGGGTTGAGGAAGTGCACCCCGAAGGGGTGCGCTTCCTCAATCCTCAAAAATCTACGTACAAGGTTTGTTTTCTCCGCCTTCGGTGGGGAAAACGCTAGACTGATAAACGCTATATATCAAAGGGCAACTGATAGTAATAAGGATGATTACTCTAGTAACAGGTGCGACTCGTTCAGGTAAAAGTGAATGGGCGGAACTTTTAGCAAGGCGATCGCCAAAAAATGTAATTTATATCGCTACTGCGACTCGTTATGCCGATGATGCAGAATGGGAAGCCAGATTGCAAAAACATAGCGATCGCCGCCCTGAAAATTGGCAAACCTTAGAGGTTCCCATTGAACTAGCCAAAAGTATTTTAGAGATTAAGAGTGATTCTGCTTATATTCTGGTGGATTCTCTTGGTACTTGGCTCGCAAACCTTTTAGAAGAGAGTGAAGAGTCTTGGCTAAAGATTGAGAATGAATTATTAGAAGCAATTCAAGTATGTACAGTTGATATCACGTTTGTGTCTGAAGAGGTAGGTTGGGGAATCGTTCCAGAATATAAGCTAGGGCGAATATTTCGCGATCGCCTTGGGGGGCTCAGTCGTAAAATTGGCGCGATCGCTGATGCTGTTTATTTGGTCACAGGTGGTTATGCAATTAATCTCACCCAGATTGGTGAAAGATTGCCTTCTAGCGAAAAAATCATTTAGCAAAAGAAGATTCGCGATGCTTGATCAAGGTCTCTATAGGCAAAGCACTCCGCAGATGATGCCAAGGTAAAACTTGATTCACAGCCCAATCCTCATGCACATACCAAGCAAGGGGCGGCAACTGTCCTCGCAATTCCTTAAAGGCGCGTTTGTAAGAACCATCACTCGGCACACCCCCATCGCTATAGCTGCAAGCCAAAATCAATAACTTAGTCAAACGGCGATCACCTCTGGAAATAAGCGCCTGCACCAGCGAATCCTTGTAACTCTCAGGGCGAAAATCAATCCCTTTTGGTAATAGCTTCTTACGGAAATACTGCATTTTCTTCTCGGCTGTAGTACTGACACCCTGCCACTGCCAAGGCGTATGAGACTTTGGGACAAAAGTACTGCAACCAAAGGTGATTTTTAACTTTGGTGCAATCTTACGTAGGGAAATTAGCATCTCAATCGTTTGCTCAATATCATCATCATTTTCCATCGGCACACCTGCCATCCCATAGAGCTTCAGCGACTTCAAACCACCAGACTGAGCATTAATCGCTGCTTGCTTGATTTCATCATTGTGTAACTTCTTATTAATGATTTCGCGCAAACGTTCAGAACCGCTTTCGATCGCAATGGTCACGGAACGACTATCACGGGTAGAGAGAATTCTTGCTAATTTCTCTGTCAGTGTATTGGTACGCACCGAGGCAAGACTGAGGCGCACATCATCAAACTGAGGCTGAGCGAGATGATCCAGTAAAGTATCAAATTCAGGATGTTGGGTAATCGATGCACCAAGCAAACCTAAGCGCTTAGTTACGGTGAGTCCTTTGGCGATCGCAGGCATCAGGCTTGACTCCAAACTCGCAGTCCGAAAGGGCAGCGTCAGATAACTGGCTAAACAGAAACGGCACATCTCTGGGCAACTCCGTACCACTTCCACCATAAAGATGCTCTCCCATGCAGCTTTTTCGGTCACAACCGTAGAAGCTGAGAGCGTATTACCTTTGTAGGTTTGTTTATGGACTGTGGCTGGAATATCCGCATCAATGGGTTGAATGGAAGCGATCGCACCATCATCAGATTCGTAGGTAAATGCATAGAACTGCGGAACATATATGCCATCTAGTTTTGCTAAATGGCGTAATTTCACTTCGCGGTTAGCATGACGCACTTCTTGATAAGCATTAAGGAAATTCCCAATTAATTCTTCGCCATCACCCATCAGCACAATATCAAACCATGCGGCAAATGGTTCAGGATTAGCCGTGAGAACAGGCCCCCCACCAAATACTATTGGATGCTCATCAGTGCGATCGCAGGTATCAATGGGAATCTCAAACTTTTTCAGAGCAGCAAGAATATTGACGTAATCTAGTTCCCAAGAAAATGAAAAGCCCAAAATCTCAATCTGGCGCGGTAAATCCTCATGGGCATCAGTAAACCAACGACTAACATTAACTTGCGATCTCGTGGCTAGGGTTGCCCAAACTCCTTGATAGCCTAAGCTGGTAATTCCTACGGTGTAAGTATTTGGGAAAGCAAAGACAATATTTACGGCATCATGGTCTGGTGTAGTTGGGTCAAATAGTAAATATTCGGACTGAAAATAGGATTGATTCAAGGTTTCGGCAACAGATCGCAATATTGCTATTATGCCAGCAATTTTTGATCGGTGAACCAATAGCAATTTGGAAACGTGTTGCAAAGCAACACGTTTCCAAATTGCTATTGGTTCTAGTTAAGCAATCCGCATTTCCTCAATAAAGGAAATCCCATCAAAAACTCCATCCTTATCGGCATATTCATACTTGTTCACCTGTTGATACTGGTTGCCCGCGATCGCGATCGTAAAGCTGCCGACAAAGCTCCGCGAAAAATGTCCCTGCTGATCAGTTTTAATATATTCGCCCTTCCAAGTGCCAATATGACGGGTAAATATTTCAGGAACTTGTTCTAAATCTGGAGCAATTTCAGAGGTTGTAATCATTTAATTTAGCTTTTCCCTAAACAACTTTGTACCTTCATATCAATTAAGTTCGCCCCTTTAGGGCGAACTTAATTGACATACTAGCGGCGACCGATTTTTTGACTCATTTCACGACTGGTGCGTTGATATTCGTGGACAATTGGTAATCTCTCGGTCTGGTATTTTTCAAGAGCCTCGTCAATACTGGCACTAGATTTTAGATACTGTGTTAGTAACAAGCCATCCTCCCATCCCGAAGTCATACCTCTAGCACGAGTAGAACTCTTCGCATGAGCTGCATCACCAATTAAAAGTACACGACCATCATATAGCTGTGGCAAGGGATCGATATCATAGGAATAACGGCAAATCATAGTTTCTGGAGGTGTTGATTCAATTACCTTTCGGGCATCTTCTGGGAGTTTTGCTAATTCTTGAGAGGGAATAGTTGTATTAGTCGGTTGAAGTATTCCCTTCTCAGCATCCGTTTGTTCCGTTTCAATAAAGAATCCCCAATGGGTATGCGTATCGTCAATATGAAAGAAGTTCGCATAAATGCCGCGACCACGTACATAAACAAAAAAGTTGCCTTCAGGACAGAAACTATGATCCTCAACAATGCCGCGCCAAACGAGATCTCCTAAATAGTTAAGCTCAACATTGGGAACGATAGCCTGACGTACCTTAGACAAAATCCCATCCGCACCAATAATTAAATCTCCTTCCCATTGACTACCATCTTTAAAATGAGCGATCGCACTATGATCAGTTTGAGAGATTTTAGCTAATTGAGCATTGAATTGAATGCGATCGGTTGGTAAAGTATCGAGAATTGATTCTAAAATGGCTCTGCGATGAACGAGCATTCCTGGGAGTTCGTCTTCGGCGTAGGTAACTGACTCTGAATTGACGAATCCCCCCTTAAGATTACGGAACTCAAACAATTTAACAGGATTGCCAGCTTCAATAATTTTTTGAGTGATTTTAGGGTTACCCTCATGCAGTGCTTTCATTCCTGATTGGACGATCAGAATGCCACACCCATCGGTACGGACTACTGGTGCTTTCTCAAATAAGGTAACCTGAAATCCTTCTTGAATGAGTAGACTGGCAAGATAAGCCCCTGATGTCCCTGCGCCGATAATACCTATCTTGCTATTCGTAGAAATCATTTATGTCTCTTTTCGATTATGTTTGATTTAGCATTGTTCTAATCATAATCAATATTTCTTTATCTGTCAGTTTTTTGTGTTTTATGTAACATAATAAAGTGTATGAAACTCTTTGCAATTACCATCCAAGCTTTAATTCTGGGTTTATCGATAGGAGGTTCTAGTCTTGCTCAAACCCTCGAACTTCCACCAAATTTAATTCCATTTAACTCTGTAGAAGGGGAAAAGTTATTAATTAGCAGTCAGAATCGAACAGATTATTTTCCTTTGAGTATCCACTTCATCACGCAGCAAAATCAGGCTTTTTGCGGAGTAGCTAGCATGGTTATGGTACTGAATGCTTTACATATTCCTGCCCCTGAAGCCCCCGAATATCCGAATTTTCGTACTTTTACTCAAGACAACTTTTTTAATAATGAGGCAACGCACAAAATTACATCTGCAAATGCTATTCGTCGCCGAGGCATGAATCTAGATACATTGGCTAAATTACTGGAAAGCTACAATG
>Ga0172367_10005837_pt1 | contig 14744 bp, 14 predicted proteins | sample Lak10m_FD_114542 | JGI IMG/M metagenome (GOLD analysis project Ga0172367, IMG submission 114542) | Freshwater microbial communities from Kabuno Bay, South-Kivu, Congo - kab_022012_10m | ecosystem: Environmental > Aquatic > Freshwater > Lake | place: Democratic Republic of the Congo: South-Kivu... | reverse complement strand
GCCGCGCTTTCTTACACCCGCTACTAGTGGTTCATCAGTGACACCCGTTGCAACAAAGAAGGTGTTGTCGGAAGAGACAAGCTGATTCATCTCGTAGACATGGTCAAAAATAAGTCCCGCAGCTTTTCCGCGCTCTGTTTCCGCCTCATCTCGAGGAGCCAGGATGCCCTGGATTTGGCCACCTAGCGCCTTCACACCGCAAGCCGTCACTATCCCCTCGGGCGAGCCTCCCTTACCGATGCACATATCAATCCTTGACTCGCTGCGAGCGGCCTGGATTCCTCCCGCGACGTCTCCGTCTCTCAGCATTCTGGTTGCAGCCCCAGCGGAACGGATCTCCTCCACCACATGTTCGTTATAGTCACGATCGAGAACGGCAACAAGAATTTCATCAATTGGTTTCTTAGCCGCTTTGGAATACTCCTTTAGATTCTCCCGAATGCTCATCCTGATATCGCAGACTCCCTTGCCGAAGGAGCCGACAACAAACTTATTCATGCGATAGACAGCCGAGGCGTCAAGCATTGAACCCTGGTCTGACGCTGCAATAACAGAAATGGCATTTTGTCTTCCGGTTGCGGTGAGGCCGGTGCCGTCAATCGGATCTACGGCAATGTCAACCTTGGGGCCATTGCCCGTGCCAACAACCTCACCATTGAAAAGCATTGGGGCATCGTCCTTCTCGCCCTCACCTATGACAATTCGGCCCTGAAAGTTGACGGTGCCCAAAAATGCTCGCATTGCGTCAACCGCTGCTCTGTCTGCTGCGTTCTTATCCCCCTTACCAATAAATGGATAAGACCTAATTGCAGCTGCTTCAGTTGCTCTAACTAACTCCATCGCAAGATTGCGATCTGGATGTAATTCATTTGCTGGTTGGACGCCCATGTCTTCCGCCTTTAGAGCCATTGTTTCAGACTTTGCCTTGAATACGGGGTTGATTCCAACACTAGGCTTTTTCCAATGTCTGACTACCTATTGTTTGCAACCGCATTCTTTGCAGCTGCTGTTGCTCCAGGGGCTGACACCTTTTTGATTCTCTCCAGGGCAATTGAAAACCGGAGACTTGCGCTAATTGCTGCAGCTGGCATTACCTTGGCCAAATTGGTAATGGTGACGATTGCGTTTGTTGGTCTCAGCGCGGTTTTGCAAAGCTTCCCTCAAATCTTGATTGCTCTAAAGATTTTTGGTGCTGGATTTCTTAGCTTTCGTGCCTACAAGCTTTGGACAGCTAAAACTAAGGATCGAAGACGTGTGGGAAGTGGTGGTGAATTCTTTGCCGCTTTTGCGATCGGATTTAGTAACCCCCAGCCCTTTGCCTTCTACCTTTCAATTGTCCCGCTGGTAGTAGGGACAACAGAATTACCGCTACTGCTGGTGATTGTGGCGATGGGGTTTGCACTTGTAACACTTATATATGTATCCGTTGCAGCAGCGCTCTCAAAGTGGCTTGCGGTGGAGAAGAACTTTCAGCTTATTAACCGACTGTTAGCAGCAGTCTTTTTGCTCCTAGCGCTCGTAATAATCATTCGGTAATTCAGGTTGGGCTAACCTAAGCCCATGAGTAATCCATACGCAAGTTCTAACCTGTCCCCCGAGTCTGAGAAACTCTGGGCCGTTGCCCTACATCTCTTAGCCATTCCCTTTGAGTTTCTAGCCCCATTAATCGGATACTTCATCCTTAGAGACAAGGGACCTTTCGTTTCACATCACGCCAAGGAGTCACTCAACTTTGGAATAACAGTGGTGCTTGCAGCGATTGTCTTGGCGATCTCCATCATTGGACTTTTGTTTATCTGGATCTTGCCAATTGTCTGGATTGTCTTCAGGTTGATTGCTGCATTCAAGGCTGGCCAGGGTGAGTTCTACAAAATCCCAATTGCCATCAAGTTCATAAAGCTTTAAGCGCCGGGACAGGGCGAAGTTGCCTGTGTCTGGCAACTTTCCCTTGATTTGTAGGTTTGCGATAGCGTTATAGCAGTTGTTCAAGGATGAAATTGCGAATAGAACACGATCTAATCGGAGAGCTGGAAATTCCAGATAACTCCCTCTGGGGAATCCACACAGCCAGGGCCATTTCCAACTTCCCGATCTCGGGAGTCCCAATCGGTCACTACCGCAACCTAATCAGAGCTATTGGCATGGTCAAGCTAGCCGCGGCAAGGGTCAATGCCCAGATTGGGGGACTCGAAAAAGACAAGGCTAAATACATCGAAGCGGCTTGCCAAGAAGTCATTGAGGGGAAGCTAGATAGTCACTTCGTGGTCGATGCAATTCAAGGTGGGGCTGGAACTAGCACCAACATGAATGCCAATGAGGTCATTGCCAATCGCGCTTTGCAGCTTATGGGTAGAGCACCTGGTGAATACGACTTTATACATCCACTGAATGACGTCAATCGTTCGCAGTCAACCAACGATGTTTATCCAACGGCATTCAGAATTGCTCTGATTTTTGAGCTTGGTCTATTGGCTGACTCAATGGCTCACCTGAGGGACTCTTACCAGCGTAAAGCTAAAGAATTTTCAAACATTCTCAAAATGGCTAGAACCCAGCTTCAGGACGCAGTTCCAATCACGCTTGGTCAAGAGTTTGAAGCATTTGCCGTTTCCACAGGCAATGACATTCTTAGGCTTAAAGAACTGCTTCCTCTCCTATATGAAATCAACCTGGGTGGAACAGCGGTTGGAACGGAACTAAACACGCCAAAGGGGTACACCAAGAAGGTCGTATCGGAGTTGTCGAGCCTCGTTGGCGTAAAACTCGTGTCACCTGAGAACCTGGTTGAGGCCACACAATCAGCGGGTGTTCTAATCAGCTTCTCCTCAACGCTTAAGAGAATTGCCGTTAGACAGTCAAAAATAGCCAGCGACCTCAGGCTTCTTAGCTCTGGTCCGAGAGCAGGATTCAATGAAATAAATCTGCCGGAGCAGCAAGCCGGATCTTCAATCATGCCTGGCAAAGTTAACCCTGTTATTCCGGAAGTCATAAATCAAATTGCTTTCACAGTGATTGGCAATGATCTCGCTGTGACGTTAGCGGCTGAGGGTGGCCAGCTTCAACTCAATGCTTTTGAGCCAATCATGGCTAGGTCAATTTTGATGAGCATCACTTATCTGAGAAATGGATTTGCAACCTTTACTAAAAACTGTGTTGATGGAATCACCGCCAATGAGGAGCTGCTGCGAGCCAGTGTCGAAAACTCAATCGGCTTAGTTACCGTGCTGGGTCCGCAAATCGGATATGAAAACGCCACCAGAGTGGCTCGCTATGCGCAGCAAAAAAGTTGCACCGTTCGCAAAGCGGTAATTGATCTCAACCTCATGTCAGAAAAAGAGTTTGATTCTGCGCTTGGAGATTTGATCTCCTTGGCAAAGCGGAAAGACTAGCTACGCAGGGCCTTACCTAGCTCATCAAAAGCACTAACTAGTAGGTCCATATCCCTTTGTTTATGGGCAAATGACACCAGCCACTGCTCATCCAGCCCCGGAGGGGTTAGCACGCCTCGGTTAATGCCCCAGATCCAAGAGAGTTCTGCCAAGTTGAAATTGAGGGCCTTGAAGTCTCTGTAGTTTCGAACTGGCTTCGGGGACCAGGTAACAGCACCCTTCACACCAAATCCGACAGTGTGGGCAGGGAGCTGATATTTCTCAATTACTTCATCGAGCTTTCTCATAGTCTCGATGTTGATTTTTTCAGCCTTGTTGATCTCTTCTTCCGTTGAAATTGCATCCATCGCCAAGGCTGCCGCAAGAACGATGGGGCTTCCGTTGTAAGTTCCCAAGTGAGGCATGCGTCCATCAACAACCGCGTCCATGTAGTTTTGCCTTCCACCGAAAGCTGCTACAGGTAAACCGCCACCGATGCTCTTTGCAAGACAAACTAAATCAGGCTCAACGCCCACTCTCTTGGCTGCACCTGCAACACCTGCGGTAAGTCCGGTCTTTACTTCATCAAAAATTAGACAGACGTTGTATTGATCACAAAGTTCTCTTACGCGACGTAGGTAGCCTTCGTCAGGAAGAATGATTGAAAGATTTTCGATGATTGGTTCCATCATGACAGCAGCAATACTGTCGCCGCGCTCTTTGAATAGCTCTTCCAAACGATTGGCATCGTTATAGGAGACTGTGTAGATCTCGCCCGCTTCTACTTCAAATGGAACATAGGGAACAGGTTTTTCGGCAGGACCAACATTCTCAATCTTTGGCTTCACTGAAACTTGGAGGGCGTCATAACCACCGTGGAATCCGCCTTCGATTTTCACCAAGCCTTTTTTCCGTGTGACCGCTTTAGCAATCCGCACCGTATACATTGTTGATTCTGTTCCGGAGTTGGTGAATCGAATCATGTCGAGACCAAAGCGCTTTTTAAATTTCTCAGCCGCTTCAGTTGCTGTTATTGAAGGAGTCGCAAAAAGTGTTCCGGTTCTCCGCAGAGTTTTTTGAACCGCTCGAACAATTCGGGGATTAAGGTGGCCAGCAAGCATCGCTCCGAATCCCATTGACAGATCAAGCAGTTTCCTGCCGTCTACGTCTCTGACGTAAGCGCCTCTGGCTTTCACCACCGTAACTGGATACGGGTCCCAGTGTTGGAAGGAAGAGGTCACTCCAAGAGGCAGAGTCTTCCTTGAGCGCTGGTTGTGTTCTCCGGAGAGCGGGTAGGTGGCTCGGAATCGGTCCCATTCCTTAGAGAGAAGGTCTTCGATTTTCTTGGAATCTAGGGACTCGAAAGTAGCTGGCAGCTTTCGCCAGCCAGCGGGATCGTGGTTTGGATGTCCTGACACGAGTTGCTCCTTTGCCTTCCCATTCTCGCTAATTGGGTCCAAAAGCACCAATTGGGAGGCAAAAAACTACGATTTTCGTCGTTATTGTTCGATGAATCTTCTTGTTCCGTATATCAGTCGAACCATTCGGTTGGGGGACCAAGGAATAGTAGGAAACTGAATAAGGCAAGGACGCCCGCCATTAAAACCAGAATCAAAAGGAGAGGACGGGCAATAAACCAGCGAAAGAGTCGATCAAAAGCCGTTTTGTCTCTGAGATCTTCGCTGGCGGAAGTGCGCCAGGAACCCTCCAGTGCATTCTGCCTCATCAGGTTTCTGTCGAAGGGAATCGTGGCAAAGGGAACGATTGCCAGCAGCACCGATGAACTAATTCGACTGAAGCGCCAGCGTTGATTCACGCCGACTAAAACGCTAGTGGTGCAGTAACTCAGAAACATCGCACCGTGGATAGTTCCTGCAATGGTCACTGCAATTGCAAGTGCCTCACTCACCACCCTCGCAATTAGAGCCGTGATCAGAAGCGCCCAAGTGAAGGCCTCTCCAATGGCAAAAAATCTATAAAGAGATTTTGGTGACATCTATCCCTCTCAATCGAATTACAAACAAATCTACCTGCTCTAAGCTTCAGTGTGTGACTAAGACAACCAGCAAACTCACAGCTGGAATTTTTGCCCTTATTGCCGGCGCTCTGGTTGCAGTGCAGGCAAGAGTTAACTCAGGTCTCGCATTTGAGATTCAAAGTGGAATATTTGCTGCACTAATTTCTTTTGGTGTTGGTCTGGTTATTATCTCGTTAGTGACAGCTCTAAAAAAAGAAAACCGCATCAAATTCCGAGAAGTTCTTGCTTCTCTTTCGGAAAGACGCATACCTATTGTCTTTGTTTTTGCAGGTGCCATTGGTGGGTTTTTTGTAATCATTCAAAGCAGCATCGCCGGCCTGATCGGGATATCACTGTTCTCAGTTGGCGTGGTGACTGGCACATCTCTTTCAGCAATCATTCTTGATGGAAGGGGTCTTCTGGGTCTTGAGAAAAGACCAATAGGTTTATTGAGAGTAATTGGCACCTTGCTTGCAATTGCGGGGCTGATTGTTGCTGGTGATTTCACCAACTACACTTTCGATCCGCTGATCTTCCTGGCATTTGTTGCGGGATTTGGAATCGGCTTTCAACAGGCCATGAATGGCAGTTTTGGGAAGCTGGCGGGTTCAGCTGTTGTGCCCACCTTGTTTAACTTCTTAGCGGGAACTGCGCTAATTGCGATTGCACTGGCGGTGTTGCAGGGCGGGGCAGTTCCGACTTCCTTTCCAACCAATCCTTTCCTTTATCTCGGTGGTGTGGTTGGTGTCATCTTTATCTTCGTTCAGGTAGTGGTGCTGCCAAAAATCGGAGCACTAACCATGGGCATCGCGATGCTGGTTGGTCAGCTGGTTGGCGCTGTGCTGCTGGACTGGCTTGTGCCAATCGCACAGAGGCAGCTGACCGTCAGCACACTCATCGGAATACTCCTAGCAATGATTGGCGCAGGACTCGTCGCTAAGCGCTAGAGCTCTACCAGAACGTCCTTGTGCTTATCGAATCTATATCCCTTGCCTCTGGCAGTGCGGACAATGTCCTCGTAGCCAGCAATCTTGGATCTCAGTCTTCGAACGTGAACATCGATTGTTCTGGGATTTGGAGTCGGCTCTCCGCAACGCTCTGAGATTGATGCAATCTCTTCTCTCGAAACCGTCTTGCCTTCGTTTTCAATCAGGTAGGCAAGCAGTTCAAACTCTTTGCAAGTCAGAGATGCGTTTCTGCCATCCACATAGAGTCTTCTGCGATTGAGATCAACCACCACTCCCTTAGCTGCCGTTTCTTCCTCAGGCAATGGCTTGAGTTTCTCTGCTGCTCTTGGTTCTCCAAGGGCCATCCTGGTTAGTTGAAGATTTCGGCCAATGGATTCCTTTGGTCCAATGGCGAGCGCCGCATAGGTTTCGCTTTCCTTACCTGGAATCAGCTCAGCCAATCTCTCTCTCAAAGAAATAGCTACCTCCGAGAGTGTGGTGCCAGCGGCTTCGGCTTCACTTTCCGAAATGCCGACATAGAGGGCGAAGCCCTTGGCTTCAGTTTGTTTCTGCTGCAGTGTCTTTGTCATTTTGAGTCCTTTTGATGTGTGTGCGGGAATTGGGTGCACGAATCACGTGCGTTTGTTGGGGTGCTGGTGCCTTTTGCTAGTCAGTAAGCGGGTGTGACTAGCGGCACATCAGCATGCACATGCACATCGAGCAGGAGAACGCAGCGCCCTGGGCGCTTTTCTCAACTGAACGAGTACTCATTGCCATAAATCCTGAGGGGTATTTCCCCGGATGTCAAATTGTGACCGTTTGTTACTAGACCCTGGCTAAGAGCCAGGCGAACAGGTCCTTTGCTACATCCTCGTGACATAGGTCATTCAGAAGCTCGTGAAACCCGCCCGGGTAGATCGTAAGCGTTCGGTCAGGGCTGGCAATCTTCTCATGCAGGGCCATCGAGTTCAGGTGGTTGGTCGAGGTGTCCTTGTTGCCATGGAAAATAAGGGTTGGCACCTTCCAGTCGGACACCTTGGTCCAGACCTCATCGGATATCTGCAGAACCGTCTTGGCGACAAGGTTCTTCGGCTTGCCCTGATACATCTTTGGGTCCGCCTTAATCTTTTCCAGCAGCACCAGATCCCGGGTAAGGGCCTCCATGCCAGGTCTTGGCAGGGGCATCGGCGCAGATGGTGCTATCGCTGCCGATATTCTTCCAAGCACCCTCTCCCACCGCTTCGAAGGACTCTGCATCGCAGCTGAGCTCAGGATGACCGCGATGGCATTGGCTCTGTCTCGAGTGACACTGGCTGCCGTGATGAGGCCGCCTAGAGAGTGTCCGAAGAGAACCGTTGGTAGTCCTGCCGGAAGCGCTTTTCTTGCACTGAGGTGAAGTCTGACCGCTTCGGTGAGGTCAACCTGGCCCCGCTCGCCCTCTGTGTTGCCATGTCCCGGCAGATCGATGGCGTAGACGTCAATGCCGTTAGCGACCAGCTTCGGGATTAGCTGAGAGTACTGCTCGATGTAGCGCTCGGCATATTCACCGTAACCATGTTGAAGAAGTAGCTGCGCTCTGGGGCTACTTGCCTTGTAAACATAGCCAGCTACATTTTCACCAATATCCCAATTGCTCATTTTTCTCCTAGGCCCGCTGGCGAGTCGGCTGTGAATGACCAATAGGCTACCGCCGATTGTCGAGACCTGGCCAACCGCGCTAGGAGTAGGCAAATTTGGGCTAACCTAGAAGTCTCTAGCGCCCGATGATGAGCGAGAATCAGCAAAATTAGGGATTTAAATGTCCGAAAAAGCAAATATCGGTGTTGTAGGTCTAGCCGTAATGGGCTCTAACCTTGCTCGAAACCTTGCCTCCAGGCGGGGCAACAAAGTCGCCATCTATAACCGCTCTGCCGATAAAACCAAACAGCTGGTCCAGGATCACCCTGAAGCCAACTTCATCGCTTCAGAAACAATTGATGAGTTTGTGAAGTCCCTATCCGCCCCAAGAACCGCCATCATCATGGTGCAGGCAGGGGCAGGAACAGATGCGGTCATCGCACAACTTGCTGAAAGATTTGAGCCAGGCGACATCATTGTTGATGGTGGTAACGCCCTATACACAGACACCATCCGAAGAGAGAAAGAAGTTTCGGCTAGGGGCATCCACTTTGTTGGTGCCGGCATCTCTGGAGGAGAAGAAGGAGCTCTAAAGGGTCCTTCCATCATGCCGGGAGGAACAAAAGAGGCATATAAAACTCTTGGTCCCATTCTTGAATCAATAGCGGCAATTGCCGAAGGTGAGCCATGCGTGACTCACGTGGGCAGTGATGGTGCCGGACACTTTGTGAAGATGATTCACAACGGCATTGAGTATGCAGACATGCAGCTGATTGCCGAGAGCTATGACCTACTGAGACAAAGTGGCGGCTACACACCAAGTGAAATCGCGGAAATCTTTTCTGAGTGGAACAAAGGTGAACTTGAAAGCTACCTGATTGAAATCACTGCCGAGGTTCTAAGGCAGGTTGATGCCAAGACAGGCAAACCATTTGTTGACATAGTCGTCGATGCAGCCGGCAGCAAGGGAACCGGTGTGTGGACTGTTCAAACTGCGCTAGACCAGGGTGTTCCAGTCTCGGGCATTGCCGAGGCTGTTTTTGCCAGATCGCTTTCTTCGCAAAGCGAACAGAGAAAAGGTAAGCCAAATCTTCCAGCCAACAACCAGAGTTGGAATGTGACAGATAAAGCAGCCTTTGTCGAATCAGTCAGAAGAGCTCTCTATGCGTCCAAGATTGTTGCTTACTCCCAAGGATTCGATGCTATTCGCGCTGGCGCAAAAGAGTTTGGCTGGGAAATCAACCTGGGTGAGGTAGCCAGAATCTGGCGAGGTGGCTGCATCATTCGCGCTCAGTTCTTGAACAGGATCACTGACGCCTATCGCAAGAATCCAAATCTTCTTTCACTGCTGTTTGACGATTACTTCGTAAAGGCAATTGATGCCTCACTTAGCGCATGGCGGGAAGTGGTTGCGATGGCTGCGCTCTCGGGGATTCCATCCCCTGCCTTCTCATCATCCTTGGCCTACTATGACGGACTAAGAGCTGAGAGACTTCCAGCGGCACTGGTGCAGGGACAAAGAGACTTCTTTGGAGCGCACACGTATAAGAGAGTGGATGCCCCGGGCACCTATCACACCCGTTGGTCGCAAGATCGCACCGAAGTGCAAACCGACTAGCCTTGCTGCATGCAGAGCTGGGTTTATAAGTTCATCCCCATGGCCCTTATTTGGGGCTCCAGCTTCCTACTAATCGAGCTATCCCTTGAGCTAACCACCGCTCTCGGCGTTGCTTTCTGGCGGACGCTATTGGGAGGGCTTGCCATGCTCGTGCTGATGGCTTTTCTGAAAATCGAACTGCCGAAAAAGCTTTTTCACTACGGTCACCTCTGGCTAGCCGGGATCCTGATGTCAGCATTTCCGTTTTCGATGTATGCCTTTGCTCAGCAGCAAACCACCAGCATCCTGGCCGCAATCATGAACGCCACCACTCCTCTGTTCACCCTGTTAGCAATTCTGACAATCTTCAGATCGCAGAAGCAGTCCTCGGTTGCGGTAATTGGGCTACTGGTGGGGTTGGTCGGTGTTGGTATCACGCTCGGTGTTTGGCAAGGCTTTGGCGAAAATGATCAGCTGGCAATTTTGGCGCTGCTCGCAGCGAGCATCTCTTATGGAATAGGAACGCCTTATATAAGAAAGTATGTGACGCCCCTGGAAATCCCTGGCACATCAGCGGCAGCTGTCCAGGTGCTGACCAGTGCGGCAACACTTCTTCCCTTCTACCTGCTATCAGGTCCGCTCTTTATTGCTGAGCCAAGGCCGGAAACATTGGGTGCCCTGATTCTGCTCGGAGTTTTGGGCAGCGGACTTGCCTATGCGCTTTTCTACTACGTGGTTGCCCAGGCGGGAAGCACGGTGGCAGCAACTGTTACCTACACAAATCCAGTTATCGCGACATTCTGGGGAATCGCTCTACTTGGTGAACCGCTTCACTGGTATGAACCAGTTGGTGGATTGCTTGTACTTCTCGGCGCTTACCTCAGTCAGGGTAAGCCATTATTCAGAGTCAGAAAAAGCTAGCCAGACATTCATTGCTCTGAAGCCAACTTTTTCGTAGAGAGCAACCGCACCTGTTTCATTTCCTGTGTCAACACCAAGTGCAACGTCCTTGAAGCCCCGCTCAACCGAATAAGCGCATCCCCAGCGCAAAAGGTACTCGCCATAACCTCGACCGCGGAAGTTTTTTCTCACTCCTAGCTTGTCGATGAATCCACCTTGATTGTCTGCGCGATGGTTGGTGCAAACTAAAAATCCAACTGGAAGACCGTTCTCCTCGAGGAAGAAAACTCCGTTTTCATCCTGCAGCACGGCCTCTTCTTGCTTACTCAGCCAGTCATGAAAGGTTTTCTTTTGAAAGCCGTAGTGGTCTGAAAAGGAGTCCATTAGCAAAAAGTGCCAGGTGGCTTTTTCCTTTTCATAGTCGGCTCGGCGAATCTTGATGTTTTTCGGCAGCTGAGGGTAGCTTCGGTCGGGCTGATGGTTCCGCATGGTCCAGTACTTTCTAACCAGATGCAGCCCTGCATCAGAAATAGCCTTTCGGAGCTTTAGGTCCTTGTCATTGCAGTGCGAGCGAATTTCAAAATCCGGATAGTTCTGCTTGGTCCAATTGATGGCATGCCGCATGCTCCGGTCGTAGTCATGCTTCGAGGGCAGCCCAAAGACATCAATCTCTGCCCGTCTTCTTTTCTTATCTACCTGCACAGCCACTAGGTCAGTAATCGCACCTTGATCTTCAAATACCTCGGCAAATACTTCGTCATAAAACCCTTTGAGCTCTTCGCGAATCTCCTCTTCGCTAGAGTCCTCAAATTCTGAATCAATGGCGGAATCGTGAGCATTACACAGACGGACGATCTCGGCGATGTCCTGCTCTTGCCATGGCCTAAAGGACATCAGGTTTCCTCAAATCTGGGATTAGCCAGGGGCGGCTAATTAGTAAAAGACACACTAGCGAAGCTCCAAACAGGGCCCCAATGGCAATTCCGACATCTCGGGTGTCAGCACTGTTGATCAAGAAGTAGAACAGGGACAGGACGGTTGAGAAAGTAAAGCCAAAAACACCCATCAACGATGTTGCCGTCCCCGCCTCACTGCCGTGGTTGTAGAGGGCGATAGTGGGGATGATGGTGATTGCTGCGCCAAAGATAAACAGCTGAAGAAAGAACATCGCCTGGGTGATCCAGAATGCACCACCGGCGTTCAAGAGCAGCCCCAAGCCCACACCAACTCCCAGAAAAGCGGTAACAGCCAAAATCCACTGTCCCTTTATATAGCGAGCAAGAATTGCTCCGGCCTGCACACCGATGTAAGAAGCAATTCCATTCAGTGCAATCCAGAAACCATAATCTGTTTGTGAGATTCCGTAGGACTCCTGATAGATAAATGGTGAAAACCCCAAATACATAAACAATGCGCTAAGTTGCAGAGCGGCATAAAAAATAAGTCCGATCAAAACTCGATCGCGCATGACATTCAGATATCCTCTGGCCAGACCCAATGGTGTGCTGCTACGTCTTCGAGCAACCGGCAAAGTTTCAATCAAAATAAAATTTAGAACGACAAGCAGGACAATGGAAATTAATCCGAATCCCAGCAGAATGACCTGCCAGCCAAATGTCTCACTGATTTGAGATCCAAAGATGGGTCCAGCAATTGGAGCAATTGCCTGAATCGAATAAACCTTGGCAAGCATCCGCTGCATGGACTGACCTCTGTAGAGATCACGAATAATTGCTCGCCCAACTACGTCTGCCCCCGCTGCGAAAAATCCCATGAAGAATCTCGCTGCAATGAATAGCTCAATACTTGGAGCAATGAAAGCGAGCCCTATTGAGATTACGTAGCCTGCAATCGCCAAGAGCATCAGAGGGCGTCGTCCAAAGGCGTCCGAGAGCGGCCCCAGAATTAGCTGTCCGATGGCAAGGCCCAATGTGACCCCCGTGAAGGAGGCCTGCACAACTCCGTTTGTCACACCAAAAAACTGACCAATCTCAGGGAAGGCTGGAAGGTAGGGGTCGATGGTGAAGGGTATTAGCGAGAGGGCGAGCGCCATTAGGGCTATGTAGCTAAGGAGAAGTCTTTTGGGGAGCTGATCTCCAGAATCGACAACCGTGCCAGGCTTGGGTGAGGAGGGCAAGGGCACCTCTAGAGGATAGCCGCTAGCCTGAAAACTCGGCTTTTTCAGGCCCAAGCAAAGTTCAAAAACTGAGCTTTAAAACTCGCCGATACCCTCATGGTTAATGTCAGCGTTTGGTCACATAATTTGGGAACCCAAACATTGGTTCTCCCTTTAGGAGATAACGATTTGGTCCTTTTGGTGAAGATCTCCCGACACGCGGGAGACGCCTCCAGCCTAAAGCTCTAGTTGTGGGTTAATGTTTGGCCTAACAACTAAATAACAGACTTTTTTCTAGATTCAACACTAGATGTTGTGGTTTCCTGCTATAGTCAGTGTTCCGAATTAACGAAGAATTTTCTGAAAATTGGCTCAAATTGGCCCCTCAAGGCCAAAGAAACAGGGGAGGAAAAATGGCGGTGACCGTTTACACACTGCCTGCTTGCGTGCAGTGCGACAGCACTAAGCGCATGCTGCAGCGCAATCAGGTCGATTACGACGAAGTAGATATGAGCCAAGATCCCCTAGCCCTAGAAATGGTTAAGACCATGGGTTACACCTCAGCCCCAGTGGTAGTCGCAGACCAGGAACACTGGTCTGGCTTCCGCATGGACAAGATCCAAGCCCTCTCGGCTTAGCGTGCAGGTGTTGAGATGTTTGATGTTGTTTACTTCTCGAGCGTCTCTGAAAACACCAAGCGCTTCGTAGACAAACTAGGCGTCAAGACAGTTCGCATTCCGCTCAAGACGGAAGACGCTGCAGAGTTTGTGCATGACAAAGATTCAGTTCTTGTCGTCCCCACCTACGGTGGAGGCAACGAGGGCGGGACTGTTCCAAAACAGGTAATCAAGTTTTTGAACAATCCAGAAAACCGAAAACACATTAAAGCGGTAATAGCCGGAGGTAACACCAACTTTGGTGAACACTTCTGCCGAGCAGGCGACGTTGTTGCAAGCAAGCTCGGGGTGCCAGTGCTGTATCGCTTTGAAATAACTGGCACACCTGAAGATGTAAATGAAGTAAAGGAAAGGCTGGCAAGGCTGTGGCAAACTCAGTCGTAGAACTAACAGACGACAAGGGAAACCTGATCGGCGCTCGCGGCGTAGAAAGCGCAATGAGCTATCAGGACCTCAACGCGATGATCAACCTCTGGGGTCAGGATCAGAAGCTGCAGCTTGAGAAAGACAAGCTCGCTGTTAGAAAGTACTTTCTAGATCACGTAAACCAAAACACCGTCTTCTTTCACAGCCTGAGAGAGCGTCTGGATTACCTGGTTCAGAACGACTACTACGAGAAGGAAATCCTGGACCAGTACTCATTCGAGTTCATCCAGAAGCTCAATGACCTTGCCTACTCCAAGAAGTTCCGCTTTGCAGCCTTCATGGGCGCCTACAAGTTCTACACCGGTTATGCGCTAAAGACCTTCGATGGCACCCGCTACCTCGAGAGATTTGAAGACCGCGTGGTTATGGTCGCCCTCACCCTGGGAGAGGGAAACGAAGACCGCGCCATTCACCTGGTTGAAGAGATCATCTCCGGCCGTTTCCAGCCCGCCACCCCAACCTTCCTCAACTGTGGAAAGAAGCAAAGAGGAGAGTTTGTCTCGTGCTTCCTGCTTCGCATCGAGGACAACATGGAGTCGATTGCCAGAGGCATCAACTCAGCCCTGCAGCTTTCTAAGCGAGGTGGCGGTGTTGCACTAAGCCTGACCAACATCCGTGAGTACGGAGCTCCAATCAAGAAGATTGAGGGTCAGAGCTCAGGAATCATCCCAGTGATGAAGCTTCTGGAAGACAGCTTCTCCTATGCCAACCAGCTGGGTGCTCGTCAGGGTGCAGGTGCTGTTTACCTAAACGCTCACCACCCAGACATCATGCGGTTCCTTGACACTAAGCGCGAGAACGCTGATGAAAAGATTCGCATCAAGACCCTCTCCATCGGTGTGGTAATCCCAGACATCACCATGCACCTGGCAAAAGACAACGAGGACATGTATCTGTTCTCGCCATACGATGTCGAGCGCGTCTACGGAATTCCTTTCAGCGACATCTCCGTCACCGAGAAGTACCACGAGATGGTGGACGACCCAAGAATTCGCAAGAGCAAGATCAAGGCCAGAGAACTCTTTGAGAAGATTGCCGAACTGCAATTCGAGTCTGGCTACCCATACGTAATGTATGAG
>Ga0172367_10005836_pt1 | contig 14748 bp, 3 predicted proteins | sample Lak10m_FD_114542 | JGI IMG/M metagenome (GOLD analysis project Ga0172367, IMG submission 114542) | Freshwater microbial communities from Kabuno Bay, South-Kivu, Congo - kab_022012_10m | ecosystem: Environmental > Aquatic > Freshwater > Lake | place: Democratic Republic of the Congo: South-Kivu... | reverse complement strand
GCCACCGCCGTCTGGGCGTTCGCCCGCGACACCGTCAGCGGCCTGACGCACCTTGAGGGCAAGACGGTCAGCATCCTCGCGGACGGCGCCGTCATGCCGCAGGTCACCGTGACGAGCGGCGTGGCCGCGCTCCAGCGACCCGCCACCGTGGTGCATGTCGGCCTGCCCTACGACAGCGACCTCGAGACGCTCCCGATGGCGCTCCAGATGGAGGCGTTCGGGCAGGGCCGCGCCAAGAACGTCAACGAGGCGTGGCTGCGCGTCTACCGCTCGAGCGGCATCTTCGTCGGCCCGGACAACGACAACCTGACCGAGGCGAAGCAGCGCACTACCGAGCCGTATGGCGCGCCGCCCGGGCTCAAGACGGACGAGATCGGCGTGAAGCTCACCCCCACCTGGCGTCAGTCGGGTCGCATCTACGTGAGGCAGTCGGACCCGCTGCCGCTCACCATCGTCGGGCTCACGCTCGAGGTCGCCATCGGAGGCTGACATGGGACTCGTCACCGCACCATTCGGCGTGAACGTGCAAAGCACCCTGATGACGGGGTACAACCCCGCCACGTACCTCGGCACGGGGCAGTCGGTGCAGCCGCTCGCGCAGGCCGCGCCCTCGGGGCCGGGGTTTGCAAGTTCGTTCGCCGAGGCCATGACCGTGGCCGGCCCCATCGCGTCGATCTTCGGCGCCGTGACCGGGGCGGTCGGGTCGTTCTACGCGGCGCAGAGCCAGCAGAACCAGCTCAAGATGCAGGCCCAGAACCAACGGTTCGCGGCCGAGATGGCGCTCATCAACCAGCGCGGCGCGGAGTTCACCGCCGGCCAAATCGGGCGCGAGGGGCAGGCGCGGTTCGGGGCGTACTCCATGCGGGCGGGGCAGGCCCGGGCAGGCGCGCAGGCGGCCTTGGCGGCCCGTGGCGCGGTCCTCGGCGTCGGCTCGGCCAAGGAGGTCATCGGCAGCATGGACCTGATGAAGGAGATCGACCGCCTCAACATCAGCGCCGCGACCGTGCGCGAGCAGGAGGCCGCCCGCTTGCAGGCGTTCAACCTCGGCACGCAGGCCACCATGGCCGGGATCTCGGCCCGGAACCTCGAGGCCACGGCCGGCACGATCTACCCGGGCCTGTCGCTCGGCACCAGCCTGCTCGGGAGCGCGACGGACATCGCCGGCCAATGGGCCCGAAACCGCCGCATTGAGGAGCTGCTCATGGGCGTCTCGCAGCAGAGGATCTAAACCATGCCCACCGTACCCACGTCATTCGTGCCGCAGGTCGCCCCGCAGGGGGGCGGCGACATTGGCCAGTTCCAGGCACCCGGGATCGCGGCCGCCGAGAACCTCGCAGGGCCGCAGGTCGCCCGCTTCGGGCAGACTATGGTCGGGGCGGGCAACCAGGCGTTCCGGCTCGGCTCGGCCATTCAGGACGGCATTGACGAGGCGGCGACCAAGGAAGCCGACGTGGCCGCCGGCAGGGCCATGCAGCAGGTGGCCGACAAGTACCTCGCCACGGTGGGCAAGAACGCGGAAACGTCGTTTGAGGCGGCGCAGGCGGAACTGGCGCAGGCAGCGGCAGGCGCGGCGGACATGCTCCAGAACGACACGCAGCGCCGCATGCTCGGGCCGATCCTCGCCCGGAACATGGGCGTGTTCCAGAGCCGGATGGGCCAGCACCGGGTGCAGCAGGTCAAGGTCTACCAGACCAACGAGAGCGTGGCCCGGGCCGAGTTGAGTGCCGACTACGCCATCCAGGCGTACGCGCAGCGCGGCGAGAAGGACGCCGAGGGCCGTTCGGTCGGGCTGATCCGGTACGTGGCTAACGAAGAAACGGCCATTGCCGAGATCCGCAAGGCGGGCGAACTCATGGGCTACGCGCCCGACTCGGCGCAGATGAAGCAGCTCGAGCAGAAGGTGTACGACCGCATGGCGGTCGGCATTGTGAACTCCATGATGGTGCAAAAGGAATACGCGCAAGCCGACGATTTCCTGTCTAAAGCTGGCACCACCGAGACGCTTGACGCCAAGACGCTGGGCGCGCTTCGCGAGTCGGTCACCGCGAACCAACAGAAGTCCGTGGTCGGCGAGCTCGCGTCGAGCATTATGGAGACGGGGCTGCTCATGGCGAAGAGCGACCCCAAGACCTACTGGCAGCAGAAGGACGGCCCCGTGGAGCCGCCATCGACGCTGCGCGAGGCGCTGGACCTGTCCGAGCAGATCAAGGACGATGACACCCGCAAGTTCGTGCAGAACGAATTGCGGACCCGTTACGCGCAGGAGGACGCGCTCATTGAACGCGAGAACGCCACGAACATCGACAACATCGAGCAGTTCCTTGCCGTCCCCGGCAACTCGCTCGCCGACGTGCCGCCCGACCAGTTCGGCCGGCTGCGGCCGGTGGACAGGCAGAAGTTCCTGCGCGGCCAGCGCGACCAGGACGAGATGACGATCATGGAGCAGGTCGCCCGGAACCCGGCGCTAGTAGCCGAAGGCGATTGGCTTGAGCGCAACCGCAGCAAGATGACGCACGCCACGTTCGTGAAGCTGCTCGCCGAACGCAGCAAGCCCGACCGTATCCTATCGGCGACAATCGACGCGAGCGAAGTCAACCGCATGCTGTTCGACTACGGCATGGATTCGTACGCGGACCCCGGCAAGGACAAGGATGCGGCGCGTGGATCGCTCATCCTGCGGTCAAACATTGAACAGCGCATTGATGCCTTGCAGCGCCAGGTGGGAAGGACGCTGCGACCCGAAGAGAAGCGCGAAGTCATTCGCGGGATGATTCTTGACCAGGCGTACACGACGGCATGGGGCAAGGATCCCCAAAGGCCCACGGCCGTGATGACGAAAGAGGAACTTGAAGAGTCGTACTACGAAGTGCCGATTTCTCTAATGAGACAAGATGAACAGGGTAATTGGTATTCCGAGCAGCGAAACGAGCAAGTCCCTGTCCTCCAGTACCGCGCTGGAAACGAGGCGCTGAAAAAGGCAGGAATTGCCGCCCCGACCAATGAACAAATCTGGGAATGGTGGTTTCTAAAGGGCAAGCCGAAATGATTGAGTCTGACATCAACGAGCGCATGGCCCGCTTCGCACCGTCGCAGGCCGGACCGGATGTGGACCCAATCGCCGCGGAAATCGCGGCACGGGCATCCGTTCCGTCCGCGCAGCCGACCATGCAGGAGGCGTCCGGGGTTGATCCCATCGCAATGCAAATTGCGACCCGGAGGCGCGAAAGCCTGAATGCGGCCGTGCTCGGGGCGCGCTCGGTGAATCCCGACGAGGCGGCGCGAGCGGAGCAGCTCGGGCAGCGCATCGGGATCGGGCCGGAGATCGCCCGCGCAGACATGGCGCGTGCGGAGCAGCAGGCGTACCTCATGGACCTGCGCGCCAAGGACTATTCGCGCACCGACCCGATCCTCGCGAACTATCTCGAGAACCGCCAGTTTGCCGAGACAGCGCACGATGACCTCGGCGTCCTTGAAATGGTCAAGCCGCTCCTGCTTGAGGCGGCGCTGATCCAGGCGCGTGGTGCGCCCGCCCTGTTCGACGCCGTGTCGCGTGGCTACGAGCGCGGCAAAAAGCAGATGGAACTCGGCGAGATGCAGGCGATGGGGATGGTGCGTTACCCGACCCCGCAGGAACGCGAGGACATTGAGAATCTCACGAAGGAGATTCAGTCGCTCGGGCGCGGTGGCGTGGTTGGCACAGGTGCCGAGATGATCGGCCAGTATGCGGCCAACCTCAAGGAAATCGGGGCGTTCTCGGCCGGCGGTGCTGCCATCGGAAGCGTCATTCCCGGCGTCGGCACGGCGCTCGGCGGCGGCCTCGGGTTGGCTGCCGGAATCCTCAAGACGAGCGGAACGCCAATCGCTGGCAATCTTTACGCCACGATGAAAGAGGATGGCGTGTCGGACGATGTTGCCATTCCGGCGGCTATCGCGGGTGGGTTCATTGGTGGACTTGTGGAGGTGGTCGGCGGCAAGATCGCGGCCATGCCGGTGCAGGCGCTTGCCAAGCGAGTCATGGCAGAGACGTTGTCGGAGGCGCTGACGCGCCCGACGCTCCAGCAGGCCGCGAAGGAGTTCGTCAAGGCGTACGGGTTGCAGGTCGGCGGCGAGGCGTTTGAGGAAGGAACGCAGGCAATCTCCGACATGCTCGCGGAGGAAATTGCGCTGGCCGCGTCCGGCATCGACAGCGAGTTGACCATGCGCGAAGGCTTCATGCGCGTCATCGAATCGACGCTGTACGGAGCGGCAGGCTCGGCGATCCTCGGTGGCGTCGGCCCCGGCGCGAGTCTGCTGATCGACTTGCGCCGAGCCTCAAACACCGAACGGCAGACGAAAGTGTTTGAGGATCTCGCAGCCAACCGTAAGGAAAGCAAGTACGCCAATCGCAGCCCCGTAGGTTACGAGCGTTTCCTTGCGTCGCAGGCCGAGAACACCAACGCCGAAACGATCTACGTGGACGGCCGCATCGCGCAGCAGGTGCTCGCGCAGAGCGGCGTCCCCACGGCGCAGCTCGAGGAGATCCTCCCGGGCATCCGCGAGCGCATCGCCGAGGCTGTCCAGACGGGCGGCGACGTCACGATTCCCACGGCGCGGTTCGGTGCGCGGCTGGCGAACACGGACCTCGGGAACGCGCTGCTGCCGCACATGCGGCTGTCGCCCGACGCCATGAGCGCGACGGAGGCGCAGGAGTTCGCCACGCGCCGGCAGGAAGTCGTGCGCGAAGCCGAGCAGATCCTGGCGCAGAAGCAGGAAGCGGACGCCACGTTCGTCGCCGAGGCACGCACGGTCGCCGACTGGGTGCGTTCGCAGGCACTGGCTGCCGGACGCACGCAGGACGAGGCAGACGTCGCGGCGTCGATGTACGAGGCGTTCGTCGTGACGCAGGCCGCCGAGCAGAACATGACGCCCGCGCAGTTTCAGGCGCAGCAGGGCGTGCGCGGCATCGAGGAAGTCATCGGCGGGATGCCAGCGATGGCCCCGACCGCGGCTCCGCTTGAGCAGCCCCAGCCATCACAAGGAAACTTTTCTGATCTCGTTGCGGTTTGGGATCGATATAACGATCAAGCGAAAACGGGTGAATGGCAGACACCAAGCGATTTGGCAGATGAGCTGGAAACACTGCTTGAGAACGGTCAAGCGCCGGCAGAACTGGAGGAGGCACTTCGGAAGTTCCGTGAAGAACAAGAGTTTGACATTGCGGTTGCTGGTCGCGGGGAAATGGACACGGCAGGCGAGCAGTTGGAGCTGGCGGTGCAAAACGCCGCAGAACAGGTACGCCGCACCTCGCCCGGCGTCATGGAGCAGGCGGCGCAGTTCACCCCGTCAGGCGAGCGCCGCACGGACACGCCGGAGTTCAAGGCGTGGAGCAAGGACGCTCCGATGTACCAGGCAGACGAACCGGGATTCACTACCGGAACGCCAATGGTCGTAAAGGCGTATCACGGAACCGACAAGACATTCGTGAAGTTCAAGATGGATCGTCCGGCGTGGTTTGCAGCACGCCCCGGAACGGCTGGCGAATACGTTGCTGGTGGACGAAGGAAGATGGGTGATAAGCCGAAACGCGGTTCGCAGATCATCCCTGTGTATTTGGCTTTTCAGAATCCGCTGGATTTGCGATACAACGTCGGAGGCCAGATAACCGTCACTCCGCAGTCACGAATGTCGATGGTTGATGTTCTGTCGGCCGCAGGCTTGCCAAATGATGAAGCAGCCCTGCGTGCAATTGCCGAAAGAAACCTAGCCGCAAAAATGGCTGGGGTGGCAGACACGATTGCGGACAAGGCGGGCTACCTTGCCAACACGTATTCGGAACCGTTGAAGCTGTGGTCGTTGCTTGACGATTACGGGTTGATTGAAACCCTGAAAGACGCTGGGTTTGATGGGCTGATCCTCAACGAAGGCGGCAACATCTTCGCTGCATTTAACGACAACGACATCAAGTCCGTCAACAACCGTGGCACCTTCTCGCGCACCTCGCCCAACATCATGGAACAGGCGGCGACGGTGGACGCTGACTACATGGCCGCCGTCGAGCGCGGCGACATGGAGACGGCCCAGCGCATGGTGGATGAGGCGGCAAAGGCGGCGGGATATGACATAAGCCCGGTATGGCACTCGTCAGCAACGGAGTTTGCGGAATTTGATATCAACAGAGCCGCAAATGGCAGTCTTGGAGTTGGGTTCTATTTCAGCAACAACCGTAACTACTCCAACGTGTTTGGTCGGATTCAGGCAAAAAAGCGCGGATCAACCAACTTCTACGACAGACGATTCTATCTTCGTGGCAGGCTGTTGGAATTGAGCGACTTTCCCGTAAACAAGCCTTTGGCTAAAGAAGTGATAGCCAGTGGATACGACGGCATAAGCGTAAAAGACGGCCACGAAATCGTTGTTTTTGACGCTTCCAAGATCAAGTCTTCCGACCCCGTAACCCGCGACGAGGCCGGCAATGTCATCCCGCTCTCGCGCCGCTTCGACATCACCAGCCCGAGGATCTTTGAGCAGGCGGCGGTGCAGCGTGCCGAGCCGGCAACGCTCGAGCGGTTGCAAATGCAGGCGCAGCGTGGGGTCAGGAAGCAAGCGCGAAAGGTGGAACTGTCGCCAGCGGAAGAGAAGGCGATAGAAACCGCAGCGAGCGATTTCGGAGAATCATCCGCAGAAATTCGCGAAGCCGTGCTGAACCACAAGAAGGCACACCCGACAACGCAGGGGTGGGCACCTCTCGAGTTCGTCAAGCTGGCGCCGAAGAAGATTGAAGACAAGGGCAAGAAGGGACTAGGGCTTGAAAAGCTGGACTTGCAGTATCAGCAGATTCCGTACGGGTTTCACCGAGATGCAAGTGGAGCGCCGCTCCAGCCCAACACGCCTGAATACCAGGGCGCCGTCACATCGGTGGCGCGGCGCATGGTGGACGAGGTACGTGCTGTGGCGAGGCGTGCCGCGGCCGGCGACCTCAATGCCGTAAGGATCATCAACCAATCAACGTGGTACAAGGCCATGCGGACGGCCTTGCGCCGCGAGTTTGGCGGCTTGGGCGACCTATTCGCCGACCTGCTCGGAGCCACAAGCCCAAACACGCCCGTGCGAGGCAACTGGGATTTCGCGCTTGATGTATTGCGACGTGCAGTCCGCGGGGATTTCGATCAACTCATCACAAAGTGGGAGGCGTGGGTCGAAACCGTCGAACGGTTGGAAACCGACTTGCGTGCCTACATCAACGACGAAAAGCGCGCAATGGAAGCGCGTGGCGAGAAGGTTACGCAAGCCGCCATTCAGCGGAAGGCTGAGTACATCGAGAAGCTCAAGGCGCTTAAGGAAGCCCGCGAACTGCCTGACGAATTGCTTCCGCGACAGGAAAATGGCAAGAAGTATGGGTTCAACGGCGACAACGTGGTTCGCGCAATGGTTGGCCTGTGGCGCACCGTGCGAGAGCAGAACACGTTGCTTAGCACCAGAGCGCAAGCACCCAAGGCGCTCAATTTCTCCGGCAACCTAATCGGGTTCCGTAGTCGGGCAACGATTGACGTTTGGGCCGCTCGCATGCTTCAGCGCCTTGCGGCACTGTTGCGAATTCCATCGATGGCCGAGACGGGCGTGGCCGGAGACATGCTGCCCGATGGTTCAACCACGGGCCAGTTTGGATTTGGGCAGGATGTGTTTGCGGAGGCAGCGCAGCGCATTCGCAATGACTCCGAATTAAACCAGAATGCCCAGCTCGCGCAGCTCAATGACGATGACCTCCAGGCACTCGTTTGGTTCATCGAGAAGGAATTGTGGACGATCAACAACTGGACGAGCGTGGCTGGCGAAGGCGGATCGTTTGAGCTCGAGGCAAGTTTGGCAGGAATCAGCGACCGAGAGATGGTCACGAAACTGCGAAAGACCATTGATGCCGGAGTGCCAACAAAGATCCGGCAGGCCGCAAACCAATTGCCGGCGGCGCAACAGGCACAACTCAATTGGTATCTCGATCCAGCCAAAGCCGGGTGGAGGCAGCGCATCGAGGCACTGCGTGCGGAACTGGATGCGATCCCGACCACGCTGACCAAGAAGGCCCAGCGCGAACTTCGTACGGCGATTTCCAAGCGACTTGATGCCGCGTTAAAGAAGTCGGGGTTCGCGAAATTGGAACAGGCGCTCGAGGACGCAATCGCTGCGGACATGAAGGTCGCAGCCATTGAGGAGGCTCGCAAGGCGGCGCAGGCACAACTGATCGCAATGGAGCGGCGCGTCGATAGGTACACGGCCGGCCTCTCGCAACAGCAGTCGCTGGACGCGCAGGGCGTGGACTACGTTCCAACGGACGCGGACCAGGCGCGGCTAGCCGACAGCGTGCGCCTGCGTGGCTACCGGGCAGACCGTGGCGAATTGCTCGTCGCCATCAAGTCGATGCCTACCGAGGGACGCTATGGGTCGATTGAGCGGTCCATCGATCTTGAGGTCATTGCGCGGCAGGGCTGGAGCCCGGACGAACTATGGAAGGTCATACTGGAAGAGGCCAGGGACGGACGGCAGGAAAGCACGTTCCTGGCTCGCGTGCTGCGTGCCGACGAAACCATTGACCCAACGCGGCACCGGCCGGGACTCGAGATTTACTTCAGGTCGCCCATCCCTCGCGACAAGCTTGATGCGCTCGTGGAGAAGCTCAACGCGAACGGGGTTGATTTCTTTACGGTCATCGTTGATGCTCGCCGGAGCACCGAGGCCCAGTCTGGCGCGATGGCCGACGCGGTCGGAATCCGCATGCAGTACATCCCGGAATTCATGCAGCGGTACGGGATAGAGGATTTTACGGGGTTGTCGGAAGCGGAAATTGCGGATAGAGTGAGAGCGAAAGAGGCCGAGTGGTTGTTGCTGGCCGATCAAGTAAGGCGGGTCATGCCGGAGGTGTCATTTGCCGGCGTGTTCTGGCATGAGACGCGGGTCGCATTTGCAGATGCTTACGAAAGCGAAATCAATGCAATCACAACAGGAACGGCTACAGGAGATGGTGGACTACCTGCTAAAGCACAGTGGGCCGGACAGTCCGTTAGCGAAGGACTTGCAGCAGCAAATCGTTTCGTTGAATCGCGGGCAGCCCAGGCCGAACCCGCTGGGGGAGGACAGGTACTTGGCGGGGTTCAAGAAGGGGATCGTGTCGGATTCGCCCAACCCGGCGTAGGAACGGTATTTGAGCAGGCGGCGGCCGCTCCCGGTCCCCGCGGCGGCATTGACATTCGGCGCCTCGTCATCATGCTGACGAAGACGTCGGACCGCACGACGCTCTGGCACGAGTTCGTCCACTTCTTCCTGCACATGTACACGGAGGCCGCCGTCAACGGGCGAGCCTCACCGCGCCAACTCAACGACCTGGACCTGCTGCTCAAGTGGTTCAAGATCGACGGTGAAACGCCGGCCGAGCGGCTTGCCAACTGGAGCGCGATGACGCTTGACCAGCAGCGCAAGCACCATGAGGCGCTGACGTACAACGCGGAAATCTACACGTTTGAAGGCAAGGCTCCGAGCGCGGAACTGGTCCCGGTGTTCGAGCGCCTGCGTGCATTCATGCTGCGGGTCTACAAGACAATCCGCGATGACCTGAACGCGATTTATCGCCGCGAGTTCGGCGAGGACTTGCCGATCCTGACCGACGAGGTTCGCGGCGTCATGGACCGCATGCTCGCCACGGACGAGCAGATCCGCCGGCAGGCCGCGATCAACGAGATGAAGCCGCAGTTCCAGACGCAGGAACAGGCGAAGATGGACGATGCCGAGTGGGCCGCGTATCAGGCGATGCAGCAGGAGGCCATTGAGGCGTCGATCACGGACATGAACAAGGCGAGCATGCGTCAGCTCCAGTGGCTGGGGAACGCCCGCAGCCGCATCCTGCGCGACATGCAGAAGAAGCACGACGCCAAGCGCAAGGAGGTCGCTGCCGAGATTGCCGCCGCCGTGCGCGTCGAACCCGTGTACCGGGCGATGACCTACCTGCGGACGGGCAAGTTCATTGACACGGACGGGGCCGAGGTGGCGGTCGAGGGGCCGCACCGCCTGGACACCAAGCGCGTGCAGGCGATCTACGCGGGCCTGCCCAAGCGCGAAGCATTCGAGGCCGTGGCCGCCACGGGCATGGCAATGCCCAAGGTGTTCGCGCCCGACATCGCCAAGCTCGGCACGGGCAAGTACGGCATGCTCGGCGTGGACGGGCTGGACCCGGACGTGGTCGCAGAGACGTTTGGCTACGGCAGCGGCGACCAGATGATCCGCGCCCTGCTCGAGGCCAAGCCCCTCAAGGAGGCGGTCGCCGAGCGCACGGACGCCGAGATGCTGCGGAGGTACGGGGACATGAACACCCCCGAGGCGCAGGAGGCCGAGGTACAGAAGGCGCTCCACAACGAGGCCCGCGCCCGGTTCGTGGCCGTGGAACTGCGGCACATCGCCCGTGCGACGGAACCCGTGCGCGTCATGCTCGAGGCCGCCAAGCAGGTCGCCCGGGAACTCATCGCCGGCATGACCCTGCGCGACGTGCGCCCGGGCGACTTCGTGGCCGCCGAGGCCCGGGCCGCCCGCGACGCCAGCCGCGTCGGCACCACCATTGACCCGGAGGCTATCGGACGGGCAGCGCAGACTCGGGCGCTCAACGAGGCGCTTGAGGCGGGGACCGACCCGGCCGAGGCCATGGCGGCTGCCATGGAGAAGGGCGCAGAGGCCGCTAGGAAGGCCCAGGAGCGATCCGACGCCCTCAAGGCGCAATACGGGGCCGACCCGCAGCAGGCGCTCATTAGGGCCAAGCGGGCGCAGCTGTACCAGAACCAACTCGCCGCCGAGGCGCTCCGGGTCCGCGAGGAGGTCGCCAAGCAGGTCAAGTACCTGCGGCGCATCCTGCGGGACACGAACGTCAAGGCCATGGGGGCGCAGGCGGCCGACCAGGTTGCCGCCCTGCTTGAGCGGTTTGAGGTGGCCCCGGTCAGCCTGAAGCGGCTGGACGAGCGCAAGGCGTTGGCGGCGTGGCTTGCCGAACAGGAGGCCGCCGGCCTGGTGCCCGACATCGCGCCCGAGGTGGCCGACGAGGCCCGCCGGGTCAACTACCAGCAGCTCACGGTGGCCGAGTTCCGCGACCTCGTGGACGCTATCCGGCAGATCGAGTTCATCGGGAAGAACGAGCGCAAGGTGCAGCTCGCCGCCGAGCGCGCCGCCTACGAGGAGAAGCGCGACGAGATCGTCACCCGCGTCCGTGCGGTCGGGCGCCTGCGCGGGGTCACGTTCGACCCCCGCAGCCCGCTCACGAACATCGGCCGCGCCGCGGCCGCCCTGCGCGGGTTCGCCGCCCAGCACCTGAAGGCGGCGTCCATCGCCCGCATCCTTGACGGCGGCGAGGACGATGGCCCGCTGTGGACGTTCGCCATCCGGTCGGCCAACGCGGCCGCCGACATGGAGACGCGCATGCGCGCCGAGGCGTCGGCCAAGCTCGCCGAGATCCTGGCCCCGGTGTTCAAGCTCGGGAACATGGGCGGCAAGGGCGTGTTCTTCCCGACCATCAACCGCAGCCTGAACCGCGAGTCGCGCATCGCCATCGCCATGAACGTCGGCAACGACGGCAACCGCCAGCGCCTGCTTGACGGCGAGGGCTGGACGATGGAGCAGGTGCAGCCCGTCCTCGAGAGCCTGACCGAGGCCGAGTGGCAGGCCGTGCAGAAGGTGTGGGACTACATCGACACCTACCGCCCGCTCATCGCCGAGAAGGAGCGCCGGCTGTACGGCAAGGAACCCGAATGGGTCAAGCCGATCCCGTTCACGACGCGCACGGCCGATGGGCGCGAGGTGCGGCTCGAGGGCGGCTACTACCCCATCAAGTACGACCCCATCGCGAGCGACCGCGTGGCGACCGTGGACGAGGCCGCCGAGGCGAAGCGGGCGCTTGACGGCGCATACACCGCCGCGACTACGCGCCGCTCGTTTGTCAAGAGCCGCGTGCGCGAGGTGGTCGGCCGTCCCCTGCTCTACACGCTTGACGCCGCGTTCGGTGGGGTCAACGACGTGATCCACGACCTGGCGTGGCACGAGTGGCTCATCCAGACGCAGCGCCTGCTGCGCGACCCGGAGTTCGCCAACGCCGTGCGCGAGACGCGGGGACCGGAGTACCTGAAGCAACTGCGCGACTGGGCCAAGGACAACGCGGCCGGCGAGCGCAAGATCGGCGTGGCTGGCGAGGCGGCGCTGTCGTGGCTGCGGCAGGGCATCAGCGCCTCGGGCCTCGGGTTTAACGTAGTGAGCGCGGCCATGCAGGTCACGGGCTTCAACCAAAGCATCGTGCGCCTCGGCGCGAAGTACGTCGGGCGCGGGGTGGCGCAGTTCGCGGCGAGCCCCATCGACACGGCGCGCATGGTGGCCGACAAGTCATCGTTCATGGCCGAGCGCGGGCGCACGCAATTCCGCGAGATCAACGAGATCCGCAACCGCGTCCGCGGCCAGACCGAAGTGGCGCGCCGGGTGACGTCCGGCACCTACTTCCTGATGATGAACATGCAGCGCACGGTGGACATCCCCACGTGGCTGGCCGGCTACCAGAAGGCGCTTGACGCCGGGAAGGACGATGCCACGGCGGTGGCGCTCGCCGACCAGGCCGTGCGCGACACGCAAGGCAGTGGCCTTATCTCCGACCTCGCTGCCATCGAGCGCGGCGGCCCGACGATGAAGCTGTTCACCGTGTTCTACTCGTACATGAATACGGTCTACAACATGACCGCCGTGCAGACGATGACGGCCCGCGGCAAGGGCAAGCTCGCGGCCGACTACGCCATGCTGCTGGTAGTCCCGGTCGTGCTCGGGCAGGCGATCAAGAACGCGATCCAGCCTGACGCCGGGGACGATGAACTTGACCCCGAGGCGCTCGCCCGCAAACTGGCCGCCGAGGAACTGTCGTTCCTGATGGGCACCATGGTGATCGTCCGCGAGTTCGGCGGGGCGGCGCAGCTGCTGACGGGCGCCGAGGGCGTCCGCATGGGCTACGGCGGGCCGGCGGGCCTGCGGGCCGTGGGCGAGGTGTACGGGCTTGCCACGCAGGCAGCGCAGCTCGAGTTCGACCGTGCGTTCCGGCGGTCGGCGATCAACACGCTGGGCGCGTTCACGGGCCTACCGAGCGCGCAGGTGAACCGCACCATCGACGGCATTGAGGCGGTGGTGGAGGGCGAGGTTGAGGGCGTCGGCGCGGTGGTCGCGCCGCTCACCGGGGTGCAACGCTAGTACCCGTATCCGTACCCGTATTTCCTAGTCTGACCTACGAGGCTCCGCATCCATGACCATCAGCTCTACGACGCGCATTGCAGGGCCGTTTGTCGGCAACGGAACGGCGACCGTGTTCCCGTTCACGTTCAAGGTGTTCGCCGCCGCCGACCTCGACGTCGTGCGCCTCAATGTTTCAACGGGCGTTGAAACCACGCTCGTCCTGAACTCGGACTACAGCGTCACCCTGAACGGGGACCAGAACTCCAACCCGGGCGGCAACGTCACGCTGCTCGCCGGCGCGCTCGCGTCCGGGCTGACGCTGACGATCACCTCGGACATCGCGAACCTCCAGCCCACGGACCTGACGAACCAGGGCGGGTTCTACCCCGAGGTCATCACGGACGCGCTGGACCGGGCGACCATCCAGATTCAACAGATGTCCGAGGACGTCGGCCGCAGCCTAAAGGCGCCGCTGTCGGACGGGACTCCGAACATGGAGTTGCCCAACACAACGAACCGCGCCAGCAAGTACCTGGTGTTCGATGCCAACGGACTTCCTACCGTTTCTGTTGGAAGCGGAACTGATACGGCGCTGCGGACAGACCTTGCGAATACCTCTGTCGCCCTTGCCGGCGCAAGCCTCGTCGGGTTCCGGGCGGATGATGCATCGTCCACGGCTCGCACGGTGCTGAACAAGCTCCGCGATGTCGTGAGCGTGAAGGACTTTGGCGCGGTCGGCGACGGCGTGGCCGATGACACGGCGGCAATTGATGCGGCGATTGCATATTTGCGCGGCCCTGCCGTATCGCCGCCGGGCACTGCGGCGAACAACAACAAGACGCTGTACTTCCCGGCTGGGGTCTACAACTTCTCGGAAACGGTGGCGACCTTTGGCCTGTACATCAACCAGCCGCTGAAGATTGTGGGCGATGGCCCGACGCGCACAGTGCTCAAGAACACCAGCGCGACCGGAGCTGGCATCCGGTGCGCGAGCGGTTACATCGTCATTCAGGATCTCACCATCGATCAGAACGGTAGCACGGGGACCGGCTTGCGTTCCCCCGGGCAGTACGGCGTGATCCGCAACGTGCAGATCAAGAACCAAGCTGGTGCGACCACCTATGCATTCGTGGCCGACAATTCCACGCTGGTCGAGATCGATTCGATGCACATCCTCAATGCGACGAACGGCATCAGCATCGGGGCGACGAACCCGACGCAGTACCTGACGTTTAAGCACTGCACGGTCGAGTTCAGCTTGCGCGGCATGACCGCTGGCCTCGCGACCGGATGCTCGTTCTATTCACTGTATTTGGAATCAACGGCATCGCCATCGACCGTCCATGCCATTGAGATGGACGGCTGCACCAGCATGTCGTTCTACAACCTCGGCTGCGAGGTGGTCGGCAATGCACCGACAGGAACCCTAGCCGCCTTCTTCCACCTGCGTGATTGCACGAACGTCCATGTGTACGGTGGCCGCTTGTATGATGGGTTGGGAATCACCGGGGCATGCTCGTTCTGGGGGATTTCCTCCAGCAT
>Ga0172367_10005835_pt1 | contig 14749 bp, 14 predicted proteins | sample Lak10m_FD_114542 | JGI IMG/M metagenome (GOLD analysis project Ga0172367, IMG submission 114542) | Freshwater microbial communities from Kabuno Bay, South-Kivu, Congo - kab_022012_10m | ecosystem: Environmental > Aquatic > Freshwater > Lake | place: Democratic Republic of the Congo: South-Kivu... | reverse complement strand
GCGGGGCTTGAGTGTGCGGTGGCGAACGGGCCGACATCGATCACGAAGGGTTTCAACAGGACCGAGCATCACGATGAGATCATCGCGGGGTCTGAGCGACTCTTGCCGCGCGTGGCGGCAGCGGGCATTCCGCAGATGATCGTGTTCTCGGGCAATCGAGCGGGTCTGTCGGATGCGGATGGGTTGCGCCACTGCACCGCAGGCCTGAAGCGACTGATGCCGCTTGCGGAATCTTCTGGGGTGACGGTCATCATGGAGCTGCTCAACAGCAAGGTGGATCACAAGGACTATCAGTGCGATCACACTGCGTGGGGAGCAGAACTGGTTCAGCGCGTGGGCAGCGACCGATTTCGACTGCTGTACGACATTTATCACATGCAGATCATGGAAGGCGATGTGATCCGCACGATCGAGCAGCACCATGGGGCCATTTCGCACTATCACACGGGTGGTGTGCCGGGTCGGCGTGAGATCGACGGCAGTCAGGAGCTTCACTACCCGGCGATCGTGCGCGCGCTGACGGCGACAGGATTCAGCGGATTTCTCGGGCAGGAGTTCATTCCATCGCGTGCGCCGTTCGAATCACTTGCGCAGGCAGTGCAGATCTGCACCGTCTAAACGCGCGCGGTTTGCGTGTGTGATGAGCGATTCATGAGAAAGTGTTCGATTCCATTTGCCTTCGCGTCGACTCGCGTTATCAGTACTGCGCCTGTGAAGACAGGTGCAAGACTCCGGTGACCCGAGTGGGCTCCTTCGTGGGGAAGCCCTCTCGGGTCCTTTTTTTGTCTCGTGGTGTGGGCGGCCAGTGGTGCGGCAAGTGGCGCGCCCAGTGGTGCGTCCAGTGGTGCGTCCAGTGGTGCGTCAGTCGTAGCCGAACGGCAGCGCGCAGCCGAAAACGAATCCGTTTCCGCCCGCGGCGTAAGGGGCAAACTGTCCCATGAGCGATCCGCGACCGTAGCCGGGACCACCAGGAGTTGCCTCGGGGGCGTTCCCGTTGATGTGATAGACATTCGAAGCCGAAGGTCCCGAGTTTGTGTTCATCATGCCCGTGATCGGTCCGCGGTACAGATGCCACGATGTGTTGGTGGGATTGCTGATGGGAGTGATGAACTGTTGCTGCGCGTAACCAACGGGCTGCGCTGGCATTTGCGCTGTCGGCGCACCCTGATCGGACTGCTGAGGTGCGACCGAGTTGTTCGTTGGCGCCGCGCCAACGGCTGCGGGCGCCTGCCCGTACTGGGCGCCGAGCGTGTTGTTCTGATGCAGCCCAGTGCCGTAGTAGTGGTAGCGAACCGATGCCGTTCCTATGGCTGCCTGCTCGAGCGCCGTCGCACTCAACTCGCCGCCCGACGACTGATTGAAGCCAACGCCTTCGGGGACGGAGTTTTCGTCTACCTGGCGCGGCGGTCCATCGAACGAGGTCGTTGTTTCGCGTGGATCCTGCGCGTGAGCCACAACGGTGATGAGCACGGATGCGGCGAGCACCGAGAGCGCGTTCCAAGTCTGCATGCCTGAAGGCTATCCTGCCCCAACGCTCGTTGAAAGACCGACGCATGGTGCGGACGGTCGCGGCGAGATCGCAGCAGCAGACGGAGAAAGCCCATGTCCTCGACAGCCGTTCCCCCTTCATCCAGACCACAGGCCAGCAACAATCCGCCCGTGAGCGGCGCGCCGGGTGATGTGCCCGCCATCGATTCGCTTGCGATCAACACGATCCGCACGCTCGCGATGGATGCGGTGCAGGCTGCCAAGAGCGGACATCCTGGCACGCCGATGGCGCTCGCTCCTGTGGCGTATGAACTCTGGCAGGATGTGCTGCGATTCGATCCTGCGAACCCACGCTGCCCGGACCGCGATCGCTTCGTGCTCAGCAATGGCCACGCTTCGATGCTGCTGTATTCGCTCATTCATCTCAGTGGAACGCAAAGGGTCGGGAAGGATGGCCGACCGACTGGCGAGCCGAGTTTGCGCATCGATGACCTGAAGGCATTTCGCCAACTTGGGTCGCTCTGTCCTGGTCATCCGGAATCACATCTGACGTCGGGCGTGGAGACGACCACGGGACCGCTCGGGCAGGGGCTCGCGACAAGCGTTGGCATGGCGATGGCGCAGCGATGGCTCGCGGCGCGCTACAACCGCCCGAACTTCGATCTCTACACCTGGCGTGTCTGGTCGATCTGCGGCGACGGCTGCATGATGGAGGGTATTTCTGGCGAGGCGGCCAGTCTCGCAGGACATCTGCGGCTGGCGAACCTTTGCTGGATCTACGACAACAACCGCATCACGATCGAGGGCAGCACATCTCTGGCGTACGACGATGATGTGGCGACGCGATTCCTCGGTTACCGATGGAATGTGCTTCGCGTAGCGGATGCGAACGATCTTGATCTGCTGCGGCGCGCCTACGCAACGGCCCGAGAGACCACCGACAGGCCAACGCTGATCATCGTCGATAGCCATATCGGCTACGGCGCGCCGACGAAGCAGGACACGAGTGCTGCGCATGGCGAGCCGCTTGGCGACGAAGAGATCATCGGGGCGAAGCGGTTCTACCGATGGCCTGAGGATCAGAAGTTCTTGGTGCCCGCCGGTGTGCGCGAGCGATTCAGCGAGCGACTTGGTACGCGTGGCGCAGAACTCACGAAGTCGTGGAACGATCGCTTTGCCGCCTACGCGAATGCGTTCCCGAAAGAAGCGGAGGAGATCCGTCGGATGGAAGCGCGCGAGTTGCCCGACGACTGGGCTGCTGACCTGCCCACATTCCCTGCGGATGCAAAGGGCATGGCGACTCGCATTTCCAACAGCAAGGTGCTGAACGCGCTCGCCAAGCGGCTGCCGTGGTTGATCGGTGGTTCCGCGGATCTTGCGCCGAGCACGAAGACGCTGCTCGGATTCGACGGCGCGGGGTCGTTCCAAGCTGCGACGCCTGGCGGTCGCAATCTCCACTTCGGTATCCGCGAGCATGCGATGGGCGCGATCTGCAACGGTCTCAGTCTCTCGCGCGTTCGACCGTATGGCTCGGGCTTTCTCATCTTCAGCGACTACATGAAGGGCTCGATCCGCCTCTCTGCTGTGATGGAACTGCCTGTGGTCTACATCTTCACGCATGATTCAATCGGTGTGGGTGAGGATGGTCCGACCCATCAGCCGATCGAGCAACTCGCGGCGCTGCGCGCGATGCCAGGCGTGCTGGTCTTCCGGCCATCCGATGCGAACGAAATGACCGAATGCTGGCGTGTGATCGCGCCGCTGACGCACGAGACCGCCGTGCTCGCGCTGACGCGGCAAGATCTGCCGACACTCGATCGCACCGTGTTTGCGCCCGCTTCAGGCGTGGCGAAGGGTGGCTATGTGCTGCGCGACGCACCGCAAGGCAAGGTCGATCTGATCTTCATTGCGTCGGGCAGCGAGGTGTCTCTCTGCATCGCCGCGGCGGATCTGCTGGCGGCGCAGGGCGTTGGTGTACGAATCGTCAGCATGCCCTGCTGCGAACTGTTCAATCGTCAGGAGCATGCTTACCGTGATTCGGTGCTGCCGCCATCCGTGCGAGCGCGCGTGTCCGTGGAGATGCTGTCGACCTTTGGGTGGGATCGGTATGTCGGCATCGATGGCGAGACGATCGGTATGACCACCTTCGGCGCGTCGGCTCCGCTGTCGGCCGTGCTGAAGCACTTTGGGTTCGATGCCGCATCCGTCGCAGCGCGCGCGAAGGCAGTGGTCGACCGCGTTCGGAGTGCAGGGCGATGAAGGTCGCGCTGGCATCGGATCACGCGGGATTCGAACTGAAGCAGCAGTTGGCGGATTTCATTCGCGGGCTCGGGCATGATGTGACCGATCTTGGAACGAACTCGACGGTGCCCTGCGATTATCCAGATTTCGCGGAGAAGATCGCGGCGGAGGTGGTGTCTGGGCGCGTGGAGCGGGGAGTCCTGCTGTGCGGATCGGGCATCGGCGCGAGTGTGGCGGCGAACAAGGTGCCTGGTATTCGTGCGGGCAACTGTGTGGACTACTACTCCTCGCATCAAGGTGTCGAGCATGACGCGATGAATGTTCTGGTGCTCGGCGGGCGCGTGGTTGGCATTGCGCTTGCACAGGACATGGTGCGCGCGTTCCTGAACGCCAAGTACACGAACGAGGAGCGCCACGCGCGCCGTCTTGCCAAGGTGCAGGCGATCGAGGCGCGGTACAGCAGCGGCGCGGCATCTGCTTCCGCGAGATAAGCGCCGTTGTTGGTGTAGTCTGCCCACCCCGCGATCGGGCGAGCAGACTCTGCCGACACTTCAAACTTACTCAACCCATTTCATCATGAACATCACACTCAAATCCGTCTCTTCTCCGTTTGCCGCCGCCGTTTTCGTTGCGGCATCCACCCTGCTGATCACTTCCACAGTGGTCTTGGCACAAGGCACAACACCTGACTACACCACGATGCCTGTTGATCCTGCGGAGACTGCGCAGAAGTTGGCGGCGCAGAAGGTCGATCTTGCAAAGGCAATGGAGATGGCTGCGCAGGCTTCGGGTGGAGGCATCGTTTCTGCGTCGTCAAAGCTGAACGGCGATGTGGCGATGTATGAAGTGGTGTGCGTGACGGGTGGTGTTGCGCAGACCGTGATGGTGAACGGACAGACAGGTGAGGTGCAGGCGATCCGCGTGACACCCCCGAAGGCGCTGGCCGCTGCGCAGGCCAAGGTGAATGGTGTGGTAAGCAGTGTCGCCTCGAACTTCAGTGCCGCGCCGCCGACCTACACGGTTGAAGTACTGCACGGCGACAAGATTCACACGATCGTGATTGGTGCGGTTGACGGCTCAGTCGTTTCGGAGAGCGTGCGAGGGCGGTTCCCAGGCGTCGACGCCACGGGCGAAATCGTGACGACACCGAGCGGACTGCAGTACATCGAAGTGCAACCCGGCACTGGGGTGGCACCAAGTGGGCCGGGCGCGGTCGTCGAAGTTCACTACTCGGGATATCTGGTCGATGGCACAAAGTTCGACTCGTCCGTCGATCGTGGTTCGCCCGCTTCTTTTCCGCTGTCGAATGTGATCAAGGGCTGGACCGAGGGGGTCGGATCGATGCAGGTTGGCAGCAAGCGAAAACTGATCATCCCCTTTGAATTGGCGTATGGACCCGGTGGGCGCCCGCCCGTGATCCCCGCCAAAGCGACATTGATCTTCGATGTGGAGCTGCTGAAGATCGTGAGTGATCCTGCAACGAGCGGCGCCGCGGGTGGTGCGCCCGCGGGTGGTGCGCCCGCGGGTGGTGCGAAGATGCCGCCGCCGGTTCAGCCAGTGCAGCCCGCGGGCAAGTGATCCGATCGAGCGATATGTCCTGGTCTTGATCGAGTCGCCTCGGCGCGCCCGTTACTCGGGAGTTTCGGTCGGCGTTTCCGATGGTGGCGATGTCTTGAATACATCGTCCGCCATCTTGCCGATCTCCGCGTCGCGCTCCTGCATGCGGTCCCGAACGCTCACAGCAGCATCGCGCGCTTTGCCAAGAGCAGACTTGCTGCCGCCCGCGGGGGGCTGATCAAAGGGACGCTGATCGCTCTGCACAGGAGCGGGCGTCGGTTCCTCGTCCTCCTCCTCGCATGCGATGAGTGCGCTCGTCATCAGTGCGGCCACAACGATCGTGCAAGGAATCAGGGCAGCACGGAGGGTGAAGCGGACGGGAGTGGAGGTGTGAGACTCGATCATGCGCGAGATGCTATGGCAGAACATGTGTGTGGCAATCACGCGGCGCCGAGGCGATCAGGGTTCAAGCCGAGGAGATCGGACACGACAAACAAGCCATCACGGCGGATGACTTCGCCGTCGAACGCGACTGTGCCACCGCCGAACTCGGGGCGCTGAATGCACACGATGTCCCAGTGCACCTGACTTCGATTGCCATTGTCCGCTTCACCTTCGTATGCCTGCCCAGGCGTGAAGTGGAAACTGCCGGCGATCTTTTCGTCGAAGAGCGTGTCAAGCATGGGGGTGAGTATGGCGGGATTGAAGCCGAGACTGAACTCGCCGATGAAGCGAGCGCCTTCATCCATGTCGAGGATCGCGTTCAGGCGCTGCGAGTCCCCATCGCAAGTGGCCTTGACGATGCGACCCTTGGAGAACTCAAAGCGAATGTTGCCGAAGGTGCAGCCCTGGTAGAGCGTTGCAGTGTTGTATTGCAGGACGCCTTCCACGCTGTCGCGCACGGGTGCGGTGAAGCACTCGCCGTCTGGAATGTTGCGTTCACCAGAGCAGGGAACCGCCTCCAGACCGTCGATGGAGAAGCGGAGATCGGTCGGACCGGGACCGACGATGTGCACCTGCTTCGCCGCGTTCATGCGCTTCACAAGCGGTTGCACGGCGCGGTCCATGCGCGCGTAGTCGACGCAGCACACTCGGAAGTAGAAGTCCTCGAAGTCGTCGGTACTGCGCTTGGCGAGCTGCGCCATGCTGGCAGTTGGCCAGCGGAGCACGACCCATTTCGTGTGCTTCACGCGGCGTTCGAGATGGACGGGATGTTGATACAGCTTGCCGACGGCGCGCATCTGTGCTTCGTCGATACCCGCCATTTCGCTTGCGTTCAAGCTGCCGCGCAGTCCGACATAGGCCTGCATCTGTGTCATGCGATGCAAGTCGCATGATGCCCAACTTCGGAGCGCCGATTCCGATCCGCCCGCTTGCAGTGCACGCATGATGCGCGTCGAACGGAGATCGACATGCGCATGCCCGCCCGCGCGCTGTACTTCATCCACAAGTGCCAAGACCATCGGCTCTGGAATGTCGAATGCCTCGATCAGAATGTTCTCGCCAGCTTTCAACTGGCAGGAGTGGTGCACGATGGTCTTGGCAAGCGTTTGGAAGCGAGGGTCGTTCATGGGAGGAGCGATTGAAGCCGTGCGGGGGAGAGTTCGTCAAGGTGGTGTACGAGAAGATCAGCGGCGGCTAGTTCCTCGGGCGTGTGCCCCTTGCTACAGAGCGCGGCGCATCGCATGCCCGCGCGGTGGGCAGCCTCGATGCCTGGGGCCGCGTCTTCGATCACGACACAGCGACTGGGCGCGATGTCGAGGCGCCGTGCAGCTTCCAGAAAGACATCTGGATGTGGCTTGCCACGCGCGATGCATGCGCCCGTGACGACGGCGGCGAATGGCGCGTCTTGCGCGGGCCAAAGCCGATCGAGCATGAATCGCACATTGCCCGGTGGCGCACTCGATCCGATGGCGAGTGACCAGTCCATCGCCGCGAGCGCATGCACAAGTGCGACTCCACCGGACATCGGTGGGAACGCAGCGCCGATCCGATCGAGATAGATCGCTTCCTTTCGGTCGGCGATCTGTGCGATCTCCTCATCAGCGGGCGGCGTTCGGCCATGCTCTTCAAAGAGTGCATGAATGATCGGCGGATTGGGTCGTCCGAAGAAACGCAGGAAGAAGTCGCGCGAGACGGCAAGTCCAAGGTGCATGCCAAGTTCGGTCCATGCGTATTCATGCGCGTCTGCCGAGTCGACGAGTGTGCCGTCGAGATCGAAGATCGCTGCCGCGGTGCTCATGGCGTCACTGCGCGCACACGGCTCGTTCAACGGCGGCTGCAGCGCGCGAGGGCGCGTCCGAACCAGCATCGAGGTGCAGCACAGCGCGCACGCGTGATGGTCCCATCGCGATCAGATGAACGCCCTCCGCCGCGAGCCGTTCGCAGAAGTTGCGCGCATCGCCGAGGTGCGGTGCGATCGTGAAGAAGACCATGTTGGTTTCCACGGCATCGGGGGCGGGATCGACCGTCACGCCGCTGATGCGCGAAAGCGCCGCCGCAAGCGTGCGCGCGGCGGCGTGATCCTCGCGGAGGCGTTCCACATGATGATCGAGTGCCCAGAGTGCCGCGGCTGCGAGCAGTCCGCTCTGACGCATACCACCGCCGAGCATCTTGCGAAAGCGTCGGGCGCGTCCGATGAGCGCGCGCGGTCCAGCGAGCGCGCTGCCGACGGGCGCTCCAAGTCCCTTCGAGAAGCAGACGCTGACCGTATCCGCAGCCGCCGCGAACGACGCCGCGGAGTAGCCCGCTGCGATGCAGGCGTTCCAGAGCCGCGCCCCATCGACATGAACCGAGAGACCATGGTGCCGCGCCGCATCTGCAACCTGCTCGAACTGCGCGAGAGGCCAGACTGAACCGCCGCCACGGTTGTGCGTGTTTTCGGCGACAACCAAGCGCGAGCGCGGCGAGTGGATGTCCGCATGACGAACCGCCGCGTGAACGGCATCCGCATCGAAGAGGCCGCGCGGACCCGAGACGGGGCGCACCATGCATCCTGCGATCGCCGCGGGTGCCGCCGTTTCGTAGTGAATGATGTGGCTCTCGCCGTGTGCGATCACCTCGTCGCCTGCTTCGCAGTGGCAGCGAATAGCGAGTTGGTTCGCCATCGTTCCGCTTGGTGTGAAGAGCGCAGCTTCCTTGCCAAGCAGCGTCGCGACGCGCTCCTCGAGCCGCTGCACGGTCGGTTCATCGCCGAGCACATCATCGCCGAGCGGCGCGGACATCATGGCGTCGCGCATGGCGTCAGTCGGTCGGGTCACGGTGTCGCTGCGAAGATCAAGCGGTACGGCTGATGCCATGCGATGATCCTAGACAGCGCCGAGTTGGCGAGGGGCTACTCTTGCACGCGATGGCTGGTCGAACGGCAGTGGTGCTGGTCTCGGGCGGGCTTGACTCCGCGGTCGTGCTCGCTTGGATGCAGCGCGAGGGATTCGATTGCGTGGCACTGACGATCGATTACGGCCAGCGGCACCATGCGGAACTTGATTGCGCCCGGCGGCTCGTCGATCAGGCGCGTGTACGAGAGCATCTCGTGCAACAGATCGATCTGCGCGCGGTGGGGGGAAGCGCGCTGACAGGCAGCGATGCCGTGCCCAAGGATGGCGTGTCCCATGGCATTCCGATCACTTATGTGCCCGCACGGAACACGCTGTTTCTGTCGTTGGCACTCGGGCTCGCGGAGGCGCGCGGGGCACGCGACATTGCGCTTGGGATCAATGCCGTCGACTACTCGGGGTATCCCGATTGCAGGCCTGCATTTCTTGAATCCTTCGCGGCCACGGCAAATCTCGCGACACGCGCGGGTGTCGAAGCGGCGCAGCGTGGTGACCTTGCGTTTCGCTTTCACGCACCGCTGCTGAACTTGAGTAAGCCGCAGATCATCCGACTCGGTAGCGAACTCGGCGTTGACTTTGCGCGCACATCAAGCTGTTACGACCCGCAGCGTGATGGCAGCGCATGCGGGCAGTGCGACTCCTGCCGCATTCGTGCGGCGGGGTTCGCATCGGCTGGTCTGGCTGATCCAAGAATGCGGTGACGAACCCCGGAGCACCGATCAGACATCAAGATTCTTGACTTCGAGCGCATGCCGCTCGATGTAAGCGCGACGCTGCTCCACGTTCTCGCCCATCAACACCGTGAAGAGGTTGCTCGCTTCGGCGGCGGCCTCGATCGTCACGCGAAGCAGTGCGCGACGAGATGGATCCATCGTGGTGTCCCACAACTGCTCTGCGTCCATTTCGCCGAGACCCTTGAACCGTTTGATCTCGATGCCACGCCGACCGCACTCGTGAAGGCTGCGGAGAATGCTCGAGACATTCGGACACTCCGTGATCGTGGGCTCGCCCTTCTCGGGCGACGCCTTCCAGCAGAAGCGCGTGGGCAGCCGTTCGCCCGTGACGGACTCCTCCTGCATGAGCGACCAGTCCTCGATGTGCACGCCCGCCGCCGCGAGCTGCCCAAAAATCCGCTCGAGTTCTGCGACTTCATGCATCTCGCGCAGGGCAGCAAGGCGCGCGCGCGCGCTACCCGAGGGGACGATGGGTTCGGCGCCGCCGCCACCAGCCTTTGCAGCAGCATCAAGATCGTCGATCACGAGCCCACGACTCGCAGCCTGCGAGTGCGCCTCTTCCTCGCTCCATGCGAGAAGGTCTTCGCCCGTCCATGTGAGATGGTGCGTGGGCAGGCGGTTGCCGCGGGTGGGATCATTCCGCCGCGCTTCGAGCAGATTCTGGAAGGGGATGCCGCGGCGCTGCACGACACCAACAAGATCCTCAAGACGGTGCAGGACGCGCAGCAGTCTGCGAAGCGCATCGCCTTCGAGCGTTGCCGCGACGGCGCCGTGGTCATCGCGGATCATCAGCACCGTATTGCGCAGTGCGAGACCCTCGAGCGTGTCGTTCATCTGCCGGTCATTGAGCACATAGGTACTGTGCTTGCCTTGAATCACCTGATAGAGCGGCGGCTGCGCGATGAAAACGCGTCCCTGCCGCACGAGTTCGTACATCTGTCGGTAGAAGAAGGTCAGCAGGAGTGTGCGGATGTGGCTGCCATCGACATCGGCGTCCGTCATGATGATGATGCGTCCGTAGCGAAGCTTGGAGGCGTCGAGGTCACTACCGATGCCGCACTGCAACGCCTGCACAAGCGTCTGAATCTCCTCGAACGCGAGCACCTTGTCGAGACGGCACTTCTCCACATTCAGGAGTTTTCCACGCAGCGGCAGAATCGCTTGATGCACATGATCGCGGCCGCCCTTCGCGCTGCCGCCTGCGCTATCACCCTCGACGATGAAGATTTCGGTCGACTCCACATCGTCGCTCGAGCAGTCGGACAACTTCTGTGGCAGCGCGCTGTCGCCGAGCGCGCCCTTGCGCTTGATCAGTTCGCGTGCCTTCCGTGCTGCCTCTCTCGCCTCCGCCGCAAGGATCGCTCGCTGGCAGATCAGTTTCGCATCACGGGGGTTGGAATCCATCCACGCCGTCAACTCCTCGCCGACCGCGGCGCTGACGAAGCTCTCAATCTCCTCGTTCAGCAGCTTCTCTTTCGTCTGATTGTTGAACTGCGGGTGTGGCAGCTTCACGCTGATGACCACAGTCAGTCCCTCGCGCAGATCGTCGCCGCTCGGCACGAGATCCTTCACGAACCCCTCGCGCTTGGCGTAGCCGTTCACGACTCGTGTCAGTGCGGACTTGAATCCGGCGACATGCGTTCCACCGTCGGGATTGCGGATGTTGTTGCCGAACGCCAGCAGGTTTTCCGCCGTCGCGTCGGTGTACTGCATCGCAATGTCGCACTCGAGGCCGCGCTCGCTGTCCGTTCGGCGCACTGCGATGCAAGGGCTCTGCGTCACCTTCGCGTCGTTCAGCCAGCGAACATACGAAGCGATCCCCGCCTTGTCGCAGAAGGTGACGTCACGCTGAGAGCCATCCGCACCAACATGTTCATCGATGAAGCGGATGGAAACGCCAGGATTGAGGAACGCCAATTCGCGCAGTCGTGACTCGAGCATGTCCGCGCGGAACTGCGTGTCCGGGAAGATCTCTGGATCGGGGAGAAAGGTGATGCGAGTTCCATTCTTCGTGACGCCCGTCTCACGAATGCGGTGCAGCGGCTTGGTGCACTGACCGCGTTCAAACGAGATGCCCCAAGCCACTCCGGCCTTGTGAACTTCAACCTCAGTCCATGCGCTCAGCGCGTTCACGCACTTCACGCCGACACCGTGCAGACCGCCCGACACCTTGTACGCATTGTTGTCAAACTTGCCGCCTGCGTGCAACTCAGTCAGGATGACTTCGATCGCGGGGCGTCCATCGATCTTCGGATTGTCGCTGCGCATCGGATCCACGGGCATGCCGCGCCCGTCATCGATCACCGTGCATGAACCGTCCACGCCAAGCCGCACCAGAACCTGCGTCGCGAAGCCAGCCATCGACTCGTCGATGGAGTTGTCGACACATTCGTACACAAGGTGGTGGAGGGCGTTCAGCCCCGTCCCGCCGACATACATGCCAGGGCGCTTGCGAATCGCCTCAAGACCCTCCAGAACTTGAATGTCCTCAGCGGAATAACGTGTTTCTGGCTCGGTCTTTTGGGTCATTGTTTAGGGTGGCGTTCTCCGCGCCGAATGGATCTCAAAGTCTACCCGAACAGGGGGGGGAAACGGGTCGTAATCTTCAGGTGTTTCGCGGGTTGGGTCGATAGCAAGGGAGGCAAGGAACGATGTCCAAGTCAGCGCCCGATGATCTTCCCGAAGTCGGGAGGGAGCGGCTTCTGCCGCACCTTCCGAGGCGCGCCATGTTGATGCTTGGTTTGGGTCTCCTCGCGGGATGCGCAACGACACCCGTGCGCCGCGCCTCACGCCTTCCTTCGCCCCTGTGGCCCGATGACACGCTGCTCGCCGCCGCGCCGACTGTCACCGCGCCGCCACCCGCGCCACTTCCGCCCGCGCCTCCGATCACGGGCGTGATTCCGCGAAGCTCATGGACAAGCGGAACGCCCGACACGCGCAACATTGATCCGATGCTGCCCGTGCGATGGGTCACTGTGCACCACGATGGGATGACGGCGTTCACGGCAACGGACATTGCCGCATGCAAGGGGCGACTCGAACTCATCCGCAATGGTCACCGCGGGAAGGGTTGGGCGGACATTGGATACCACTATGTGATTGATCGTGCGGGGCGAGTCTGGGAGGGGCGAGATATCCGCTACCAGGGTGCGCATGTCAAGGACAACAATGAAGGCAATGTGGGCATCCTGATGGTGGGCAACTTCGATTTGCACACGCCGAGCATGGCGCAACTGGCAGCACTCGATCGGCACTTGCGAGTGTGTCTGAAGAGGTATGGGCTACGCAGCACGCAGGTGCGTTCCCATCAGGAGTGGTCGAGCGCGCGCACGGCGTGCCCCGGGCGGCACATCCAGAGCAAGATGAGCGGCATTCGCCGCGCGCTCGCGTGATCCGTAGTCCCCAGCATTTTCATCCGCCGAGCCGCCGATCAGTGCTGTTCGTCTGATCGCTGTTCTATTTTTGATTCCGCATCGCGTGCTGCGTCCAGATACGGCGCGATTCGACGCTCGCGCGCAAGGCGTGCGCGCTTGTCATCGGCGTCGAGCGTTCGCTGGAGATCGCGGTCGCCCGCTTCCTGGTGGTTCACCAGTTTCCATACACCGAACCCGACCGCAGCCATGCTTGCAACGGCGACGATGGTGAGCAGGACCGAACCCATGCCTGCAGGGTAACGGCACGAATGGACCCGACATGGATGCGACGGAATGGAACGATGGCAACGACCCGAAGGGATGAGCGGATGCGATCCGAATGGCGCGAGTGAATCAGCGCGAGGAAAATCCGCTGCATACGCCGCGCCTGGTTCGCGGCTGTCTAGTGTGTCGCGCGAAGCGGCGCGTGTGCGCCGGTCCTTCGACGGAGCAGCACGAACAACGGCAAACAAGGGGGAATCACATGCGGCAGAACGACTCATGCAGGTGTGCGTCATCGCGCGCGGAGATCGAACAACTTCACGAACGCAAGCGCCGTGCGCGCGCCGCGGCGATTGACCGTCTGGTGGCGGATGCGCGGGACAAGGGTGGCTGCACGGACCGTATGTATTGGACCATTGTGCACGACTTTGAGCGAGCAGAGTGGACGACCAACTTGCAGCAGCTCGAGGAGATTGGCGTGTGTCCTCCTCCGCCAGGCGATGTGGGCGACACGGAGTTGTCGCTCGTGCTCTGGGAACTGATCGATGCTCTTGCGGGACTCGGCATCTACCTTCTTCATACGGACCATCTGACGGACCGCGAGCTCTACGATCGACTGATGCTGCATGTGCTGCGCGAGCAGGTGCGCGACCTTCCGCCCGACGCGAGCGTGCATGAGTACATCGATCTATCGCCGCTGTTGAAGCGTGGAGGTTCGGACAACGACGCGGACGAAACGCCACAGCCCGCTGCCGCGCCTTCATGGCACGACGCGATCCACACGCAGCCTTCGGTGGACGGACGCCGCGATCATCTGTTGCCGAGGCCACCCGCCAAAGGTGACTGACAGTGGGTTTTGAGGTGGTGCAGTCGACCAAAAGCAACTGGCGGGTCGGCGCCCGCTGAGGTGCGCCGACCCGCCTCGTTGGCCAACGGTTGTTTGTTGCGACACCACACCGCACCGATGGGCTTGGCACAACCATCGGATTCCTCATCTCGCTCCGCAAGCGAAAGGCAGGATTTTTGGGCTAACCTTTTCGCTGATGTCACAGTTGCGCGCGTGCGAGCAAGTGGGTTGTAAATCGCAAGTGCGGTCGCAAGTGCAGTCGCAAGTGCGGCTTGCGCCCTTGGATAGGTGTCATGCCTGGCGCCGCCCGCTCCGCCATGTGTCGATTTTGCTTGCGGCCACTGGTGCGGCCACTGGGGCAGCCATTGGGGCGGCCACTGGTGCGGCCATTGGGGCGGCGTTGGTGCTGGCTGCGTGCTCGGGCGCACCCCGCAAGGTGACCGTTCCAGCGCCGCTCGTTGGAAAGTGGTTTGGACAGAATGCGGGTGACGCGATCGAGTTCACCGACTCGGGCGTTTTTGTTCTTGAGCTCCGAGGGGTCGATCCGCTCATCGGTCGCTGTGTGTTCAAAGGAACGCGCATCACGCTTCGGTATCAACTCGGTTCCATCATCTGCCCGGAAGAGCCGGGCGAGTACACGCTCGAAGTGGATGGGCCATCGCTGAAGTTCATCGATGCGGTCGACACATGCAATTCCCGCAGGGATGCCTTCGCTCAGTCGTGGCGAAAGGGTGAGCAGGGATGATGGTTGTTGTTGCGGCGATCGTGGCGGCACTATCCGTCTCGGCGTTTGGTCCGCCTGTGCGCGGCGCCGCCGTGCCCGCGGGCGCGCTCGACTGTTTTGGTGAGGCGGGCGAGCAGCGGATTGTGCGACTCGCGAGTGGGTCGGGTCAGGCGGATGAAGAGCTCAAG
>Ga0172367_10005834_pt1 | contig 14751 bp, 17 predicted proteins | sample Lak10m_FD_114542 | JGI IMG/M metagenome (GOLD analysis project Ga0172367, IMG submission 114542) | Freshwater microbial communities from Kabuno Bay, South-Kivu, Congo - kab_022012_10m | ecosystem: Environmental > Aquatic > Freshwater > Lake | place: Democratic Republic of the Congo: South-Kivu... | reverse complement strand
TTCATGGCACGCACTGGTAAATTTGTTGGGGAATCAATTCCCTTTATGGCCGCGCCGCATCTTTTGGCTGCTCGGATGCCCAGCCCGCAAATAAGTCTGTTGCAGTATCGGGCGCAACAGGGTGAACGGATTACACCGTTCGACAGTATCCGCCTATCGGCCGCTACGCGACCGAGGTCCACACTTTCGGCGGAAGGCACGTCTGTTCTCGCTGGATCTGTTTTTGCGGCCGCAACGCAAGAAACCTATTTTCCGGGCCAGCCAGAAAGCCTTGTTCCGGATCTTGTTGGCGCAGGGATCGGCGCGGTAACGCCTGCTCGCGCGCTTAATACTGCCGTAGCCTCTCTTGCGGATAACGCGGTTAAAGCAATCACAAACCTTGGCTCAAAAGCAGAAACGCGCTCGGCAAACATGCTGGCCGACGTTGTGGTGCGCATGTATGACGAGGCCGGACGTGACCCACAAATCACGATTGACCGCTTGAAAACAACGCCCCTCGCCGATCTTGCCGAAAAATATGGCGTAGATGTTGGTGAGATAGGCACGCTGGTTCGCGCCGGGGACGATCCAGTGCTTCGGGATCTTTTTGCAAGTATACAAAACGTGTCTTCCACGATGGGCCCGACCAATGCGCGAGCCCGTCAGGCAGAGTTGCTCAGAAACCTTGAGGGGCTTGGCCAGATCGCACGGATCATGTCTGCAACGGGCGATCCAAACCTTTTACAAGCCGCCGCACAGATTGAGCGCGAGGTTTTCACGGCTGGCCTGCAAATGAACTTCGATGCGCACCTCGCACGCGCATCAGAAGCAGCAAGAAAACTTCTGATACAAGATCCACGGGCGCAACAGGAAGCGAGTAACATCATCAACAAAGCTCTCGGGGACGCGCTCTCCGCGGCAAATCGTCAGCGGGAAAAGCTCTACAACGCTGTAGACAATAGCATGCCGTCTCCTAACGGCTTCACAAACTTCGCCGCTCGTGTTGCGGAACTTGATGAAGACTTGAGACTTGTCCGCAACATAGACCCCTTCTCCAAGGATGTGGAGGCTCTCAAAGCACAAGTCGCAACGCTGGAAGAAGCGCAACGTAGCGGTGCAGACATAACTGTCGGGGACATGCGTAAGCTGCGTTCAACTATGCTGGCCAACATGCGACGGGCGGGCGCGGGCCCGGTTCCGGATAAGGAGGCACAACGCATTTGGGGGGAACTGGCCGAGTCCGTGATGGACGACCTCATGCTTAGGCCAGAACAGACGTTTGCCGGGACAGATCCGGTTATCATGCGAATGCTGTCGGCCAATGACCGCGCTCTGATGGAAGCGAACGCATTCAACGTCGCGTTTTACGACGTTTTTGGAAGGGCCTTTCCGGGACAGATCATCCAAAAAGCGGCCTCCGGGGGGCGGCGAGTTCCCGTTGAGCTCATAGCCGAAGCCTTAAAGCGGGGTTCTGGTGACGCGACGGATATTCGATATCGAGACTTTGACGATGCAGTCAAACTTGTCGCGTCTCGGTATCCGAGCCCCGAAAATCAAGAAGCCGCCGACCAGACCCTGAAGACGCTTCGGAGTGCGCAAGATACAATTCTTCGCTCGATAGCATCTCGGGTGGTTGACCGCACTGATCCGGAAAACCCGAGGATTGATCTTGAAAAACTTTCGAACCTCATGCGGGCGGACAACCCGAACGGGTTTGGTCCTGCGCTAGATCGACTTCCTGAGTTACAGGGTGATCTACTCAACGCTACGACCGCAGAAAAGCTGCTTCTGGACGTCATTTCTGGAAATGCTGCGAAAGAAGAGGCCCTTCAATCTCAGAAGTTCCTGACCACGCTTATTAAAGTAGATGCTGGGCAAGCCGTCGCGGAAGCGATTGGGTCTCCCGGTTCCCGTCCGTATAACGTAGACAAAGGGGGTTTCACGGCGGAAGGGGACCTAGGCTACTTAGTAAACCTTGCGAAGCGTTCTTCTGACCCAGACCTTGCGACCAAGGGCCTCGTAGACACCGTCCTAGATCGGGGGATTGTCTATGCTTCGGGCCCAGATGGGTCACTCAACTTTGGGGAGTTTCGGAGGTTTCTTACCGAGCCTTTGGGCGAAAAGAAGGGTTCTGCGCTGGACGTTCTGCGGAAAGAAGGAGCCATCACGGCCGAACAGGACATCAACATTCGAACGATGCTCCGAGAAGCCGAAACCGTTGAAGCCGCCTTGCGCGGCGGAAAAAGTGATGCGGATGCTTCGGCTCTTCTCAAAGATGTTAGCCCAATCAACCTTGTTCTAATCGGCAGGTTTTTGGGCGCACGAGAGGGTGCTCGTCTACAACGTCTGGCGGGGGCGAACACCATCCAGATCCCCGGATATTTTGCTCAACTTGGCGGCCGCATCGCAAGCCGTATTCCGGCTGCACAGAAGTTGGACGTCTTCTCACGGTTCATGGATGACCCTGAGTTTGCTAGAATTGTTCTTGAACGTGGGGTTGAACGTCGAAGCGCCGCGACGACTTACGCTGAGATGAAAGCGCTTGAGCGCACCCTCAACGGCTTTCAAAACTACCTCATCAAGGCAGGATTAATTACATCAACACCTGCGATGGTAGATGTCGTTGGCGAGTTTCAGGGCTTGATTGCGCCTACGGAATTACCCGGAGCAGCCGAAGCAGCAACCCTAGACCAGTTTGTTCCAGAAACAGGGCGTCTGATCGTCTCCCCTGCGGAGACGATCGCACGGATGCCTCCTCCCGTCCCGCCGAGGCCCGCGGCCGTTGCGCCTGCTGCTCCCAGCGCTCCGGCACCTCCTCGCGCTGCGCCCGTGGGACCGCCGCCGCCCGTCACGATCCCTCCCGCGGGACGGGCGGCGGCGCCTTCGGGGCGTGCAGGTTATGCGGCGATGTTCCCGTCGGACGTCGTGTCGCCGGTCATCCGTGCGCAGGAGGCACAGGGCATCGCAGGGCTGCTCGGGCCGCAGTAATCAGAGTAGCCACTGCCTCGCCTGCTCCCCCAGCACTTGGCTGGAGATGTTGATCTTGTCGCGCAGGGCCTTGAGGATCTTCTCGTCAATGGTCCCCGGCGCGACGAGATCGACATAGGTGACGTTGCGCTTCTGCCCGATCCGATGCGCGCGGTCCTCGGACTGTAGTCTGATTTCCAGATCGTAGCTGTTTGAGTAGTAGATGACGGTGCTGGCGGCGGTGAGGGTGATGCCGTAGCCGCCTGTTTTGGGTTGCCCGACAAAGAAGCGCAGGGGATTCTGCGGATCTTGGAACCGCTGGATGGTGGCCTGCCGCTCGTCCTGCGGCGTTTCGCCATAGTAGGTGGCGGCCGATTCGGGGCCGTAGCGTTTGCGAAGAGCCTCGGCGATCCGAAGGAGATCCGCGGTCCACGTTGCCCAGATAATGGCCTTCCCGTCGATTTCGTCGATGACGTCTAGGAGTTCTGACAGGCGGTTGCTTGGCAGTTGGTGCATTGTCCCGCTGTCGTCTGTCAGGAAGCCGCAGCAGATTTGCTGGAGGCGCATGATCTGCGTGAGGACGCTGGCGGTGGTTGCGAGTTCGCCGTTGGACAGTTGTGCGAGGGCGAGCTTCTTCATCTGGAGGTACGCGCTGTCCTGTTCCGGGGTGAGCGCGACATCTCGCCGCATATATACCTTTTCGGGTATATCAAGGCAGTCTTCCTTGAGCACGCGGGACGAGAACTTGGACAGCTTCTTGGACAACTCGTCGAGGCGCTGGTAGCCGACAATCTCTTGGAACGACCGGTGCCCCATCGTCCGCCGGACGACATGGGCGTAACGGTTCTGGAAGGCAAAGTAGGACGAGAAGCCCAGCGCCTTGTCCTCCAAAAACATGCACTGGCTGTAGAGATCCATCGGGTTCTTGGTAACAGGAGAGCCTGTCAGGAGCCGCCGGTAGCGGGCAAAGGTCCGTCCTACGCGGATCACGGCCTTGGTGCGCGCGGCGGTGCGGTTCTTGATGGTCGTGCTTTCGTCGACCACCATGATGTTGGCAGGGTTACGCTTCAGGAAGAGTTCGGCGACTTTTGTCCCCTTGGCGGTGGACATGGCTTCGATGTTCATAACGAGGATTTTGAGGCCGTCGTAGGACCCGTCGATCAGGGCGCTGAGTTCTTCAAGGTAGGCTTTGCTGTCTTTTGGCTCCCATCGCAGGATGCGGCGTTTGACGGCATCGGGCAGGTGGGCGGGGATTTCGCCCTTTGCCCAGTTGTCATAGACACCTTTCGGTGCCAAGATGAGCGCCGCCTTCAGCTTGCCCGCCAGATGCAGGGCGGCCATGTTGTCGATGGCGACTTTCGTCTTGCCCGTTCCCATCTGAAGGAAAAGCCCCCAGTACTCTGAGTTCCACGACTTTTCGAGAACCTCCTTCTGGTGGGCATACGGCACGGTCTTGTAGTCGTACTTGAGCATCGAAATTTCTCCCTTGACACGGGGGAAGGTATCGGATTTTATGCGAACTTGTCAACCCCACCGGGCTGGCACGACACGCGAAGCACGAAAGGACGTTCGATGAACGACGACATACTTGCCATGATGGAGGAGGAAGTGTCCTCCACCGCCACGCAGAACCTAGGCGGTTCTGCACTGTCCGCCGTCTCCATCCTCGCGCGCAAGATGCGCGAGATGGAGCAGGAGATCGAAAGCGCCGACCAGCGGCTGAAGTCGCTCAAGGAGCAGTATCTCAAACTGACCGACCAAGAGCTGCCCGCAGTTTTGGAAGAACTCGGCATCGCCGAGATGAAGCTGGACGACGGCAGCAAGATCAAGCTGACACAGGTCTACGGTGCGTCGATCCCCGTTGACCGCCGTGAAGAAGCCTTCGCTTGGCTGCGCGAGAACGGCTACGACGACATCATCAAGAACACGGTCGCCTGCTCCTTCGGCCGTGGCGAAGATGACAAGGCCAGCAAGTTCACTGAGAGCATCCGTCGCATGGGTCTTGCGCCGGACACCAAGACCGAGGTCCACGCAATGACGCTCAAGGCGTTTGTCCGCGAGCGCGTCGAAACGGGCGGGGAGCTGCCCATGGATCTCTTCGGCGCTTTCGTTGGACAGCGCGCCGTCATCAAGAATGCAACCGTCAAGAAGGACAAGTGAAATGGCAAAACCCAGCACAGCGGTAGCGACCGCCGCCGAAACGGCTGTGGCCGCTTTCGATCCGTCGATGTTCGAAGCCGACGCAGGGCGCGGCATGGAGAACATGGGGCAGGAAGATCTCGCCCTGCCGTTCCTCAAGATCGTCTCCGGCCTCGACACGATCCTCGACATCCGAGAGGACGTCCGCAAGGGCGACATCCTGAACACCGTGTCAGGGCAGGCGTACAAGGGCAAAGAAGGCATCCGCGTCATCCCCTGCGCCTACCAGCGTCGCTTCATCCAGTGGGCGCCGCGCGGCTCCGGCACGGGCGCACCGCGCGCCATCTACGACCCAGACCAAGAGCGGCCCAAAACGCAGCGTAGCGCCGAGGACAACCGCGAATACGTCGTGGGCGGGAACGGCGACTACATCGACGAGACGCACCAGCATTTCGTCATCATACTGAACCCCGACGGCTCGGCCGAAACGGCGCTCCTTGCCATGAAGTCCACGCAACTCAAGAAGTCGCGAAAGTGGAACTCCATGATCCAGAGCCGCTCCATGGTCGGGAAGAACGGACCCTTCACGCCGCCCCGCTTCTCCCACATCTACCTGCTCAAGTCCGTGGCCGAGGAAAACTCCAAAGGATCGTGGCACGGGTGGGAAGTCTCCCTCGAAGGACCCGTAAGCGACGCAGGGCTCTACAAACGCGCCAGAGACTTCGCCAACTCCATCCTTGCTGGCGACGTCGTCGTGCGTCACGTGGACGAAGAAGATCGGAACGAATCGGATATCCCGTTCTGATCTTCCTAGGGCGTCCCGAAAGGGGCGCCCACCACACCACGCGAGGCCACAATGCTGACGCAGAAATTCATGGCCATCTTCGATGGCCTCGAAGAAGCCTATGGCTACTACAAAATCGAAAAACGCGAAGCCAACGGCAAGAACAAAGGCAAAGCAGGAATACTCCGCGAACCGCGGACCACGGCCCTGTGGGAAAGCCACCTGTCCGGCAAGGGTGCGTCTCTCGGCATCATCCCCATCAACGCGCAGAACATGTGCAAGTGGGGCTGCATCGACATCGACCAGTATCCGCTGGACCATGCGGCGCTGATGCAAAATATCCGGCGGCAAAAGCTGCCGCTCGTCGTCTGCCGTTCCAAGAGCGGCGGGGCGCACTGCTTTCTGTTCGCCACAGAGTGGATCGAAGCGCGAGACATGCAGAACTCCCTGCAATGCCTTGCCTCCACGCTTGGCTACAGCGACAGCGAGATCTTCCCCAAGCAGGTCAAGTTGAACCTCGAACGCGGGGACGTCGGCAACTTCCTGAACCTGCCGTACTACGATGCGGAAGAGGGACTCCGCTACGCTTTCCACGATGACGGAACGTCGGCAACGCTCGAAGAGTTCGTGAAGCTGTACGAACAATACGTACAGACGCCGGAGCAGATCCTCCGCTTGCAGAACACCGACAGCTTCAAAGACCCGCTGATTGAGCACGCACCGCCGTGCTTGCAGGCGCTGATGCGGATCAAGGTCGGAGAGGGCGCGCGCAACAACGGCCTGTTCGACTTCGGGGTGTTCCTGCGCCAAGCGTACGTTGAAACGTGGGAGAGCGAGATCCTGCGTTACAACATGGAGTACATCGACCCTCCGCTGCCGCTCGGCGAGGTCAACTCGGTCGCCAAGCATCTTGATAAGAAGGACTACACCTACAAGTGCAACGACGCCCCCATCAAGGCGTACTGCAACAAGGAACTCTGCTACACGAAGAAGTTTGGCATCAGCCGGGCAGCGCAGAGCGCCACTATCGCCAACCTTCGGAAGTACAATTCCACCCCGCCGGTCTGGTTCGTGGACGTCAACGGGGAGCCGTTGGAGATCGACACCGAGGCCCTGATGAGCCAAGCGGCCTTCCAGAAAGCCTGCACCGAGCAGTTGAACTTCCTGCCGCGCACTGTCAGCAAGGCCATCTGGGAAGGGCAGTTGACACGGCTCCTGTCCGAGATGCGCGACAACGAAAGCGCCATCATCGAAGTGGCGCAGGACGCCAGCGTGTCCGGCCAGTTCTACGACTTCCTCGAAGAGTTCTGCCGTCACCTGCAACAAGCGCAGGACCGAGAAGAGATCCTGCTCCGTCGTCCGTGGACGGACGAAGAGCGAGGACTAACCTACTTCCGTCTCAAGGACTTGGACGCCTTCCTGAAGAAGAACAAGTTCTTTGAGTACAAGAGCCACAAGATAGCTCAACGCCTGCGCGACATAAACGGCGAGAGCATCGTCCTGAAGATCAAGGGCCGCGCGGTCCGCGTTTGGCAGATCCCAGCGTTCGACGTGGCCGACGTAGACATCAAACCGCCCAAGTTCGTCAACGCAGAGGAGCCTCCGTTTTGACAACCTATCCGACAGACATCCCCGGCATCGACCTGACCCAGTTTGACTTCATAGGTGAAGCCCGTGAGCGTAACTGGCAAATCTACCGGGAGCGCCGCGTCCAAAAGATGACCTTCCATGCCTTGGGAGCAAAGTATGGGACCAGTAAGGAGCGCATGAGGCAGATTTACTACCAAGCCCACAGGATGGAAACGAAGCGCGCTCAGTTGAAGCGGCGTCTGACTAGGGGCGACGTACCATTGAGAATGGAGAACCTGCCGTTGCCCTCCGCCTGCTACAGGGCCCTCCGCAAGCTCGATGCTATGCGGATGACCACCACCGAGTTCGCCGAAACAGTCAGCTTTGTCGATGTGGCAAAAGTGAAGGGGGTCGGTTTTGAGTTTCTCAAAAAACTTTTCTATACACTGGAGAGCATAGACCCCGATGCTGCGAATCTTTGGGCCGCCCGGAACCGGGAAAACAACAACGCTTCTTAACATGGTGGACAGGGCCCTCTCGGATGGGGTCCCGCCGCACCAGATCGCCTTCTTGGCCTACACACGGAAGGCCGCCGCCGAGGCAAAGGAGCGCGCTTCGGCGCGCTTCGGCTTGGACCCAAAGCGCGATCTGGTCTATTTTCGGACCATCCACAGTCTGGCCCTGTCGCTCTCGACCATCCGGTCAGAGCAGATCATGCAGCAGGATCACTACAAGGAGATCGGGCACCATTGTGGCGTATCACTCGGTGATACAGCCCTGCCCGATTTCGAAGAGGACCTGCCGACCATCGCCTCGTCCAAAGACCCTATCCTCGGCCTCATCAACCTCGCCCGCCTGCGCAAGGTGCCGCTGCGCGTCGAATACAACAACAGCAACGTCGATTTGCCGTGGAATGTCGTAGCCTACGTCGACAGAGCCATCACGGCCTACAAGCAACGCTTCGGCCTCTACGACTTCACAGACATGCTTGAGACGTTCATCGCAGAAGCACCGAACTACTGCCCGCGATTCCAACTCGCCTTCGTCGACGAAGCGCAGGACCTGAGCCCGCTGCAATGGGACATCGCCCACATCCTAGACGAGCACTCAAGCCGAATGTACGCCGCAGGCGACGACGACCAAGCCATCTACCGCTGGGCAGGCGCCGACGTCGACCACTTCATCAACCTGCCCGGCGGGAGCGAAACGCTCCACCAGTCCTACCGCGTCCCGCGGTCCGTGCACCGCGTAGCGGAGACCGTGGCAGAACGCATCCACCGCCGCTTTCCCAAGCGCTACGAACCACGGCCCTCGGACGGCAGCGTCACCCGCATCCACGGCGTCGAGACGCTCCTGACACAGGGTTTGTTCGATCACGACAACTGGCTCATCCTCGCGCAGTCCGGCTACATGCTCGCCGCCGTCGCGCACGACCTAAAATCCAGCGGCTACCTTTTCAACTATCGCGGCCACCGCTCAATTTCCGAAAAGGTCAGCATCGCCGTCAACGGCTGGGAGCAGATGCGCAAAGGCCGCAGCATCACAATCGACGTCGCCAGAACCATCTACAGCCTCATGTCGATGGACAGAATAAAGCGTGGTTTCAAGAAGTTGCCGGGGTTGGCCGACTCTGATATGGTCGATCTCAGCACACTGATCGCGGAACACGGCCTTCTGGCCACCAAAGACATGATCTGGTCCGAGGCCATGGACCGCATCCCACAAGCCGACAGGGCATATATCACCGCCCTCCTACGCCGAGGAGAGAAGTTCAATGCCGCGCCCCGCATCACAATCTCCACGATCCACGGATCAAAGGGCGGGGAAGCCGACAACGTCGTGCTGTTCACGGACCTGAGCCCTGCGGCGGCCTCCGAAATGATGCGCAATCCCGATGACATGCACCGCGTCTTCTACGTCGGCGTGACGCGGGCCAAGCAAAACCTTTACATCGTTGAGGCAGAAGACAGAACGAGAGGATACGACCTATGAAGCGGGATGACGTGCTGGACACAGCCAAGAGCCTCGTTAACGGAGACAGGGCGCGCGATTACGGCGACGCACTCGCCATGCACCAGCGCATCGCCGACGGGTGGAACATCATCGTCGCCAACGCCATGCGGACACACGGACGCATCACCGCTTCGCACGTCGCTCTGATGATGGACTGGCTGAAAACCTCCCGCCTGCTCGTCACGCTAGACCATGCCGATAGCTGGGTAGACAAGGCAGCGTACTCGGCCCTCGGCGCAGAGTTCCTGCACGAGGCCACGGAATGAGCCTGCAACTCGCCATGTTCGCCCCGAAGAGCGAGTGGGTGCCGCCGCTGGAACTTCCAGACATCACCTCGGCATCCAAGATCGCTATCGACCTCGAAACCTGCGACCCCAACCTTACGGAACTCGGCCCCGGATGGGCGCGCGGCGACGGATTCGTCGTCGGCTACGCCATCGCAACAGACGGCTGGTCCGGCTACATCCCCGTCCGCCACAAAGGCGGCGGCAACCTCGACGAGCGCATCGTCAACCGCTGGCTCAAGAAAGTCTTCGAGTGCCCGGCCGACAAGATCATGCACAACGCCCAATACGACATGGGCTGGATTCGGCGCATGGGCTTCACCCTCAACGGCCGCGTCATCGACACCATGGTCATCGCTTCGCTGCTGGACGAAAACCGCTACTCCTACAGCCTCAACTCAATCGCATACGACTACCTCAACAAAACCAAGTCCGAGAAAGAACTGAACGAAGCAGCGCGGTCCTTCGGCATCGACCCCAAGGCCGAGATGTGGAAAATGCCCGCCATGTACGTCGGGCCCTACGCAGAAGCCGACGCCACACTCACCCTCGAACTCTGGCAGCACTTCGCAGCCAAAATCGAAACGGAGGGAATCCAACAGATCACGGCCCTCGAACTCGACCTCCTGCCCTGCCTCGTCGACATGACATGGCGCGGCGTTCGCGTCGATCAGGACCGCGTCGAGCGCACCCGTGACGCACTGCTCAAACGCGAGAAGGCCATCCTCGCCGAACTGCGCCGCAAGATCGGGTGGGACGTCGAAATCTGGGCAGCACAGTCGCTCGCCAAAGCCTTCGACGAACTCGGCATCGCCTTTCCGAAAACGGAAAAAGGCGCCCCGTCCTTCACCAAGAACTTCCTCGCCAACAGCGAAAACCCAGTTGCAAAACTGGTCGTCGAAGCGCGCAACCTCAACAAGACCTCGGGCACCTTTATCAATACGATAAACCGGCACTGCGGATCAGACGGCCGTATACACGCCCATATAAACCAGATCCGATCCGACGACGGCGGAACCGTCTCAGGTCGCATATCAATGTCCAACCCAAACCTCCAGCAGATCCCAGCCCGCGACCCAGAACTCGGACCCATGATCCGCTCGCTCTTCCTGCCAGAAGAAGGGCAACAGTGGGCCGCCATCGACTTCTCGCAGCAAGAACCGCGGATCTTGGTCCACTACGCCTATGTCTACGGCAAGTCGCGCGGGTCAGACCTGCTCGGCGCGCCGGAGTTCGTCGAACGATACCGCAGCGACCCATCAACCGACTTCCACACCATGGTCGCCGAAATGGCCGCCATCCCGCGCAAACAAGCCAAGACGATCAACCGCGGCGTGATGTACGGCATGGGCGTCGAGAAACTGGCCGACCAACTCGACATCGCCAAAGAAGACGCCAAAGCCCTCCTCGCCCAGTACGACGAGCGCGTCCCATTCGTCAAAGGGCTAACCAAAGGCGTCATGAACCGCCTCAACGAAACATCCTCGCGCGGCACACTGCGCTCGCTGCTCGGCCGCCAACTGCGCTTCGAACTCTGGGAGCCCGATACCTTCGGCATGAACAAGGCCCTCCCCTACAAGGAAGCCGTCGATACCTACGGGCCAACCACCAAACTGCGCCGAGCATACACATACAAAGCCCTCAACCGCCTGATCCAAGCCTCGGCAGCCGACATGACCAAGCAAGCCATGGTCAACATCTACAAAACAGGCCGCGTGCCGCTCATACAAATCCACGACGAAATCGCCATTTCAGTGGCAGATGCCGACGAAGCGCGGACCGTGGCCCAGATCATGGAAACCGCCGTACCGCTCGAAGTGCCAAGCAAACTTGACGTTGAAATCGGCCCCTCGTGGGGCGAAGCTAAGTGACGCCGTCGGGACCAACCTCCGGGGGGAGAATGGCAGCCATGGATGCGAAACCACACAGCCATAGGGCGGCAAGGTGAGTTCCTCGCCGCCTACACCCTCGAAAGCAACGGCATCGAATGCCACCATGTGAACCGCCAAGAGGCAGATCTTTGGTGCAAGATGCCAAATGGCACACTCGTGCCCGTCCAAGTCAAAGCCTGCTCCAAGCCAATTTTCGACCGACGCTGGAACGCCAAAATACCAAACTACCGCTTCTTCAATAAAAAAGAAGCGGACAAAATCTGGCGCGCATACGTCGCTCTGGACGTGCGTATCGTCCTCATGTTCCCGCCTCACGGACCACGGAGCTGGATCAGAGCAGACATGTTCGAAGAAGATGAACAGGATAGGCGGGTGAAAGAGTTTTTGCAACATGCTGCGACAACCTAGATAAAGTGCGTGACCAACCTCCGGGGGGAGCTACTGCGCACCGCCAAAGTCGCGGTTGGCCCGCAAGATCTCAGGCTTATACTTGAAGTCGATCATTGATCTTTGGCCAGAAAACTTTTTGTTGCCCCGCCAGCAGTACTTCTCTCAATAGCAGCCGCTTCCGCTTCGGCCACTGTATTGAAGCGTGGGAATAACTTATTAGTCCCAGCCTCATAAGACTTAACCATCGTGAACAATGAACGCCATCCGGTTTCGGCGTCAAAGAACATAGGCTTTCCATTCTGGAACCAAATCTGAGGGACGTTCACAAATTTTCCGTCCATCTCAATAGTCGCTGTGTATTCCGTCGCATTGCTGCCGCCGGGAAGCTGTATCGGCTTGTCTTTCTTCGGATCAAATGGGCTTGGCCCAGTCCACTTATCTGCCTCCCCACCATCCTTCAAATGCGGGATAAAACTAGCCACGCCCCGCGGACCGCGGAACATGTCCCGTGCAGTGTTGGACAAAGAAGCAATTCCAGACATGCAGGGCTCTCCAGACTGAGCAAAGAGTAACAAAACCACGGCCCTCGGGCAAGTGCTGGGTTTTCGGCGCAACATGCTGCGACAACCTAGATAAAGTGCTTGCATCTATGGGCGGCACCATATATTGTCGCAGACAGCGCGCAACAGAACAGGCAAGACAAAAACATGGACTTAACACGCTGGAAATCCATCCTCGTGCCGCGAGAGGTGTACCTAGAAATCAAGGAAATGGCGGCCCAGCAGGGCAGGACGATCTCCGGCCAACTGCGCGTCATGCACGACTCCTACAAAACCCGGACCAAGTGGCGGTCCGCACGGGCCGAGGAGTCGTCAACCGACGGATTGTGAAGAATATGCGCTAAGGCGCATTGACACGGGGGACAATCACTGCTACAGAAGAGACGTGTCTTGGTAGGGCACTCCAGTCAGCCCCGGGCGAAAGCTCGGGGCTGATGCGTTCAGGAACCTAGTGCAGCCTACCCTCCTCCGACAGCCGACGCGCCTCGACCTGATCCGCGACGCTCTCCAAACACATCTCAATAAACTCCCGGCCGTCGTCCATCGTCTTCGTCCGGCGGTAAACCTCGGACGCAAAAAACGTCAGACCAACAGACAGAACAGTCCGAAGGTCAACGTCGTTCACCTCGCACCACCGAACCACATCCCGAAGCGCAGACACCACCTCAACCGTGTCACGGTAAGCCTTCTTCATCTTCCGCTTCCCCATCCAACCCTCCAAAATCCTGCTTGACAATATCGCATACGCATGGCACCGTCCAGCATCCTACCAAGGAGCGATACATGGAAAAGATACCATGCCCAGAATGCGACGGCCAAGGGATAGTCGAGTACGAAGTCTCCGTCCCCATGAGCTTCTCTAACCCATACGGGTACTTGGATACCAAGTGGTGCGAGTGCGAACGCTGCATGGGGGCAGGCGAACTACGCGCCGAGGAGCAAGAACATGATGACGAGTGAAATCTACGCAATGCGCGGCAAAATAGCCAAGCAGCGCAACGAAATCGCACGGCTGGAACAGACAGTGGCAAGGCTGTCGGTCGAAAAAGCAGAGCTGCTGCTCGACCTCAAGATGTACAAAGCAGAGTTGGAGAGGACCGATGGCCAAGTGGGCTGAACCGAGGACCGGGGACTTGTTGGCTGCGCTGCACCGGATCGAGCGTGTGGCTGACATTATCATGAACGACCGGACGGGTGGGCATCAGTGGAACGCTGCCCGAGCGAACGAGATCAAGGAGCTGGCGCAGATGGCTGCGCGGATGGTGCAGGGGGATTCGGATAATGGCAACGCATGAAGAACCGCTGCCAGCGTGGCTGGAGCAGGAGCTGCGGGCACAGGCCCTAGGTCCGAGGCCCGAGCCTCGTCAACCGAAGCCACCGAAGCGCGAGGAGCAGGCTAGGGAGCCTTGGTATAGGAGGGGGGAGGAATGCCCGTTCTGACTGTGACTGTGTTGACTGTATCGTTGTCTGCTTCGTGGAGTGGCTACGTTGGGATGTATGCCGACCCTCTGCACTGCCGGGCGATGATGGATGTGATCGCCGAGGAGGATCCCGGCGCTGTGATCCACTGTGAGCCTGTCGTGCTGCGTGAGCCTGTGCCCGTGCCGCCGCCGAGACCTGACAACCTGAAGCCGCGCTACGTTCCTGTGCCGGTGCCACCGATGAGGCCGATGAAATGACCAAGTACCAAGAGCCGATACCCGGCGAGATCAGGGCTGTCAACTACATCGTGGGCGAGAAGGACGGCGAGCCGCTCTTCAACTACCGGCTGGAGCAGTATGTTCTGGTATCGGGCCACGATACTTGGCCAAGGCCGGGGGAGTGGGTGCCGATCCGCGTCTATCAAGAGGGCGAGGACGGGACGCTGACGGAGATACTGCAATGATCCCCCGCCAGATCTTCCTGACGTGGAAGGACAAAGACATTTTGAGGAGCAACTCGCCCATCGTGCAGATGGGCGTGAGGAATCTGATCGAGCAGAACCCGAGTTGGAGCGTGACGGTGTTCGAGGACGCCGACATCGACGCCTATTTTGAGGACATGTTGGTGGAAGAGGAGTGGGCGCTCATCAAGGACGAACATATCGTCGCCAAGAGCGACCTGTGGCGGCTGCTGAAGATTTACTTCGATGGCGGCTGCTACATGGACATTGATCGGCTGGTTAATGTTCCGAT
>Ga0172367_10005830_pt1 | contig 14753 bp, 12 predicted proteins | sample Lak10m_FD_114542 | JGI IMG/M metagenome (GOLD analysis project Ga0172367, IMG submission 114542) | Freshwater microbial communities from Kabuno Bay, South-Kivu, Congo - kab_022012_10m | ecosystem: Environmental > Aquatic > Freshwater > Lake | place: Democratic Republic of the Congo: South-Kivu... | reverse complement strand
CGTCACCGACGTCGCCTGCACGTTCGCGAAGCTCGATCCCAACACCACATGCGGACTGCCGCTGGCCCTCAGCGCGACCGTGTTGTCCGCGTTGAGTTTCAGCGCCAGGTGCGCGTCGCTCACGCCAATCGAGAAGTTGCCCGCCGTCAACGAAGCCCCCGCATCGCTGGCCACCACTTCGATCCCGTTCCCGTCCTTCGCAAAACCAAAGCTCCCCGACAGACTCACGAAGTTGGATACGTTCGCTCTAAAGCCTCCGACCGAAAACGCGGTGGTGTTCGGCGCAATGCTCTCGGTGAATGTGTAGTGGGACAACCCCACATTGAGGGTTGTTCCCGCCACAACCGCGCTATCCAGGGTAGCTCCTGAGTAGCGGACAAACACCGATTGAGCACTCACATCGGCCAAGCCACCCAACGAAGCCTCAAAGAACCCGGTTGCACCAGGGGCACTTTTCAACTCAAACGCCGTGCCCGAATCGCCCGCACGCAAGCCGAAACTCGCGTTCGACAACCGGGCGTAGGTCGAGGCATTGACCTCGAGCGCGGCTGACACCTGATGCCCCACGGCCACCAAGTAGCTCCCGGAAACCTCCAAACCAAAATCGCCGCTCAAAGCCACGAAGTTCGACACCTGAGCTTGCAAACCCGTCACAGATACCGTCTGCACATCCGCCGCCGCCGTGATGCTGGAGCTGACACCATCCACGCTGATTGTCAAAGGCGTCAGACTGTAATCTTGGCCGGTCGTGTTCAACTTCAGCACGACGCTGTCGGCCCTGGCGGAGGCAAAGCCGGCCACATTCAAAGCGAGACTGCCCGCAGCTTCCAGGGCCGTGGTCCCGTCCCCATTGAGCAACCAGGCCAGAGTTCCATCGGCCACACCCGCGCTCACACCATTCGGCATCGACCCGGCCACAAGCGCCGCCGACACATGGCGCGCCGCCGCCTTGATGATCCCACTCCCCTCGTTCACAAACCCAAAATCCCCACTGACACGCACGTGATCCCCCACCACGGCCTCAAAGCCCGTAACACTCAAACCCTTGAGGTCGGAAGCCGTGAAGAACGGACTAAACGTGTAGCTCAATCCACTCGAACCAATCGTCGTTCCACTTTGCGCGACACCTGTGTTGTTAAAACGGAGGCTTGCACTGGTGGCGCTGACTCCCAGAAACGTGCTTCCAGTGACAGCGAACGCCCCACTGGCCTCCATCGCCAGCGTGTTCGTGCTTCCCCAATAACTGAACCCCAACTGACCCGATGTGAACCCGAGACTAGTGGAACCCGCCGTCACCTTCGTTGAAACATTTCTGGCAACGGCCTCCGCGTTCAGCCCAGACTGAATAAAGGAAAAATCCCCTGCCACATGCGCAAAACCACCGAAGTCAGCCTGCAGATTGTCAACCACCAAGCCGAATACATTCTTCGGGGTATCCAAAGTCACGGAGACGGCACCCACGCTAACGGTTTGAAGTGCATCACTCCCCGTATCGTTGAACCGCAACGCGACGGAGTCGACTTCCACGTTGGAAAACGGCCCACCAGACAGGGCGAAAGCCCCTTTGGCCTGCAAGGCCTTCGTGCCATCCGCGTACAACAGCATCCCAAGCTCACCATCGGTGACGCTTGCCGAAAACGTTCCGGCTGCAATCGAAGCCCGCACGTGGGTCGCCGCCACTTCGATGGGATCCAGGGGCGAACCCGTCATCTCAAATCCATACGAACCCTGAATCGACGCCAACCCAGGGATCTCCAGTTTCCCCGAAAATGTGATGGAGGTGTGTTGTCCAATATCGAATGTGAAAAACTGGGCCAAATCCGCGCCCGCGGCTTCTGTCTCCGCATTGTAAACCATATCGCCCGAAGGGTGGGCGGATGTGACCAGAGAGATCTTCGTCCCGGTTTGAATGGGGATCAGATAGCGCGGTTGGGCTTCGGAACCGATGCTCAACCCTTCCAGGCTTGCAAAGCTTCCCTCCGCTCCATCGCCCGGGTGCAACGTGACGATGTCAAAAGTATCCCCGACCGCAGGTAGGAAGTCTGGATGTGCAGGATCCAGCACAACCTTCAATTCACCTCCTAGCGTCAGCTTCCCATCGTCCATGACCAATTGATCATGGGCTGCAGGGCCGAGTCGGAACTCGGTGACACCCTCGAGTGTTTTGTCCCCCGGAACGTGAATCGGACCGGGTTCAGCAGCCCCTCCCACCGGGGGTGGAGGAATCAATTCCATCGAAATCCCGTCAAAAAGCGCGTTCACGCTTTCCGCCGAGACTTCCTCCGCCCAGGGCACCGCAGTGATCACCTCATGGGCCGCAGGCTGATACCGACCAAGTTCGGATGAGGCCAACCCGGCAACGTCCGCCGATAGCAGCAATCTCGACTCGAGGGACTCGAGTCGAAACACACCAGCGCTGGTTGCGGACGTTCTCACCAAAGGATTCGTTATCGATGGCTGCCCGCCGAGGGACACGCCTCATTCATTGAGAATGCGTGTTCGGAGCACGGCGGTGACAGCACACCACCCGCATTGTTACCCTCAAGCACCATGAATGCGGTAGTCACCCAATAGTGTGAACCTGAGGAGTATTGCGGGTGCATGGGACCAAACGTTCACACGAATTGGGGACAAGGCGCCGGAAGGGGTGAAAATCGGTTCGGATCGAGGTCGCGACCGGAGTCTCAGGTGAGATCCAGCAATACGAGCACAAGCGGGGCATCGGGCGGCTGTCCGAGGGCATCAGCGCGGTCGTCATCCACCCTCCTCTGCGCCGCCAGAAACGATCGGCCACTCTCATGAGGAGAAGGACATCCACCGTTGCCATTCTGTGCCAGCCTCGTTAGGAACAGTCTCTGCGATGAGAGAATCCGCTTTATGGATCTGGTGAGTGATTCGGAATGACTTTATCGCCAGAACCTCGCTCATGAGCTCAACCTCAAATAACAGTCCCGCCGAGGACGCCCGGCGCCCTCCCGCCAACTCGCGTTCCAACTGGAAATGGCTGTTCTACCCTGCCCTCACCATCCTGGTCTTGCTCGTCGCGCCGGAGTTGCATCTGCAAGATCGATTGAAACAAGGCCTCCAAGGCATTGAAACGCTCGGTCCATGGAGCGCGATCATCTTCATCGGGCTATATGTCATCGCCACCGTGCTTTTCACCCCCGGTTCGGCGCTCACGCTCGGTGCCGGCGCGCTCTTCGGCGTGGCGTGGGGATCGCTCTATGTCTCCATCGGTTCAACCCTCGGCGCTACCGCCGCCTTTCTCATCGGGCGTTATCTGGCCCGCGACGCCATCGCACGCAAGATCGGAACCAACGAACGCTTTACCGCCATCGATCATGCCGTCGAAGCCGAAGGCTGGAAGATCGTGGGGTTAACGAGGCTCTCTCCGATGTTTCCGTTCACACTGCTGAATTACGCGTTCGGCCTCACCCGCGTCAGACTGAGCCATTACGTCGTCGCCTCGTGGATCGGAATGATGCCCGGAACCGTCATGTATGTGTATCTCGGCTCGCTGGCCAAGGCCGCCACCGGTGAGCGAACGCGCACCACCGGGGAATGGGTTCTCTACGGCGTCGGCCTTCTCGCCACCATTCTCGTCACCCTATTCGTCACGCGGGTCGCCAAGCAGGCATTGGCAAACAAGCTAGACTGACCCTCACAATCAAGACCTCCCTCAACCAACACACCCAACTTCGTATTCCACCCTGATCAGATTTTATGTCCAAAACCCGTCTCCAACCGGAAGTAATGGCATAGCCTGACACATACATTTAGCCTAAAGTTTACAATGGAACCGCGTGAAGATTCGCAGGCCACATTCTGTCGGTAAACCAGAGCGGCAAGACGCCCAGTGCAGTGAGAACCGATTCTCAAACAACCCCACGGATCTCCCAAAGCTCTATCGTCAGCTCCCTCGTCACCAACCGCGTCGGCGGTCGGGGTTTCCACGGCGATCCTGTGGAGAGCACCGCAGGGCCGAGAGCTGCCGGCATCATCGCCGTGTGTTACGAGTCGCCCAAGACCGGGCACGAATGGCTCGCCTGGCGACGCAGCCTCCGCGAGCGTGCACCGTTGTTGTTCAAGCGCTGAGTCACCGAATCTTCCCCTCCTGAACCGCCATACCCAGATCATCATGAAACGCTCCAACTCACAACTCAGACTTCTGTCCGCCCTGCTCCCAGCACTAATCCTCACGGCGGGTTCAACCGCGTGGCCCACAGAGCCGTCGACCGCGCTCAAGGACGCCTTCAAGGATCACTTCGTTGTTGGAACCGCCGTCAATCGGAGCATGGTCACGGGCGGTACCGGGTTCCGACGCAGCGCGGATCAAAACTCAGCCGACGTGGCCCTGCTCAAGAAACACTTCAACCAAATCACCGCTGAGAACGACACGAAGTGGCAGCTCATCCACCCGCGCGAGGGCGCCGATGGATACGACTTCGGCCCGACGGATGCACTGGTGAGTTTCGGCCAAGCCAACAACATGCAACTGGTCGGGCACACCCTGGTCTGGCACAGTCAAACGCCGAACTGGGTGTTCGCAGGCACGAATCCGCCACCGTCCACTGTCACCGACCAGGCTCCCGCCACGCGCGCTGCCGACGCAAATACGAACGCGCCAAGCACAAGCCCGCCGGAGCGGCGTGCATTCGGACCTGGGGCTGGCGGCGGGTTCGGTCGCTACAACGGCCCGCGTGCCTCACGGGACGAACTGCTCCAACGAATGCGCGATCACATCCACACCGTCGTCGGTCGCTACAAGGGAAAGATCCAAGTCTGGGATGTGGTAAACGAGGCCCTCGCAGACGGCCAAGGCACCAATGTCCTGCGCAGCTCGCTCTGGTCGGAGATCATTGGGCCAGACTTCATCGCCAAAGCCTTTCAATACGCGCACGAAGCCGACCCAAAGGCGGTTCTACGCTACAACGACTACGGTTTGGAGAACCCAGCAAAGCGCAAACGGCTCATCACCCTTATCAAGGAGCTCCAAGCGCAAAAGATTCCCATCCATGTCATCGGCTCCCAGGCGCACGTCAACGTCTCCACCACCTTCGAAACGATGGACCAATCGCTCAGCGAGATCGCGACCCTCGGCCTGCCCATCCACATCACCGAGCTGGACGTCAATAGCGCCACGGGCGGTCAACGCGGATTCGGGGCGAACATCGCCGACAACGCGACGACCACCCAAGGCGGCCTCGTGAACGATGCCGACAAGAAACTCGCCGACGCCTATGCAGGCATTTTCCGCGCGTTCGTGAAACATCGCGACAACCTCAAGATGGTCACGTTCTGGGGCGTGAATGACGCCGTCTCCTGGCGGGCACAGGGAAAACCACTGCTCTTCGACGGCGAGAACAAACCCAAGCCCGCCTTTGACACCGTAATCGCCATCGCAGAGGCGAAGGGACTGCCTCCCAAGTAACCTCAAAAAGCGCGTGGGAACGGTATGAAGTTTGGCAACGCCCACGATGAAACTGGCATGAGAACTCCCCGGAGCCGCGCCCGTCGTTGGTCATTCCCTCAGGGCATGATACACAGCTTCCGTTGCGCACGGCTCGACTCGGTCGACGGGTTCTGGCTGAAACCGCGCTCCCTCAGGCTGCACCGCCTCCTGATGCTGGCGGTCGTGGTTGCGTTGCTCGGTGACCTGACTTCTCGCGCAGCACAGCCCCCGGTCGTGGCAAAGGCGTTCATCGAGAACCATTGCTCAGAGTGCCACGATCACACAAATCGCAAGGGTGGTTTGAATCTCTCGGACCTTGATTACCAGCCCGACGACACCGCCAATCTTGGCATCTGGGTGCGTGTGCATGACCGAGTCAAAGCGGGCGAAATGCCGCCACCGAAGAAAAAGACGCGGCCGGAGAAGGCGGACCTCGAGGCATTCCTGCAAGCCATGGCAGCCACTTTAACGGCTTCCGAGCAGGCTAGGATCGCGAGCGACGGTCGCTCAGTGCAGCGCCGCCTCAACCGTTACGAATACGAGAACGCACTCCGCGATCTGCTAAACGTGCCGTGGGCACGGGTGCGGGACAAGCTGCCGCTGGAGGGAGAGCGCCACGGCTTCAACAAGAGCGCCGAAGCACTCGACGTTTCCTTCGTGCAGATGGAGCGCTACCTGAGCGCGGCGGATTACGCGATGCGACAGGCCATGTCGGCGGCGTTTGAGCGGCCGACAAACCACGTGCGCAAGATCTATGCACGCGATGTCATCCTCGGCTATCAGCCCCGCGAGAACGGCACCTTGCCAGATCGACTTGCTTTCCCCGTGCTCGATTCGCGAGCACAGCCCGAGGTGCGCGCCGGCCGCGCGCCTGTCACCAACTCGGAGACGCGCGAACGCGAGGCCGTGGGCAAGGTTTCCAGCATCTTCAGTGATGCGGGTGGTTACTTCTGGGGCTTCAGTGCCCCGACCTCCGGCCGATACCGGATTCGCCTCAAGGGCTACAGCATCTGGGTCAGCGGTGGTGGGATCGGCAGGTGGATGTTTGACGGGCAAGGGGCAGAAAAAGCTCCCACCTACTGGCTCCCCGTCTGGCACAGGCCCAACGCCGACGAGATCTGGCCAGGCCGCAACCGTGAGCCCATGGGTTTCTATGCGTCAAGTTCCGGACAAACCCGCCCAATCGGCGTGGGAGACTTTTCCCCCGAGCCATCGGTCGTCGAAATCGAGGCGCAGCTCGCGGGCGGTGAGAATGTCCGCACCGACGCCATGCGTTTCTTCCGCACCCGCGTCAACGGCACCGACGAACAATACGTCAACCCGCTGGCAACAGCGGAAGGAATGCCGGGGTACGCAGTCCAATGGTTGGAAGTGGAGGGACCGCTCGAGGACCCGGCAGCCACGAGCGGTTACCAGCTCCTTTTCGATCGTCTGCCCATGCACCGCCTGGAGGCCGGACAGCCCGGCGGAGTGATGCTGGAAGGGGTCGCGGTCGGCGCCACAGGGGGTGGACTTGGTGGATTTGCTGGCGGCGGGCCAGGCAGGGGCCGAGGCGGACCAGGCCCAGGCGGCGGGCGCACTGGTCGCGGTGGCGGAGGCGGCATGATGGTCGAGGTGGTATCCGAAACTCCCCAGCACGACGCTGCTCGATTGCTGAGTGCCTTCATGCGCACGGCCTACCGTCGGCCAGTGCGCGACGTAGACGAGCAACGCTTCCTCGGATTGTTCCAAAATGAGTTTAAACAAGGTTCAGGCTTCGCACGTTCAATGCTCGTGGCTTACACGGGCGTGCTGGCCTCGCCCGGTTTCGTATTCGTAGACGAGTCCCCGGGTCGGCTAAACGGAATGGCGCTGGCTACGCGTCTCGCGCTCTTTCTCTGGAACTCCACACCCGATGCCACGCTCCGCGCGATTGCCGAGAAGGGGGACCTCCACCGACCCGACGTGTTGCGCGCCGAGACCGAACGACTGCTCAACCACCCGCACTCCAGCCGTTTTGTCGAGGCGTTCACAGACTACTGGCTGGACTTGCGCAAAATCGACGACACCTCGCCCTCCTCGACCATCTACAACGACTACGAAATGGACGACCCGCTTAAGCTCGCGGCGCTCGACGAGACTCGCCTCTTCTTCGCCGAGCTTGTGCGGGCCGATCTTCCCGCACGCAACATCGTCGATTCCGATTTCACGTTCCTCAACGGACGCCTCGCCGCGCACTACACGCTTCCGGGTGTCGAAGGCGCAACCATGCGTCGCGTGGCCCTTCCCACTGGCAGTGATCGCGGCGGACTGATGACAATGGCCAGCGTGCTGAAGGTCACAGCCAACGGCACAACCACCTCGCCCGTGCTGCGCGGTCACTGGATCACCGAGCATGTGCTGGGCGTCGAAATCCAGCCCCCACCGGCCGGTGTCAAAGCCGTCGAACCCGACATCCGCGGCGCGGTCACCATCCGGCAGCAGCTGGCCAAACATCGCGAAGATCCCAATTGCGCCTCCTGCCACATCAAGATGGATCCGCCCGGCTTTGCCCTGGAGAACTACGACGTGATGGGCGGCCGACGCGACCGCTACCGTGCGGTCGCTGAGAATGTGACGCCCGTGCGCGGCTTCGGCATGAGCGGCCAGGCCTTCGCCTTTCATTACGGACTCCCCGTGGACTCGGCCGGAGAACTACCCGACGGTCGTCCGTTCAAAGATGTGCGCGAGTTCAAGGCGCTCGTGCTCAAGGACGAGCTGCCCATCGCCCGCAACCTCGCCAAACAGCTCCTGACCTTTGCCACCGGCGCCCCCGTGGGTTTCAGCGACCGCGCCGCGTTTGAGAAAATCCTGCAGAACACCACCCCCAGTCACTACGGCGTCCGAACACTCGTCCACGAAATCGTGCAGAGCGGCCTGTTCCAGAACAAATGAACCTGCCATGAGCAACTATTCCCAAATGGCCCAAGCTCCGTTCGTCACCACCCGTCAGGCCTTGTCGCGTCGGCGCGTTCTCCAAGGCGTGGGTGTCGGGCTGGCGTTGCCGCTGCTCGACGTGATGCGACCTCCATTTGCTCGCGCGGCCAGCGCACCCTCGCTCCAACCAGGCGCGATACCGCGCCGAATGTTTGGCATCTGCAACAACCTCGGCTTGCGGCCCGATTTGTTCTTCCCGTCGGATAGCGGCCCAAACTACACGGCTTCCCCCTACTTGAAACTCCTGCAGGAGCACCGCCAGGATTTCACGGTGTTCAGCGGGGTGTCGCATCCCAATGTGGACGGCGGGCACCCGTCCGATATCGCCTTCCTCACCGCGGCACCGCACCCAGCAAGCAGTTCATTCCGCAACACGATCTCGCTCGACCAGCAAATCGCCGAACGTATCGGCACGCTCACGCGCTTCCCCTCGCTCACCCTCGCAGTCAATGGCGGCGGTCGCGGCCTCTCATGGACGGGAACCGGTGTCGCCATCCCGCCCGAGCAAAGCGCCGCCGAGGTTTTCAATCAGCTTTTCCTCCAGGGTACGCCCGAGCAGGTGCAGGCCCAAATCCGCAAGCTTGACACCGGTCGCAGCATCCTCGACGCCGTGGGTGAACAGGCCAAGGATTTCCAACGCGGCCTCGGCGCGCGAGACCGCAGCCGCCTCGAACAGTATTTCACCAGCGTGCGCGATCTAGAACACCGGTTACAGGAGTCCAAGGGCTGGGAGAGCAAGCCCAAGCCCATCGTCAATGTCACGCCACCCGTCGACCCAACCAACCCAGCGCAATACATGGCGAAGTTGAAAGCGATGTATGACCTCGTGCGACTCGCCTTCGAGACCGACTCGACTCGCGCCGTGACCCTAATGCTCAACAGCGTCGGCACGCCTGTCATCTCCGACACGGGCGAGACCCTGACCGACGGCTACCACAACCTCTCCCACCACGGAAAAGCCGAAGAGAAGCTCGCGCAGCTCAGGATCATCGACGAAGGCCATATGAAGCGGCTCGCGGGACTCTTCCGGGATCTCAAGTCTGTCCGCGAAGGCGAGGATACCCTACTGGATCGCACCATGATTCTTTACGGCTCCAACCTCGGCGACGCCAATGCGCACTCGACGATCAACATGCCTACCCTCTTCGCCGGCGGGGGCTTCCGACACGGTCAGCATCTGTCACTCGACCCCGGCGGCACCTATCCGCTGCCCAACCTTTTTGTCTCAATGCTCCACCGCATGGGTTTCGAAGATGAAAAGTTCGCGTCCTCGACGGGCACGATCAAGGGCCTCGAACCCAAAGGTGCCTGAACCGGCCTGAACAGTTTTCATGTCTTCGCAAATCACAACGTCACTTACCATCGCAGCCTCCGCCGCAGTTGGCCTAGCCGCGACGAGATTCACCCCTCCCCCCGGCCCACTCGCCTCGTCTGAGGTCATTGCCGCCCTTCTCGCCACCGTTCCGCCTCCCGCCGTCGGTGAGGTCGTCGTCGATTTTGAGAAGGCCGAGATCGGCACGCCCGTCCCCAAATGGGAGGAGAAAGGCGTGACCTTCGAACTGGCCGGTCCACTCCAGCGCACCCCAGCAGCAAAACCGCGCGTGATGTTTTTCCCCCACCTCGCCACCGGCCACAAAGGCATTCTCAATGCGATGTCCACCGACCAGGCCGTGCCACTCAAAATGACGCTGCCCGGTGCCGGCGCATCCTCCGTCACCCTGGTGCTCTGGGGTTCGACCGGTTGTCCGGCTCTCGTCGAAGCCTTTGATCAGAACGGAAAACTCCTGGATAAACAATCGGTCGACGCCATCCCCGCTCGCAAGGCTCCCAGTGATCCCGTTCCTTTCGCCACGTTCACGGTTCAAGGCCCGGCAATCACCTACGTCAATCTCAGCGGCCCACGCAACGGAGAATACCTCGCCGCCGATGAGATGCGTTTCGTGCCCATCTCACCGACGCCCCAATAATCCTCCTAAGGAACTCGTCGGAGAGGGAGGGATCGCACGCGAAGAATTCTTCACGAGACCTGTGGCCTACTGGCTCTCGAGCCCCTGATAGGGCCAAGAGCGCGTCGGGAACGGGTGTTCAAGAGCCATGTGGCATCCCGAACTCAGTCGTTTAGGCTTTCACCGCCTCCCAGTCGACATTGGGTCATTCATTCATCCAGTTTTGAATAGTTGACGTGCATTGACCCCAAAGACCTTCGCCTCATCGGCGGGCGGGAGCTGGAGGCTGCGGAGGGGATCGAGAATCTCCTTCGGCTGACCCCAGGGATGGTCGCTGGAGAAAAGCAGCCGGTTCGCGCTGCTGAAATCGAGGGCGAAACGCATGGCATCAGACAATGGCGAGACGATGTCCATGGAGTCAGGCGGGCTACCGGTTCCTTGTCCGCGCCGACCAACGGCAGTGACGCGAGAGTGGAACCGGCTCCGGCTGTGGCGAGGAAACGGCGGCGGGTTAGGGGTTTAGAGTTCAGCCTGTTGTCGATCAATGCTGGATTGTCCCGAATTCACCCCAGTCACTTTCAATAACGGAGAAGCAGCACTTCGTGGATGTCATTGACCACGGCTTCGACGCTCTGGCCCCGGCGTTTCAGTTCGGTGGAATGGTTAAGCGCTTTCACGCTTTTCAATGCCTCGCGTGTCGTGATGCTCGCGCGATACATCGGCGCGTCTTCGATCAGGCCCGGCATGACGTAGGGTCGCTCCTTGACGGGTGTGGTCTGAGGAGTGGCGTTGTAGGCGATCAGGTGAACGCGAATCGTCCGCGTCGCCGGGTCGTCAGTGACGACCGTCTCAACGTTCGCGGGGGCGGTGATGCGGACACGTGGGTTCGGGTGAAGCAGCCGCACCGCGTTGGCGAAAAGCTTCCGCGCTTCAACGATGTGATGGTCGCTGGCGGTGGCAGAGTCAGGCGAACCGGCGATAGTGATTACTGTGCCTTTACCCACCGAGTTGAGGAGCACGGCCGGGCCAACCACCTTCCGCGCGCTCAGCGGCCAGTCGACGTTATAGCTTTCGGGCTTGATCAGCGAGGCTCTGTGCGAGTCCAACAACTCGCCAACCGGGGCTGCGGTGGTGGGTTCGTACACGGTCGCCGGACCTCGAACCAGGAACGACCAGTCCCGACGCAGACCGGTCGTCAGCCCCTTTCTCGCCGCAGCTTCCGGCCCAAATCGCATCCAACTATCCAGATCCTCTCGTCGCGCTTTGACCCTGGCCCCGATCAGACTTTCGAACGACGCGGACCCCACGGGCTTGCCAAGGGGATCGAACTGACCACTGTGTCCGGTGATCAACAGCTTCCCGCCCTCCTCCACATAACGCCGAAACAAGTTCAGCTCACCCTCTGTCACAATCCCAGTGTTGGGAAGACAGACGACCGGAAACCGCTTGAGGCTGTCCAGCGTCAGACTCTCGTCGAATAGGAATCCGAATCCGAGATGCTCGTACACACATGCCTTGTGTGCGCCCTGAACGCTTTGAAACCAGGGTGCCGGTTTGTCGCGTCCGATCCAGTCCCGGCTGCGGGCGCTGAAGTAGATGCCGACATCGCGAATCGGCGCATGACCGAACTGCTTGCTTTTCGTCCGAGCCTCACCCAGCAGCTCGCCCATACGCTCATAGGCGACGGGGTCCAGCCAGCCGTCGTAGGCGGTCTTGTCAATCATGGTCACGAACGCGCCATGGGCGAGCAGCGTGAACATTTCCCAACGCATGTCATTCAAGGGACGTGTGGTCTGGTCGTGATACATCCGCACGCCGCGCTGGACCGCGACCTGGTACGGTTTCCCGGGTGTGGCGGCGCGATACCACTCCGCGTTGAAGCTAGCGGACAGCGCTCCAAAAGCCCAAAGCCCCGCCTCACCCGTCACGAAATCGCCGTTGCCGGCGTGGCGGACGGGCGTCTGACCCACCTCCCACGAGAAAGGCGGATTGCCGTGGTAGTTGAAATCCACCGTCGCGCGCGGGTCGAGTCGGCGGATGTAGTCCGTCAGCATCTTCTCGAACCGATCGCTCGTGGCGTATCTGAACCGCAGCATCCGATCCCAGTCATCGTCCCCCCAGTTCACCGCCTTCGGCAGGGGGCGTCCGTGCTCGGCCTGGAACAGTTTCTGGCAGTGGTCGCACCAGCAACCCTGCGGGGGACCAAACCCCTGATCCACCATGTCGAGGTGGAACCCGGCGATGCCATAGCTCGTCATCTCAGCGAGGAGCTCCTTGACGACGTTCGTGTAAGGCGAGTTGAAGCAGACGAGGTGGTTGATCGGTTTGCCATCAGGCTGCCGTGCTTTCCATTCCGGATGCTGGCGCAGTTCATGGCTTGGATACTGGAGCTGGCAATAGGCGATGATAGGGAGGTGATGCTTGCGCGCCTCGCCCACCGCTTCACGCAACACATCCCGCTCCCCGAGCCCTTCCGGTTTCGGAACCTGCTTCGAGTTGTGAAAGGCGAATTCGCCGTCGCGCACCCAGAGCACGAGATACTCGGCGTTGGCGGCCACACTGCGTCGAACGATTTCGGCACCATTGAAGTGCCGTGCGTAGTCTGATGCGTGGGAACCGCCTCCGAATTGCGCGCCAGTTGGGCCGACTTCAAGACCAATAAGGGACCTCAGGAACCAAGGCTGTTCAGCGGCCGACGCGAAGATGGCAGGCCCGAACAGGGCAGCGAGGAGTGCCGCCCAATTGAGATTTATGACACAGTTCATTCTTTAAGTTTCTGGTTTGTAGTATCCGGTGCCCAGCGTCGGCGTGAACGCCTCCCTGAGCAGGCTCTGCGACACCGACAAGGACGCCCCCGGCATCAAACCGAGTTCAACGCCGTCAAACAGCCACGCGGCAGCGGACGGGTTCGGTCTGCTCCGAGACATACACTCCGCCGCAGCCGGCTTCGCACGTCGCATCGAGAAACGCGGCACGCCTCCCGGCCGACTTCGCCAGCGCTAATTGAAAAAGGGCTTCTTCGCGGTTTGGATTCATGTGGTCTGAGAGCCGGGCTTGGCACGATGGCCGGGCTTGATGTATTCTCGGGCCGTGAAAGAAACAACCGTCGCGCTGAAGCACGCCAGTCCCAGCTTGGCCGAATGGGTCGCACGAGCACGGCGTGAGCGTACCACCTTTGTGGTAATCGATGCAACTGTACCCGTGGCGCGTCTGGTGCCGACCAGCGGGTCCCGTTGCACCGGTGCGGAACTCGCCCGCGCGCTGGCCGCCACCAATCTCTCCCCTGATGAAGCCCGGGCGTGGGCGGACGATCTCCGGCAATCCCGCGCTGCCTTGAGCGCGCCCGAAGACAAATGGCGATAATCCTCGATACGAACGTCATCATCCGGGGCGAGAAGGGCACGTTCGATCTGCGCGGCTGGCTCACGCTCCACGCGACCGAAGAAATCGAAATCGCCGCCATCACGGTCGCCGAGTTGTAGCATGGCGTGGAACGGGCCACGCCCGAGCACCGCCCGCGACGACACGCCTATCTGGAAACGGTCTTCACGTCTCTTCCGGTCATTCCCTACACGGATGAGATCGCGCGGGAACACTCGCGCATCTGGGCCGAGGCGGAGGCGGCTTGAAAGATGACGGGTTACTCGACTTGATTGTAGCCGCGACGGCCCGACAGCGCGGCAGCCAACTCGCCGCCTTCAACCGACGTCACTTCGAGCACATTCGGGGATTGAATCTGGTGCCCATTTGATCGGCGCGTTCCCCTTAACTTCCAAAATTCCCTCCGCAGAATCCCGTTGGGATTCTGTGGCGCAGCTACACTCAAGGCGTGGTGCAAAAGCGGTGGAGGGCCACCGCAGTCCAAGACGCTGTGTGCGTCCCGAGGCTGCTGCGAAATCCGCCGAGTCTTGAACTGCGCCAGTCCTCTGGCGCTTAGCAGGACGGCGAGGGTCGTGCTCATGGCTGTTGGCTCTCCGGTTTCTCACTGGCCTGGCCCGCCGCGCGCCGTTGCGCCAGGCGTTGCTCGGCCGCGTGTTCTTCTGCCAGCCAGGTGGCTACCTGGGTTGGGTGGGCCGCATACAGCAGGACGCGCGATTCCGCTTCGCCCTTCTCCGCCCGTCGGCGCTCCGTTTCAGCGCGTTGACGCTGCTCCTGTTCGGATCGCTGCGACGTTTCCGCCCTTTGCTGTGCCTCAAGGGCCTTGTCCCGCTCGATTCCGGTCTGACGCCTTACAGTTCCGTTCCAACCTTCTCTCATGGAATTTCTTGGCCCCGTCTGGCTGGGTCGATCAATTCCACACGATGTGTTTGCAATATGTTCCTGCGCAAACATGCTCAGGCTACTGAGTAAATTGTATGATACGACAAGAACTCTAAGCCGTAACCATGCAGTAAGGTTGT
>Ga0172367_10005828_pt1 | contig 14753 bp, 12 predicted proteins | sample Lak10m_FD_114542 | JGI IMG/M metagenome (GOLD analysis project Ga0172367, IMG submission 114542) | Freshwater microbial communities from Kabuno Bay, South-Kivu, Congo - kab_022012_10m | ecosystem: Environmental > Aquatic > Freshwater > Lake | place: Democratic Republic of the Congo: South-Kivu... | reverse complement strand
TTTTGCGTGAATTTTCGGGCGCAAATAAAAGGAAAGGCCACCTGAACGGTGGCCTTTCCCGACATACTGGCGCGCCCGGAGAGATTCGAACTCCCTACCCCTTGGTTCGTAGCCAGTTAATTTGTGCTTTTGCGGTTGGAGCGCCTTGGACTAATCTGGATCAAAATGGACAATAAGATAAAAATAAAACAGCAAGTTAATAACGCTACGGCGGTCGTAAGTTTGTCCAAGGTGATCCATTTTGGTACGATATCAGCCAACGAATAGTTTACCCATGGGTTTACCCATGAACAGTAAGGGCGGCGATGACAAGATACCCCAAGGGAAGGCGCGGCAGCCGATGGACGGTGAAGGAACTCGATGCTGTCCCGGCTACCTGGAAGGGAGAAACTCTTAGCGATGGTGATGGGTTGATCGGGGAAGTCCGCGTCAACTCCGATAAGGTTTCTATTGCCTTCCGCTATGGCTTCAAATGGGATGGAAAGCTCTGCTGGCATTACTGCGGATCCTACCCTGCGGCCGAAATCGCCAAAATCCGAAGCGAAAGGGATGCGGCTCGAGGGCTGGTGAAGTCGGGGATAGACCCTCGCGCCAACAAGATTGCCGCGAAGATCGAGGCTCAAGCAGCGGTGGATGAAAAGCTGCGCGTGGAGGAGCAGAGGAGGGCAGAGAGCCTGACTTTCTCTGATCTATACGAAGTGTGGTTGAGGGATGGTGTGAGCCGTTCTGATGGAAATTCCTACATAAAGCAGAGCTTCGGAAAACACGCGACTCCAGTACTTGGGGGCGTGGAAATTCGTCTACTGACGGAAGGTCATCTGCGAGATCTCTACCGAAAGGTTATCGCAGCCAAACGAATTGCAACGGCTGTTGAGTTGTCGAAGGACATCGGGCAAATGTTGCGGTGGGCTGAACGGCGAAAACCCTGGCGAGCATTGCTTATCGAAGGTAATCCGGCTGAGCTAGTAGAAATAAAGACCCTGTTACCGCCTGGCTACACGAAGGAACGAAAACGGCAATTGAGTGTTGGCGAGATCGTTGGCCTCCAGAAGGCGTTCCGTGTCACCGAACAAACATACCTAGCAGCAACTCGAAAGTATGGGACCGAGAGGCCTCTAAAGAAGGAAGTTCAAATCGCGCTATGGCTCTGCCTGGGTACGCTATGCCGTATTGGTGAGCTTCTCCGTACTGAATGGAAGCATGTAGATTTTAAGGAGCGAACCTGGTTCATTCCCGCAGCGAATACCAAAGGCGAGCGTGGTGAGAAGCGAGACCATATTGTGTATCTGTCCAACTTTACTTTTGGGTTGTTCAAGCAACTCCACGAACTAACGTCTTCGACAGCTTGGGCATTCCCAGCAAAAGACGGAAAGAGTCATGTTGGCGAGAAATCGGTCAGCAAGCTCGTTGGAGATCGCCAGATACGATTCAAGAAAAGACAAAAAAAGCTGACGTCGCGAGTGGAGAACAATTCTCTGGTTCTAGGTGGCGAGGAATGGACGCCCCATGATCTACGTCGCACCGGCGCAACCCTGATGCAAAAGCTGAAAGTTAGCCGTGATGTTATCAATCTCTGTCAGAACCACGTGATTGGGAGCAAGGTTGATCGTGTCTATCTTTTGGACGACTATGCAGATCAGAAACGCGATGCTTGGGAACGGCTAGGGGATAGACTGGAACAGATTCTCGCTGAGGAAGGTTAGCCCAGCATATGAATTGCTATGAGCTTTTGTGGCGACCTATGCTTACAGCAATTTAAAAAGTACCTCAAAGGGTTCGTTGCCGAAAACCAAGCGGATCGGGCCATCTTGCTGCTCCCCGATGTCGGATACGAAGGCAATCACACGATCCATGGATGCGTATCCGGTCACCACCAAGGGTGACTGAGATTCGCGGAGATCCTGAAGAATTAATCGTCCCGCCGATTGGCCAGGGCGATTAAGTGGAAATTTTTCAGGGTCAGGCCAATCAACGATATCGCGTAGTTTCCCCTCCGCGTCGCGGAATCCAACTTCGTCGAAGAGCCCAGCCTGAGGGGCGATGACAGCTTGGGTCATTGCTCGAAGCCTTTTGCCAAAGCAATGCTGTTGCTGTGTTCGGTCTGCACATTTAGGTTTGGCCAAATAACTGGCTTTACAGTCCGACTTTGCGACCTGTATGACTTGTGCAAAATACAATTCACAAAATGCATACCTGCCGATTCTAAGGCATCTAGGCGTACTCGATTGGTAGAGGTTTATTGTCTCCCAAGAGGATGCTCCTGCGGCCGTATTTCATCGCGCCACCATCGGCGCATTGTCCATCCCAACCCGCTTCAGATAGTGCTTCGAGACCGGGCGCCGACGAAGTAGGGGTGAAATGGTAACGACGATCGATATGTCGCCTGGCAATTGCAGCGGACTTAGTTTGTCCGAACCCTGCTACTGAAAACGGGGACTTCTATGACCACAATTCCCTTACCGGAATCCTCCGGGGCTGAAAGCAAAGGAGCGAATCATGAGCAAGGGGTCCCACAGCGGTGGCGGCAAAGGTGGTGGCGGCAAGGGCGGCATTGGCAAAGGTGCCGGTGGACGCCCGGTCCCGGGTTCTCCCGGAGGGAACTGGCCCAGTACGACCGGCAAGCCATCCGGTGGTGGCCGGGGTAACGCGCCCCCGGCTAAACAGGGTAGTTGAGTAGTCGGCTCGGGTAGTCAGGAGAAGAGGCCCATCGGCCTCTTCTCTCTCGTCCCATCAGGTAGTACCTTTCGCCTCGTCAGGTGGTAGTCGAACCAGTAGGGATACCGGGCCTGCATCCAGGATTCGCAATCCAGGTATCCGAACGGGTAGCTGGGCCATGGGCGCAATGCCCGAATACTTTCCGGCCCAACTTTCAGCTCTTGCGCCTTAGCAGCCGTTGTCTGGGCGAAATAGCCAATCATGCTGAGGTATCTGGCACCCCAGTAACGATACCGTACTGGGGCATATGTCGCATCGCCAAAAAACGCTTTGAGGATGGGTTGGAGCCATGTTGGGTCAGGGCAGTGGGTTCCAGTACTCCATCGCTTAAGCGTTGTCATATCTAGCTGTAGCCGGCGTGCCTTGGGATGATTCAGAATCGCCTGCAAGGTTTCCACCCCTATAGCCTTGCGCAGGTAGTCGAAGAATAGGCTGGTCGGATTCCTGCCTGGTGCATTGGCTCCTGGCAGCAGGCAAGCAAAAGTACTTTCATCTGTGGACGCCAGCTCGGCGTCGCCTGCCGCAAGGTAACTAAGCAGAATTTCCGTGGCGACCGATGCCTGCGCGGGCAGCAGTTGCGCTGCCGTTTCACATTGCTCCATGGCTTCGACGACTTCTGGCCAGAGGAATATGGAGAGTATGGGGTCGGCGCGTATCCTTGCTACCCCGTCGAGAACTTCACCACTTCGGATAAGGCGCATGGGCTCGCTGCTTGCTCGCTCGATGGTAAGGAGGAGTGCTCCGCGTCCAGACATTCGCTGGAGATCGTGACCTGCCGCAAGAAAATGCGTCTCCCAAATGCCTGTGCTATCTAACAAGCTCTGCGCGTCGGCGTCTCCATTCAACGCTGCACGCATTTCTTCCGCCAGGGGCATGTCGGCTGGAATCCGGTCGAGAAATTCAGCCACAAAATCTGGGTTCGCCGACTGCTTTCCCTTCGTTACTCGCTCCAGTTTCTTGTAGAACGCTTCGCCTAACTCATCCAAGAGAACGCCGCGAATTGATGAGCCATGTAGTTTCACCATGGTCTCGGGATCAAACAAAAAAAGGCCGGATAGCTTGAACGGAACTGGTATTCCGGAAAACGGGTTATAGAAGCGGAGAGGCTTCTGGCGACCTACGCGTGGCATGGTTCGCCTGTTATCACTGGAGCCACATTCTTGACTTTCTCATATGATGAAATCAAGTATAGCGTTTGGATCTAACGTCTAGGCAGCCGTAGGTTTCCAGAAAGCAGACGGCTATCGGAAGCCAATGTGGCGATTGGCGAACGGGCTCAACGGCAAGATCCCACAAGGCGAGGGGGGGGGGGAATCCCTTCCCCCGGCCTTGGTCGTTGGATGGCCGGACTCCAGCGGATTGGTGATGCTTCCTGTCCAACAAAAGCGTGACCTTAAGTGCGAACTTTGGTCCTTCGCGCAACACCGCAGGAAGCTGACCCCCCGGTTGTCAAAGATTTTGGCCTCGAGAACTCTTCATTCCGTTGCTTACAGCAGTGGCCATGGACGAGGAACCCCATTTGTTCGCACTTAAGGTCACGCTTGTTCGGCGACATTCATCAGGTCAGCCGACGAAAGAAGGAGTCACATACCGGAGCGTATTCAATGGAAAATACGAGGAATACACCGCTGGTTAGAAAACATACTCACCAGGGAATCTTCGGACGCGGGATCTCCTTCGCGCCAAATGGTCCCTTTCGCTTGCGCAACATATCCAGCAACTCCTCTGCGGCGGGGTCATTGTCCTTTTCTTGACTTTGCATGAGGTGATATTCAGCCTTCGTCAAATCGCGCCTCAGGCCGTAGCCACCAATGCCGTAGGCCATTCCCAAAATCATGTGAACATCCTTGTTGTTGCGTTCAAGGGCGATTCCCAAGTATTTGACAGCATCAGGCCAATTTACGGTTACGCCCTGTCCCTTGAGCAACATCATCGCCACGTGAGCTGGCGCAAACTCATACCCCAGGTCGGACGCCTCCTTCATGAGCGGAAACGCCGTCTTGTACTCCTTGGCCTCTAGGTGGGCCTGGGCCTCGAAATACAAGCGTTGGCCATGATATTTGTTGGCGAGTAATACTTTCAGGCCAATGAGTGTATTCAGCATGGAAAGCACGACCCGACTCCTGGTTAGTCAAAAACGAGACGCGGCACCGTCGATTGCGCTCCTCACGGCAGATCGACTTTCACTGCGTTCAGCCCCTTAAAAACCAGGTTGGCTCCGCCGGCAAACGATACGGTTCCCGACACAGTGCCCGAATTTGCAACGGACAGTGAAACGATAGTGGAGCTATCGATCGCGGTAACGACTGCGCCATCGCCAATTCCGGCCCCGCGCACGGCCATACCGACCAGTATTCCGGTGGTGCTGGAGAGCGTTACCTGATTGCTGCCTGAGGTGCCACTTCCGGTCTGCGACACCGCTGCGCCGGTCGTTCGACTCGACGTCGTCAATCCAAAATACAGCGCATCGTAGGCATTGACCTCTGTGGCAGCCGGTATGCACGATACCGTGTGGAGAATCTGGCGATTGTCGAAGCGGGCAATGCCAGAGACTGCGGACGTATTCGACGCCGAAAGGGTTATCGTAAATCCGGAGATACCGGTCACGTAGGCGCTCGATGCGATACCTGTTCCACTGACGGCCATTCCCCTCACGATGCCGGTGGCGCTCGATACCGTAATCGTGTTTGCTCCGGCTGAGCCAGTCACGCCCGTTGAGAGACCCGAGCTACCGGCATAACTGAGCTTGCTCCCCGTGTTTGCCATCGCCGTGCAGAGGGCGGAATCAAGGTTGCAACCCGCATTGGTCAATGTCCAACCCTTGACGAACGTGCGCTCCGGTACGAACTTCACCGTTCCCTGAACCGTCCCCGCATTCGCCGCCGAGAGCGTGACCGTCGTGCCGGAGATAGTAGATACCTTGACGCCGGTGGCAAGTCCCGTCCCCAGCACGGTCATGCCAGGCGCAATGCCGGATGCACTGCTGACCTCCAGTGTTGTCGAACCCGAGGTGCCTGTCCCGGAAGTCGAAATCGCGGATGCGCCAGCAAAAATGGCGTTCGTGTTTACCGTTGTCCAGTTTGCCGCCGACAGATTGACCTGAACGCTCTGTACGGTGGCGCCACCCCCTACCCCGTCGCCCGTCACCGACATTCCCGACGTAATGCCGGCCACACTGGAAACCGACAGGCTTGCCTGGCCGGACACGCCAGTGGCCGTCAAGGTGAAGGTGGATCCTCCACCGGAAATCGTCACCGGGCCGGTAAAGTTCTGGGAGTTTGTCGCCGAGAGATTTATCTGGAAAGGCGCTGCCACCGTCGCTCCTGCGCCGATACCAAGCCCAAATACCGACATCCCGCTCTGGATCATGCTGGCGTCGGTAACCGTTAGCGAGGATTGTGCTGACGTTCCAGTGGCACTGGGGACGAAACAATCACGGGGCGAAACCTCAACGCGTGCGTTGTGATACACGCTTAGTCCATTCTGCATCAGGTTCGTCGTCGATAACGATCCAAAGGTCACCGATGATACGGATCCCGTCAGCGCCTTAGATAGTGTCACCACACTCCCGGAAATCCCGGTCACCGTGGTCGAACTCGGAACGCCGGTTCCTGATACGCTCATGCCGTGCACAATCCCGTACATGCCGCCCGAGTCTGTAATGGTGATCGTGGAAAAGCCGGACGACCCAGACGCGGACTTGGTTACGGACGGAAGGGCGGAAATCTCGCTGTCACATTCCAGGCCCACACCAGTGGTGGTACAAGAACCTGCACTGGTGCCGTGAACTACCCCCGTGCGATCGACCGCCAGGTGAGGTCGACTCGGATCGTTCGCAGTCGCCACCGCCGGCGGCCCCGCATTGGCGGAATCCCGCGTCGCATCGAACTCGACCGCGAATCGCTTCAGATAACTGGCCAGGGTGCCACCCGCCCAGCCCATGTCCTGTCGAACTTGCAAACCATTGGAAAAATCAACCGATCCGGATACGGCGGAGATTGTGTCTACATTGAGTCGCACGGTTGCCCCCGCACCCGAGCCGGTGATGGTGGATACGCGAGCGTTGAATGGAATGCCGTTGCCAAATGCCGTTTGACCTTCCGCGATTCCCGTGGTGCTGCTGACCACAAGGTTCCTTTGCCCCGCCGCACCGGTAGCCGTCACGGTGGCTTCCACCGTGGTCCCGCAAATGGCGTTGGTGGGAGCGCCGAAGGTGATGGTCCCTGACACAACCCCTGTATTGTTGGCAGTCAAGGTAATGGTCGTGCCTGAAATGGTGCTGACTTTCGCACCGGTCGCGATTCCGCTCCCAAGAGCCGTCATTCCAGCCGATATTCCGGAGTTGCTTGCGACTACTACAGTGGCGGTTCCAGCGGTTCCAGACCCCGTGGTTGTCACCGCCGACGTTCCGGCGATGAAACCCTGGGTGAAGCCGGACAACGGATCTCCGGTGTTGTCGGTTGCGGCAAACTGGAGATATGTGATCAGTGCCTTTCGGGTGGTGCCGGAAATCAGGGTGAGCTTTCCCGGCCACCACAGGCAGGAGGCAAACGATCCCGCCGCAAGCGGAGACTGAACTCCGGTTCCTGAATCCACAGCAGTGAAAGCCTGATCAGCGGCCGTGCCGCTGGTACTCATAAAATGTGGCGCCGTCGGATCGGTGCTGGCGGACGTCATCCCCGAAGTCGTGGCTGCCGTAAAGGTAGGCGTCTCTTCAACCTCGGGCCAATCCCGCGCATCCTGTTCGGCCAATGTCAGGAGATCGGAAATCTTGAGGTAGCTGACAACATCGTCGTAATGTCCCGAGGCCCCCGGCGAGACATCGGCCGCACTCGCTCCCTTGCGCAAGAAAAACGACGGCGACGCCTGGGTATTTACATAATCGGCGGTACTCGAAACTGCTGGCGTTTGAGCGCCGCCGGACGAGTAGCCGCCCAATCCGCTTGGGCCGTGACTGATGAGGACAAAGGCAACATTGTTGACATTCGCGACGTTGGCATCGGAACCAAAATCATTGACCTTCAATCCTTTGTCAAAGCTCGGCGTTGTGCCGAAGGAGGTATAGGTAACGAAGTGGCTCCGGAGGGTATCCGTCTTTCCGCCCTGGTTGTTGCACAGCCCGGCTGTCGTAGGCTCAACATTCTGGGCATTGCTATTGTCGGTATCGCAATAGATGGCTGAAGCCCCATTTTCCTGGATCAAGCCGACGGTGCCGTCATATACGCGATAGGAAATCAGGCGACCCCATTCATCGGCCACTTCTTCCAATGACATTCCTAACGCGTTCCATGGAATCACCCCGGCGGGATACAGGCATGTGGATCCGGCTGGCAATGCAAGCGGGCTGACGTCATCTGGCCAACCGGGGTTCGTGGCTCCAGAGGGCCTCGCCGGGCACGGCAGGCGCTTGTGCGTCGCCGTAAAGAGAATCAGTGCCTTCTGGATCCGTGTCAGTGTTGCCTCGGTCGCGGAAGTTCGACGACCGGCACTTGCTACCAGTTCCCCGGTCATGTTGACCAGCGCGGTCAGGGCGATGACCATAATCACCAGAACCACGACCAGCATCATGGCACCGGTTTGCTTACGGCCTCCTGAGCGCATCAATGGCTCCGAGGCCCTAGCTGAGCTCGCTGAGTAATCGAAAAGAGGCTGGGCCGGAGAATATAGTCATCGAAATAAGTGGCAGCCGCCCCTTCGGAATAGTTGGCATCGCGAAAGGTGTTTGCCGAGGTGGGGGCTGTACTGGTGACGGTGATCAAGGGGCCATTGGCGTTGAATTCTTCGATTGTGCCGGCCACCCCCACGGCAGGATTGGTGGATAGGCCGCCATCGATCGAATATGCCTTATAGCCATTCTCACCATGGCTGATTAGTACAAAGGCGGCGCCTGTGTAGGCAGCGACGCTCATCAGGAGTGTTGTTCCGGCGCCGTCGCGAATGTCAAATCCTTTCCCGGTCAGATAGTTTATTGGGGACGTACAGGTCGACATATCAGTGCTTACGCAGGTAACGGCGCACCGCCCGGCTGGCGACGCATAGGTAGTCTGTGTCGTCGTATCGGCAGCAGCAGTCCCGCCGGGATCACAATTGGTCATATCCAGCACGTTGTCCCGAGTAAGGGAATAGGCGGCCCGATAGGTGATACGTCGATCCCATCCGTCGAGAATATCGTTTTCGCTCAGGCCGATGGCCAACCAGGGCACGACGCCGGACGCCTGGCTGTTGGTACAGTCACCCGACGTACGCCCACCCTCGCTACCAACCCCAGCAGTTCCAGTCGGGACGCTCCCTACTGCGGGACAAGGTAGGCGTTTGTTCACGGCCACAAAATTCACCAATGCCTGCTCGATGTTTTTCAGCTTCTGTTTGGTCAAGTCCCGCTTCTGATTATTTAGAAGAGCGGTGCTGGTTGGCATGAGAAAGACAAAGAGAAAGGACAGGATTACCAGTACTACGGCCAACTCTGTGAGGGTGAAGCCGCCTTCCATGAACCTGGTGTTCTGGCGGCAGCACAACTTATAGTTTTGCATCAAAGCATTGTAAGTGGAAATCCGAGACGAGAGAGGGATTGTGGTAAGCCCTGATCTCCCCGCTTCCATGGCCTTGAATTGCAACTCTGACCAAGGCTGGAGGTGCCTTTGATCGTACCGAGTCAACATCTTTTGATGCCAATTCGGGCGCGAATTGGTTCGCACTTAAGGTCACGCTTTCCCACCCAGATCAACGAATGGATGTCCAAATCCCCGGGCTTGGTGAGCTACCTGGCCGTTCTGAATCGCACCTCCAGTTCCGGGATTGCAATTTCCTGCCAGTACTTCGGGCTTACTTCACCACCACTCATGCCATAGGTCCCAAGGGCTGGGACAAACAGGGTGTCATAACCGACCATCGGCTGACCGACAATTTTCTCGAAGAACCTTGCTACCCATGGGCGGATTTCTTCCATCGAGATCGGCTCGGGCTCGATTGCCGCTAGTTCCCTCAAGCACCCCCATAGCGCATCGTCGCCACGCGCACATCCATAGGGAGCGCGACCGTCAAACAGGCTGGCAAACGTCGTTCGCGGAGGGAGGGGGCCTGAATACAGCCTGAGTGCGGCTCTTAAGACAGCGAGGTCCCGTTGTTGTCCCTTCGGATTCGTTGTCTGCCGGAGCAACCTCACCGCTTCCTCTGGCCAAACCCAGCGAATGGCTTGAGTCTCCTTGTCGTCGGGCGGAACGTGACCGGCCCCCTTCGCTGCACGCATGATGAAGTAGCAGTTTGTAGTGGTTCCACCAAGGAATTCCTGCGGGATGGATTCAATGATCTCAGCGTCTACCCCGGTCTCCTCATTCACTTCCCGGATGGCAGCCTCCTCAGGGGACTCGCCGGGGTCCGGACGCCCTTTGGGGAAGGTCCAGACGTAACTGTCAAAATGGCTCCTGGGTTCTCGAAGAAGGACATTGCCATCGGTGTCGAAAACGACTCCGCCATAAGCGATCGAACCACCATGCGCGGGCGAATTCGTCTGCTTCTGTGTCGCTTCCGGAAGATTGAGCAAGGCGCTCCATACCTTGGCGTAGCATTTTGCCCTGGCCGTCCCTTGTTCCTTAGCAACCTCGTTCTTGAAGTTGTCGTAAGTGATGTCGTGAACGATCTGGACCATGGCTTTCGCGAAGTCGGCATGGGAAACGATTGCGCGATACGGATAATCCGTGCCCCCTTTCGATACCGTCGGCGAAAGGGTCGGAAGGTAGCGAGAGCGAAGACAATCAAGATCGCCCTTTGCACGGGCGCGGATCGTCAGGAAGTCCGTGCCCGGCTTCTGGACCGCGCTGAAGAATCCAACCGTAGTCATGATCCACATGACTGCCTCAGTTCCGATTTATGCGATGAGTGCGATGTCCAACCGTGACTATCGAACCATCCGATCCCACCACGGCGTAGGCGTCGAAGTGCGGTTCGATCCGCCGGAAGTTGTCGCGGGGGAGCTGTCGCTGGAGTTGCTTGCGGGCACGGTGATCAAAATAGAGAACACTGCCACCACGGTGATCGTGCATCTGTCGCCCGAAGTCGAGCAGATTCTCGACGACGAACGGCGGGATACCCCGTTGTTGCAAGCGAGTCTGGGCATGGTGAGTAATCGGCAACATGGCTGTCCTTTCTTGATCGAGAAGCGATGACGACCATGCTACGCAGCCGGTAGCTCACCAAGTGAGCCAGGCGAACTAGTGCTATATCCATTCAAACGGCGCTCTTTTGGGAGGCAGATCAATTGAAATCAACACCAGAGTTCAACCCACCCGATCGACGCCTTCCTCGTATAGGCCAGGCGTGCGTAGTCGGGCCATTTGACTATGCGTTCTCCAGCGCAAGCGCCGTTACCCGCAGTCATCAAATACTCGGGCGTGCCGGCTGGATTCATGCGGACGGAACGGGCGAAGACGCGCCGAGGATCAAAGAAGTTCGTCCAGTTATGTCCGAAGCCTTCGCCGGGCGATATCAGTGCAATGGCCTTGGGGCAAGCACTGTTTGAGTAGTACAACGCCTGATATACAGCGGCTCCATCACCACAGACGTAAAGTACGCTGAATCGCTCTGGTCTATGACCGGCGAGTCCCGGCGATACTCGTTCATAAACACCCCAGAGCGCAAACGGTGATTTCCTGCAATCGGTGCGATAGCTCGGGTCGCCATCGATCTGCCGATCAATTTCGATCGGCGCCCATGGAACTGGACCTTCGAGTTCACCCATATCAAGTTCATTGCATCCAAGGAGACGATAGCCGGCGAACCCACCATGAAATGCCTGCTCGACTCTCTCCTTGTGAATTCCGTAGTCGACATAGACAAAGCTGTAGGAATATCCCCCGAAGCTGACCACCGGTGTGTAATCGAGCCCGGATGAGGGGTAGTAGACCGAACCCGCCAAGATCTCCTTTGCGACAAATGGAGAATCACTGCGCCAGGAGGCCAACCATCCGGGCATGGGGCCAGGGTTCAGTATTTTCAGCATCGGCTGCGACTAATTGCGCAATCCAACTCTTTGAAATGCCCTCGATCGATCACGACGATATTTGGCCGCCATGATCCGCAATGTAGGCGGTTGCCAATTCTTCAAATTTTGCACGCATATCCGGATGCTGACTCAAGGCACCCTCGCGCCGCTGAATAGCCATATCGCGGTTCGGACCTGGCAGCAACAGGAGCGACGCAATATAGTTATGGTGCAGCGCGCGCCCACCATCTTGCTCAAGAACCTTGCCCTCTCGGTATAGGGAGGCAATCATCAGGTGAGCAAGGCCATCAAGTTTCTCGGCCGAGAACTGAAGCAGACCGAGCGCAAGATCCATGTCCGGATCCCGCACATCGCCTCTTAGGTGCATGGTCGCCAGATTCGTCGCGGCGAGTTCGTCACCCTGCTCGACCGCTTTCATGTACCACCGGGCCGCCGCCTCTGAATCCTTCGCGCCCCCACGCCCCATTTCAAGCATTCGCCCGAAATGCATCTGTGCATCGCGAACACCGTTCTCCGCTGCGACGGCGTACCAATAGCGCGCCTGTTCAGAGTCCTGGTCGCCCCCCTCTCCGTAGTCGAACATATTGCCAACGCTCAGTTGCGCCAATGGCAAGCCCAACTCCGCAGCGATCAGATAGAACCGCCTGGCGTCAGTCGGGTTCGGCTGAAGTTTGCTGAGCAGTGGCGATGGAGTATCGAACAATTGACCAAGCAGAAACGATGCTTCGGCTCGACTTACTTCCAACTGGCTGGCCAATTGAAGTTGTAGCAAGGCGTCGTTATCGCAATTCGCCGCCTTCCCGGCGAGCTCGACAAGCTGTGGATTCATCGTTATCTCCTTTGACGTAGTCTACAAGCTGGGATGCTCACAGGATGAGCCTGGTCGAATCCCAAGTTGAACGCCGATTTGGAGGATTCGCGATGAGCCGGACGCCAAGCAAGAAGCCGACAGGGCAAGGTTCTCTCTTCGATTCGAGAGATTCTGAAAGTCGTGTCCGCACCGTCCGACTGGTCCGCCTGGCCAACATCCTTCAGCGAGGGCAGCCAGTAAGTCGAAGAGTACTGGAGGAAGAGCTCGAGGTCGCGCGGGCCACCTTGACCCGGGATCTCACCGTTCTGCGGGATCAGCTCAATATGCCCATTGTCTATGACCGCATGGCGGACGGCTATATTCTTGAGAAGGAGGACCGACCGACAGGGCCGCGATATGAATTGCCCGGAGTGTGGCTAAGTGAAAGTCAGGCGTATGGTGTTCTCGCGCTCACGAACATTCTGATGGCGGTCGCTGGCCACATACTCGAGCCTACGTTGCGCCCACTGCGCATGCTAACGAAGGCAAGCATAGGTCTTCCTACAAATCCGGCTCCACCGGTATGGGAAAAGATCTCCATAGAAATTCCCGGGATCGAGGACTTTTCTCCTCGCGTATCTAGGACCATTGCCGAAGCAATGTATTCCGGGAAACAGGTGAGCCTGAGCGTTTCCGGGATGGATTCAGGCCAAGGACCATATTCGTTGCAAAGGTTCGTTCTGACTGGTGGAGGCTGGCAAGTCGACGCCTACTCGGAAGGCGAACGACGGATGACTAGGGTGCCGATTGGAAAAATCGACAAGGCGACGTTGCTCACGAAGCCGGCGACATTGCTTGAGTGGGCAGAGACGCACTGGGAGGACGCCAAGGGCAGAAAATTGCCAATGGCACCACCTCTCGTTCCCTGAAACCCACGCTGGCCAAGGCTCTTCAGCCGGCTCATGTAGCGAGCCTCTCACCCCGTATCTTGTCTCCCATGCGCCGGCAATGACGCCGGCCAAAAGGAGACATGATGCCGAATACCCAATCCCCGCTGGTCCTCCTCACTCCCCGTAAGCCCGCCCTGATCGAGGGCGTTGCACAGAAACTTCCGGTACTCGTGCGCATCCAGGCACCCGATGCACGACCCGGCGAGAAGGAGGAACGCAAGCCTTACCACCTGGCCCTCGTCATTGATCGTTCCGGCTCGATGTCCGGTGCGCCGCTCGCCGAGGCCGTGCGCTGCGCCCGCCACATCATCGACCGGCTGGCGGCGACCGACCTGGCTTCCTTGATGGTCTTCGATGACCAGGTGAAGGTACTGGCCGATGCCCGTCCCGTTGGGGACCGCAAAGTATTTCACGCGGCACTTGCCCAGGTGCACTCCGGCGGTTCGACCAATCTTCACGGCGGATGGCAGTCGGGTGCGGCGTCGATACTTCCCCATGCGCCTGAGGCCGCGCTGGCGCGCGTCATTCTGCTCTCGGACGGTAATGCCAATGTCGGCGAGACCACGGACACCAACGAGATCGCCACGCTCTGTGCCGATGCGGCTGCCAAGGGCGTCTCGACCTCGACCTATGGACTGGGAAGGGACTTCAACGAGGACCTGATGGTGGCGATGGCAAAGATGGGCCAGGGCAATCACTACTACGGGGACACGGCTGCCGATCTCTTCGAACCCTTCGCCGAAGAGTTCGACCTGATCTCCAGCCTCTATGCCCGGCACGTGAAGCTGTCGCTGGCCGCACCACAGGGCGTGAAAATCACGCTGCTGAACGATTATCCGATCGAGGAACGCGACGGGTTTCCGGTGATTCGTTTGCCGGACATCCCCTTCGGCGCCGAAGCCTGGGTGATGCTCGAACTTGAAATCCAGGCCGGGTTGGCCCTGGAGTCGGGGAACCAGGTTCTCCAGGCCGGGGTAACCGCGAATACGCCGGAGGGCGAACCGATCGCCTTCCCTGACCAGACGCTGGTGCTCAAGGCACTGTCCCCGGCGGCCTGGGATGCGGTCCTGCCGGAACCGCTCGTAGTAGCGCGTGAAGCCGAACTGGCAGCGGCGAAGTTGCTCGAGAATGCCCGTGCGGCAGCGGAAGTGGGTGACTGGGCAGCGATCGAGGCCATGCTCGCCGAGGCACGCCGGAAGTTTGCCGATCACCCCTGGGTATCGGAGATCCTGGAGCAAATGGCCGAGATCGCCAAAGAGATGGATGGTGCCCGCTTTAAAAAGGAGGCGCTGTATTCCAG
>Ga0172367_10005827_pt1 | contig 14756 bp, 13 predicted proteins | sample Lak10m_FD_114542 | JGI IMG/M metagenome (GOLD analysis project Ga0172367, IMG submission 114542) | Freshwater microbial communities from Kabuno Bay, South-Kivu, Congo - kab_022012_10m | ecosystem: Environmental > Aquatic > Freshwater > Lake | place: Democratic Republic of the Congo: South-Kivu... | reverse complement strand
GATCTTGGAACGGGCAGTGAAAATTTTGAAGAACAAGTAGTTGCTCCTGCTAGACGGGCTGTAGCAAACGGAAAAGGTGTAACTAAAACCCTCAAGGACGGAACTCAAGTCTCACTAGTTAGATTAATTGACCCGGACGAAACCGGAGTAGAAAGAATAATTGCTTTGGATAATAACGGTGAAGCCGTAGGCGATTTAACTTATACGTTGGTTGAAGGATTTCAGCCCACAGTTTTTGTAACTAAGGAAGCACAGCGAAAAGGCGTAGCCACAGCAATGTATGATTTGGCTGAGGCTGCGGGCGCTAAAATACCGCCTTATAGTTCAACTAGCGCAGTTCGTACCGTTGCAGGGGACGCTTTTAGAAAAGCGCGGGAGAGAACACAGACCGCTCCTTCTCAAGCACGTCGCGTTTCGACAGACGAGAAGCGGGTTCTTGCTGAGCGTATTGCTCAGCGTATTGCGCCTAGGGGCATGGTATTAAATCGTTCCGGGCCATTCGCTACCAGTAAAGTTGTCGTTAGTGACGCTTTTAACCCACGTATTGAGGGTTTACTTAAAAATTTAGTCAGACTTGTCGGGCTTAGTAATGTAAACATCATACTGTTAAGTCAGAGTGATCTGCGTACGCCGGGTGCTAGAACTGTTACCACCGACAAATACAACTTATACGGCGGCTTTAACGTAGAGAGACTCATTGACGGAGCGACCAATCCAGCGATTGACGGCGAAGTTGCGCCGTTTGTTAATGGTAAGGGCTACGTCATCGTCATAAACGACAGGCTGCCTATTCAGGTTTTGCTTGAAACTCTTTCACACGAAGTCGGCCACATAGTCGAATCAGAAACTTTCACCAATGCCGATGATAAGACTAGAAACGCGGTCTTTGATTCGTGGTTGTCGTGGGTAAGCAAAAACGAGAAAGAATCTACGGCTAAATTAATACGGCTTGCCCGTGCATGGGGTATGTCAGAACGGGGTATGGGTGGCCTCCCCGAAACTGCACTGTTAAGCGAAGAAGACGCTAACTATTTAAAGTCATTTAGCGAGTGGTTTGCCGATAACGTAGCCAAGTGGATGACTACGAGCGAGAAGCCGCTAGGTGTTGTAGAGCAGTTCTTCTCGACTCTTGCCAAAAGAATCAGAAAGATTGTTGCCTACATGACGGGCAACCGACCGGAGTTTCTGCCTGCTGAAGCGGTAAAGAACTTTTTGGATGGACTCACCCCGCTTAACGAAAACATGACTGAGCCTCTTATTAAAGAGGCTATAGGCGTCAAGGGGCCACGACCGATATTCCCGAGTATAGACGGTCTAAAGAACTTCTGGGATTGGTTCAAAGGTTCCAAGGTAGTAGACGAAGAAGGTCGTCCCGTCATCATGTATCACGGGGCTCCAAAAGTGTTTTCTGTGTTCCGACCGGGCCGTGCTAACGCTATTTTCTTATCGCCTGACCCGTATTTTGCAGAGCGGTTTACGCTTGACGCGTACGACTACGACGTTGGCCCCATGTATGCGGTGTATGTCAACGCCAAGAATCCTTTTGACTACGATAATTGGACGCAAATTGCCGCGCTTGAAAAGGAACTTGAAGCAGAATTCACCAAAACAGGCGGGGTAGTAGGTTCTATAGATTGGCTTACTATGATGTCGTCAATCAAGGAAGGCGATTGGCGCACTATTGAAAAGCCGATGGTTCAGCGTGCGATCCGTAAACTCGGCCATGACGGGTTTTATGTCATGGAGAGCCTGTATTCGCCTGAACTATTAGAGCGTGTTGAGGCCAAGAATCTTGCTGTTTACGAACCTAATCAGATCAAATCAGCCATCGGCAACAACGGTAAATTTAGCGAAAAATCTAAGGACGTTAGGCAGTCACGCCGCGTTTTAGCACAGACAATTAACAGTGTCGGTAACGCTGTAAGTAACTTGCCCCCGCTTAATAAGCGAATTTACGACGGCGTTCGTAGTGTGCTCGACTCTACGCGCATAACGGACTCGATGCGCTCTGCGCTTTACATGTTTATTTCCCTGCCACAGCAGGTAGAGATTTTCGTTAAAGAATTGCCGACCCTTAAAAATCTGCTTAACGTGCTCAACGTTCGTGCAAGTTCCTTGAAAGACAGAAAGGAAGTGCTTGACCGAGATGTGCGTAAGTGGAACGACTCTATTAAAGATAACATTCAGTACAAAGACGAGTTCTACGAAGTAGCGCATGAGTCCACTCGACTGATAGGCCCGGACGGTAAGCAGGGTATTCAGTTCAATAACCCGTTACATGCAAATCATCCGTTGACCCAGCGGTTTAACAAACTGCCCCCTGCACTACAAAAAGTGTACTGGGAGATGTTGGCTAGTTACCGCAAAATGTCAGATGAGTACTTAGCACTTCTTTCCAAAAATCTTTCGCCACGTGAAGCAAAGCGTCTGCAAAGAGAAATGGCGACCAAGCGCCTACGGGTTTACTTGCCTCTTTATCGTGAGGGCGATTACTGGCTGCGTTATCAAGACGCCAAAAACGACACGGTAGTGCAGTCATTTAAGTCTAACTACGAGCGCGAACTTGCGTGGAAAGAGGCTTTGGCTAACGGAGCGCAGCCAAACAGCGATCAGACCTACTCCAAAATCGAAGACTTTTTTGAGGGTAAGGGGCCGGGCACGTTCTTCAACCGGGTGTTGGAGGATTTAAATAAGCGCGGTGTATCTAGCGCCGTGAAACGTTCGCTGTACGAACTTTATCTTGACCAGATTCCTGCTTCGTCTGTGCGGCAGTTGTACCGTAAGCGTGATGGGTATAAAGGGTACGAATCTGACCTTATGAATGTATACGCCACGGTTGCAACCCGCATGGCGAATCAACTTACTAATCTGGAATACATACCAGAAATTGATAGCGTTTTTGATGAAGTAAAACAGGAAGCAGATAAGTACGCTGCTTCTGGTAAGTCCAAGAATCGGTCTGTACCGCTTCTTGTGCAGAACTTAAATAAACAGATGGAGTACTTGCGAGACCCCGGAAATGGGCGTCTGGTTAATGCTTTGTCTTCGTTCAGTTACTACTGGTACATCATCGGTAATATCTCGACTGCAATTATCAACACTACGCAGTTGCCGATGGTTGTGTACCCTATGCTCGCCGGTAAGTATGGCGTTGACAAAACTAGCGCAGCGATGGCCGATGCAACTAAGCAGTACTTCAAGGGCGGCTTCGACAACGACAATATTCCGGGCGGATATAAGAAGTTCCCTGCCGACTTTAGTTTTGGTGTAGGCATACCGCCCAACTCGCCGCTAGGCAAACTCTACAAGGCTGCTATCAGACAAAGCGCGATTCGCCGCTCTACTGGCTATGACTTGGTAGAAGGCAGAAAGAAGACCTATGGGAAGGGAGATTACATTGGTCTGATGACCAAGATGGAACAGATCCTAGGATGGACGTTCCAGAACTCAGAACGGTTCAACCGCGAAGTGACGTTGATTGCGGCGTTCAATTTGGAGATGCAGAAGAATGGCGGGGACGTAGACGGGGCGATCAAGGCTGCACTTGATCTAGTTAACCTGACTCACGGCACGGTGCTTGCTGAAACTTCCCCCCGAGTGTTTCAGACTGGGTTTGGTAAAGTAGCGTTTACGTTTAAAAACTTTGCCCAGACTCAGATTTATTTGCAGGCTAAGTTGCTTAGAGAAGCGACAAGAGGCGAGACCCCAGAGGTTAAGCAACTCGCTGCTAAGCAGATGATTGGCATAATGACAATGGCGTTTGTGTTTGCCGGTATTCATGGATTGCCGTTCTACAGCGCCGGTACGCTGCTTGTTGATCTTTTGGCTGATCTATTTGGTGACGAGGATGATCCTGTTAAGTCTAACGAGATCGTACGGCAGTCTGTCGGTGCGCTCGCGCACAAGGGTGTAGTCAACGAATTACTCATGGTTGACGTTGCAGCACGTACAGGATTCAACAGTTTGCTTTGGAAAGATGACGATAAGCGGCTAGAAGAAGTTGGCCCGGTGCTGTTTGCCGCTGAACAAGTTTTCGGCCCATCCTACGCAGCGTTCATGGGCTTTTTCCGTGGATATAAAGACTACAAGGAAGGACATTATGACCGGGCGCTGGAGGCAGCGACTCCTGCTTTCATCAGAAATAGTTTAAAAGCGTATCGGTTTGCTACGGAAGGCTCAGAAAGCAGAAGTGGTGAGAAGATCTTTGACGACTTTAACAAATACGAACTTGCAATGCAGGTGCTTGGATTTACGCCAGTTGAAACTGCACGTCGTTCTGAACTAGCCGGGGCATTAGCAAGTAGAATTAATAGCGTTAGCGATAGAAAAACGGCGCTTCTCAACAGGCTTTACTTGGCAAGGATTAACAAAGACAAGGAAGGCGAGAAGGAAGTTAGAGAGGACATCAAGCGCTTCAATGCAAACGAGTTTGTAAAAAAGACTCGTAATGTTATTGGCTACGACGAAATGCAGGATTCGTTTAACAGGCGGCGTAACAACACCAAGAACTCTATCTACGGGATTAACGTGCCTGAAAAGGCTCGCCGCCAGTTGGAAAAAGAGTACAAATTAAAAGAAGATCGCTAGTTAATTGACGCGCCAGACGCGCACACCAAGGTGTCCATCCTTGGACGAGGCGTAAGCCTTTACCCTTACTTGGGCGACCTTGGCGCGGCAATCTATAACATACAACATTTCAGAGATCTTCAGAGTAGGGATGAAGAAACTATCCCCGACCGCCATGCCCTCAAATGGAAAGATCCATTCAGGTTCCATCACTCTTGTTGTCATCTAATAACTCTTTAGGGAGATCGTACTGAAAGGCGTAGACATGAATAGGCGGGGTTGTCATACCCGCTTTCCAGCCTGTTGATAGTCGCATCTTTTTAGATTCTAACTTGACATCCGACTTCTCCAAGGCTTTCTCAAACTCGCCGCTACCTACGCTCTTGCTTCCTAAGAACTGCTTAAACTTACTCTTAGAAATGTATTGAGTGGAATTGCCAATCTCCACACGGGCTACAAGTTCCCCACTTGGCTCATTCACAAGGCGACCCTCGTCAAAAATCAACGTACCCCGTCGCCAGTGGTCATTAAGGAATTCGCCAATCAGACCCTCGTAATCCGTAACCCGGTTCTTCTGAGTGTTGTCCCTTACCTTAATTGTCTCAAGCATTACCCTGTCAAATATTCGCTCAATATCAAAACTAATAATGCCAAACTCGTTGGCAATTTCAGCCCCTGCAAAGATGGCGCTAAACGCGGTTTCGTAGAAACGGAAAGCGGCGTTCGTACCCAACTTGGTAGTAGTGATACGCTTGCTCCACTTGTCTATACGGGCGCGTATTTCGGTGTCCCCTAGGCCGATTACCTTACCGATAAATTCTGGGCCAGCATGACCGTAATTTCTGTGTAGCGGGTCGAAGATTCGCTTACCAACCTCCATCGTAAGGAACGATGGCTGCATAAGAACGTACTCAAGCAATCGCATGATCTCGCCGCTGGCGTTAGCCTTCTTGTTAAAAATCAAATCGTATAGCGATACGTTTGATGACATGAGGCACAGCATGGAGGCTATCTCTTGTTGCTCGCGCTCGGCGTTAACCGAACTCTGCATACGCATCTTGCCCTTACCTTGCGATACAAGGTGGATAAGTTTAGAGATCTGCTCGGGAGGCTTCTCCTGCACCTCATCCATACCCATCATGATGTTCTTGAGAGACATCGCACGGCTATTGAAAGCGTTGTCCGTAGAGTCGTAAACACTGAGCGGTTTCGGTGCGCCCCATACGGACAGCCCTGCGTACAACGATCCCGACTTGGCAACGCCAGATGGCCCGGTAAAACAGAACGTCATGCCGTTTGTGGACGTATACCGCATCAACGGAGAGCCGAAAGACACAAACAACCCGAAGGCTTGCATCTCTAACTCTGGCTGATTCAGTTGATTAACGCAGTCTTTCCACGTCTGGTAGTCACCTTTAACCCGCATCAGCCTTGATATGTCACGTATTAACGGACTGGATGCCGCCCTGCGAACCTCCCCATCACTTATAACTTCTGCTTCGCCAATCAAGAATGTCTCGTTATCCGTCCACCCCATCTGGTGACAGATCTTGTCGGCAGAGTTTTGACTCTGTAAGTAATGTACCCATTTAGTCATATATTCCACCAACTTAGGCCATAGACTCTGGTGCGGCGGGACAACCCCTGCCTTACCAATAATTTCTTTCATGCTGTCAATCGACTGAGCATCACCAGTGGAGACGTATCTTTCTCGTACTTCGTGCGGGAGTTTAATTCGGATCAACAGTAGTTCACCGTCCGATTCGCCGTACATTCTCTTGATAGGGAAGAACTCATTAGTCGATATCAGCACGGGTTCTGAATTAACTTTTTCCCCGTCATCGCCTATTTCGGCAGGGGGTATGTAGTAGACTCCTCCGGTTCGTCCTCGTATAAAGGGTAGGATCGCTTTAGGAAAAGGCGGAACTTCTTCGGGATTCTTCTCGATCCGAATTGCGTCCTCTTTACTAACCTCTTCGGTAGGTGCTGCAACAAACTTTCGTCCGATGGCAAGGGGGTTGGTAATTTGTCCTTTAAAGGGGCATCCGTCGCATCCACCGGGGTTACGTTGTTCAAAGGTTCCGCAACTGTGAGGCTTGCCAAGAGTTTCATTCGCTTTCCTAATTGTGGCTTCATGGTTGTACCCGGCGTAATCTTCGGACAGCAGATGGATCGCTGTTTCCCAGTCCGTGCAGTGCCGGGCGATGGATAGTGCGGAATGCCACACTGGTTCTGGTAGGGTCTTGGCGTCAAGTATGGCGTGTTTGATTTGATTACAGCCGTGTCCGTCAAGACTTTTCTCTGCGATGTCTTGGAACGTGGTCTCGTAATTGTCAAGCCGCGCTATCTTCTTAGTGTCTTCGTCAAGTCCTTTAGGTATCAGATCAAGAATTGATCCGGCGGAGTATGGCACTTCACCTAAATAATCTTTAAAGGCTGCGAAGTCGTACTGGTAAATCTCTTCTGTAAAAAACTGCGTGGGGTTAGGCGGGTCGCTCTTGAAGTTAAACGTCTCGGGGCAACGCATGATCCGTGTGACATCTGCTGTCACAACAGGATCAATCTTCATGTGATCAAGACATAACTGTTTGAATTTGTCAGCGTATGCCTTCCACTCGACAATAGGCACGGCCTCTTCAAACGGCCAGTATGCGTGTATACCGTTACCCGAATCAATCACAACAGGCGGCGGCAGTTCCGTCACCTTCAAGAAATGATCTAGATCCTCAACAGCCTCAACCTTAGTCTTGTAGTGACCGGGCTTGTCGGGTTTTACGTCTAAGTCTATAAAAAAGGAACGGCACGAAACAGCATACTCGCTCATGCGACTATGCCCACTAAAACTGCTTAGAGCGATAAATACATTCTTGCCTTCAGAGTTGATCTCTTCGACCAACCTCTCGATTTCATCAAGACTCTCTGCAAACCGATTAACTACCCGCTTGTCTTTGGAGATCTCGGTTACACAGTAGACGCCCTGCGAAGGTAGTACTTTCTCGTAAAATTGTTTTCGCATGAACATCAACCCACTTAAATAAAAAATGCGGGGCGACGGCCACCCCGCTAATAACCCGAGGGGGGCTTAAATCTTTTGGCCTAGCATTGCCTCCACGTAAGTCTTAGCCTTGTTAAGGTTTGATGCGGGGAGTATCCCGTTCCTCATGTCTTGTTCGACAAGATACATAAAGGCTTCCACAATCTTACGTTTGTGTTCGTGCATGACCCGGCCACGAAACCATGAATGCACTGTGTTGCGTGACACTTCAAGAGCCGGGGCGACGTACGCTACGGGAAGGTTAGCCTCAACACATAAACGTGCAAGCCTGATCCCAAGCAACGACGGGTCTGCTTGCTGTAGTTGAATCAACAACTTGTCGCTGTATGTGCGAGGCATTGATTAACCCTTCTTAGACCATTTCTTGATAACGTCAGAGACATCAGCGGCAGGAGCGGCCTCAGCCTTCTTAACTTCTCGTACGACGGGTTCGTCTTCAACAGGTGCGGCAGCGGGGGCAGCGACAGCCTCTTCGCCTTCATCCTGCTGGTACACCGTCAACTTAACTGCGTTCTCAGCCGCCTTCGATTCTTTCTGCGTCTGCACAATCTTTACGTCATCTTCAGACACGACGCCAATAGGCGAGAACAGCAACTTCGGTACAGGCGACTTGGTATCGAACTGCATCTTAGTCACAACTCGCCCTGCTGAGATGTTGTTGTTAGCAAGCATCTGAATGTACGGACGGAACGGGTACTTACCACCATCTTCCTTACCAAAGCACGACGTTGCTGGCAGAACCAACTGCATGACATCACCACCGGGGTCTTGCGGCAGAACTACCGCAGTACGCCACGACAGACGACACGCCGCTCCGCTTCCGCCCTGCCCAGATCCTTTAACAGACCACTGGCACTTATCGCAGGCACTGGCCTGCGGGTTCTTGACCTCAACATCGGGAGTCTTGGAGTCCGACGACCAACACACCGGGGCGATCTTCTCGCCTTCCTTGTACGCACCTGTGTAGTAGGTGCGGCTTGCGTTGTGAGCCATCTTCACAAAGATGACGTTCATGTGCCGGTCTTCGATAGACCCGATCTCCTTACCGCCAGACATCTTGCGGAACACGCCGCCCTTGATGCTGATGCGCTTAGAAATATTACCGCCGCCACCGGCAACGGCACGTGTATCGTCATCGACGCCGCCCGAAATCTGGGCAAGTTCACTCTTCAAACTAGCAATAATATCGTTACTCACTGTTTTAACTCCAAGATAGATGTAGACAAACTATCAATTGCTTCTTTCAGAATCATGGCATGACCTTCAACCGCACCGGGGGAATGCCCCCAGTGATTCATACCAAGACGATCTACTGCTACAGCAAGTTTATCTATAGCATCAGCAATGGCATATAAAGGTTCATTTTGTGGAATGTCTCTACTGTTCATAAGTCCTCACTGATTGGCTTTACGTACTGAAACACCAAACTCACGCATCACATTGACACCCGGCGGCAACCCGTCGTTGTCGTGATCTTTCATATACTCTTTGAAGTTGCCTTGATGGATACGTCGCTCCAACAAATGCGGCGCTTCGTTATCAAGAACAAACTTGTAGAAGTTCTCCCAATCCTGACAGAAGAAGCGTTCGTTCAACTTCCGCATTACTGTGCCGTGCTTGGTCTTGATGCTATCCGCGTTGACGGTGTTGCACATATCAAGCATGGCGCTTTCTAACTTAGACATGTCTTCTTTCAAAGCACCGTCAGCAATTTCATACTCACGGGCTAACCTTTCACGCTGACTGCGTATTGATAAATACGCTTCGACTAATTCATCTGTGTTCCCTATGCTACTCATCTTCCACTTCCTCCAACTCTTGTTTATACAGATCAACTAACTTTTGATGGTGTGTAACTTTGCCCTGCAGCATTGCGTACATCTTCTTCTCAACTTCAGATCCACGCAGATGCACTACTGACATTTTGTTTACTTGTCCAACTCGTTCGATACGCGCAATACACTGTAAGTAAGTTTCGACTGACATCACCGGAGACCAAAACACTACCGTATCTGCAGCCGTCAAAGTAATCCCATGTGCTGCTGATTGCGGCTGAATGATCAAGACTCTTGGATCGGTACTTGTTTGAAATCGCCCAATGATTGCTGAGCGTTCTCTTGCAGCAACTGACCCTTGGATGGTCTCGTTCGTCACCCCTTCTTTGGTTAGGTACTCTCCAACTATATCGATAGAATGCAGGAAAGGAACGAATACTACAACCTTGTTTGTAGTTTCTTCAAGCACTTCTTTGAGCGCGTTAAGGCGGGGCGAGATGTCGAACTGCACAACGTCGTGCTTGTCCGTGTACACCGCGCCTGCTGAAATCTGTAAAAGTTTATTGAGTGACGCTGCTGCATTTACAGCAGTAATTTGCTCACCGGCTGCTTCTATCAGTAATTGCTTTTTTAATTCGTTGTAGTACTTCTGAACTTGTGGCGTGAGCGGCACATCTCGTGTTTGATAGACAACGTCCGGTAGATCCAGACATTCTTTCTTTGTGTAGCGAATAGCCGGTTGAAGCGCACGAAACACTTGATCGGTAGCGTCATGCTTTGGTACCCACTTAAATTTACTTATTTGCGCCATCACTCGATCACGCCAAGCCGTTGAAAACTTTGGAACTCTGATCGGAGATATCAGCCTAGCAAGACCGAATGCGTCTACCGGAGATTGGGCAGCGGGTGTGCCAGTCATCATCCACAACCATGTCGTAGGCTCAATCAGTTTGGCAAGGATCTTCCATCGCTTTGTGTTCGGACTCTTGTAGGCGTTAGCCTCATCTACAATGATCAGGTCAAACTTCGCCTGTTGAAGTTCTTGTAGAACTACTCCTGTGCCGTCGTAATTAATCACCGTAAAGTCATAGTTCTCACTAATTACTTTCTTACGCTTTGCAGATGATCCATGCGCGACACCACACGTGCGATGAATAGCCGTCTTCATTATGTCGGCTTGCCATGCGGAGTACATGATAGAGAGTGGGCAGATGATCAGTACTTTATTGATCACGCCTTGATTCATCAGATAGTCAGCAGCCCAAATAGCCGCTGAAGTCTTGCCGGTTCCTGCCTCATTAAAGCAGAACGCCCGTTGTCTGATGCTCAAGAAATACGCTGTATCGCGCTGATGGTCGAACGGTTTGTAGAACCCCGGCCACGTGTAGTCACGCTGCATAGGTGAGGGGATCTTTGGAATATTTTGACTTGGAAGAAAGTTGTCCAAGTAAGTAGCGAGAGTCTTCATCTCGCCGTGATCCCAACAGATTAGCAATTCTTTACTATGTCTGTTGTCTTGTACTATTTCACTACGTTCTAAGCGCGTAGTGATTTCAGAAGCGAACGAATTTGATGCGGTGAATTTCACCGCTGCGTTATCAACTATTTCCATACTGTACCTACTAAGTTAAGAGCCCGTAACGTGGGCCAGACGGTTGACGCCTAGGGGGGTTTGGTAGCAAATGCCTATCGTCAACTGACGCTGTTGTTAAGAGGGGAAGTGGGTGGGAACCCTCAAGCACACTCGCGTCTAGTGCCTCATTTCATCGACCCGCTTGAAGTCCTGCGGAACGACCGATTCTTAGATGGAGACTGTAGCCGAGTGCCGTCACCATTGCTACCCCCTTTTGAGAGAGCCTTCACGTGAGCAATATCTTTACCCTTTCGGCTAATACCTTTCTTATCGTAAGACCTACGCGCACGCTGGCGCTCCATACGGTTGTCGTGTTCACCACGATCAACCTGCTGCTTGTACTCTTTCTTGTACGGTCGAGTCTTGTTTACGTACGGCATAGTTATCTCTCTCTATAAAAGTTACAACTACTGACAGGGCACCATCCACACAAAGGCCCGGCCTTGGGAAACCACACGTTGTTCTCATACGCCACTCCAAGACGCTGTAAATCTGGTAGAAAGTTCTGCCATAGTTTCTCAGTGTCTTTTCTATCGTACTCTTCTGTAACAAACGTATTGTGCAGCACGAACAGCAAACCGGCCTTGATTGACTGAACGTTTGGAAAGTGCGCGTAAGTCATCAGTGCCATCAACTTCAACTGCTTCAGATCAGGGTATTTGTTACTCCCGGTCTTGTAATCCACGATGTACGCACTGGCTCCGTCTACAATCAATAAGTCAACGATGCCTCGTACCCACCTAGTGTCGGAATCAAACGCGCACGGTTCCCGCTCCGCCGTCAACGCCATCTCATGTTCGCAGTACCGGGTACCGGGGATCGACAGTAGCGCATCCAGTTGGGGCTTAAACCGCTCGTAGTTTTTAACAAGCGGGGTGCCATCTCGTACGTATTCCTCACAAACCCTGTGAACTTCTGTGCCGTACAGCATTTGCTGTGTGGCCTTCTTCTCAAAGTCTTTTGCTACCTTAATGTGGTAGTACTGCTTTGGGCAGTTTACAAAGTCTTTGAGGCTGCTGAACGACCACTGAATCACTAACAATCTCCGTAAGACCTACCGTATTTGGCTTCACAAGAAACTGGAAGATCACTTGCCCAACTAGGAGGAGTAGACATCACTTGTACTATAAACGCAAGGGCAGCCTCCAATTCCTTATCGGGCACGACTACTACTGCCGCGTCATGTACAGTCAGTACAGGTCGGTAGTGTTCCCTAATCTTGAGCATCTGCTCACCAACAATGATGCGAGCCAAGGCTTGCACGATGTTCTCAACCATCGCACCTCCCCATATCGAAGTTACCCCTCGTCGTGACTTGTAAATATACTTCTTGTCACTCAGGCGTAGTTCTGGGTATCGTATAAACAATTCATTTGGGAGACGTATACCCGAAGAGGTAGCCCATACAACCCCCTCTTTGCCTATCGAATAAGGTTGTAATTGATGAGGCCACGAGGATAAATGAGTCAGGGCGTTATCACATTCCCGCCACAACTCCGTGATCGTGTGGTTAGACTCACGGTATAGATCGACAATTCGCTTGCATTCTTCTTCGGGCAAGTCAGCGCCCGGTGGTTGGGTCTTCAGCGTGTGCTGTAACTTTTTCGCCCCGGTGCCATAGCCAAGTCCAAGAATGCAGGTTTTGCCGACGAACCGTTCTACGGGGTCGGCCTTGCTGATTGGCTTCTTATAAATCTTCGTAGCAAAAATCGAATACACATCTTCGCCCTTGGCAAACTGCCGGGTTACATCATCCTGCCCTGCAAGCCATGCAAGTACTCGCGCTTCAATCTGCGAGGAGTCACAGTTGATGACGTAGTGGCCGGGCGGGGCCATGATCGAATTCTTGAGGGTTTTCTTTTTCTTATCGCGGCTTGGCAGATTCTGAAAATTAACTGAGTCAGACCCCGCCCAACGCCCCGTGTGTGCGCCGTAATACTTCAGCGGAATAGGCAGCAGCCCTTTGTTTCTCGCACCGATGCCGATAAAGCGTTCAATCCGCGACTCTTCTATGGTGGACTTAGTACCCAGACGCACCGCGCACAGTTGCTGTATGAACGGATCTTCGTGCTCTAATAACTCAATAAACCCTTCATCGTTTTTAGCAAGTGCATAAGTTTCTTTGCCAGTTGTGGGGCTAATTTTAGTCGGCACGGGGACGTTCAGATCTGTCAATACAGCAGCGAACTGCGGATTGCTAGCCAGTTTTGCACGGACTTCTTCCTCAGTGCTGCAACCTAGTCTGCCTTGTAATCCCGCCAAGAGTTCGCTTTTTTCATTCTTGATGTCTTCAAGCCGCTCGACCAACAGCGCGTCGTTTACGTGCAGCACAGGCTGCGTGTACATACGCAGAGTCATGTCGATCAAGTCTAGTTCGTTTTGCGGGAAGTGATCTTGGATAAAAACGTTGAACAACTTGAAAGTAAGATTGACATCATTAATACAATAATTCCCATAGGCAGCAAGATCAGCAGGAGTAAAGTCTTGCCTACGCTTGCCCAAAGCCTGTACAACTTCTGTTCCCTTCTCACCAAGCCCATACATCTTCACCAAGTTTGCTAGAGACCCACTTACATCAACCCCATGCTTAGCCCGTGCCATGCAGAGTGTGTCGAAATAGTACGCCGGTACGATGTTAAAGATGAACGACAGGATCGCCCCGTCGAATAAAGCGTTGTGGCAGAGCAGCGCGGAGTTTGCCCAATCGACTTGGTTGAGCCATGCTTTGATCTCGGTGTGCGTACCGCTGAACCACAGCGGAGCATCATCGTCGATCTTCATCGACACGCCTATAACTTCAAAGCGCGGGTCACGGATGTATTCTTCGGTTGTCAGTCTACTTAGACTGAAGTCCTTATCGTAATAAGTTTCAAAATCTAGTGTTACGAACGACACGTTTACCACCCTTTTTTAGTGCAGCGACTTCTTCACGTAGCCGCCGAATCTCATCATGACATGCCCAAAGTACCCCGCCTACGGTGAGGAACTTCATCTCAGTTGTAGTTGATGCGTCATTGATCTCGTTCGGTAGCGACCGGATCAAATCTAAAATATCATCCTCGACTTCCACGTAGTGCCTCCACTTCAGCCCTCAATGCTTGTACTTCTTGTGCTATGACGGCTGCTGCTTCCCACAGTCCGTGCTGTCTTACCTTGGCTAGAGCGAATTCAAAGTCTTCTCTACGTTGCTGTCCGTACCCCCAAGGGTGTGCCGACATCTCAATTTCAAAGGCTTCGTCTTCGTCTTTGTCTCTCTCAGCCACTGACGTACTCCTTTTTGACTTGATCTCGCACTAGAACAAGCAACTTACAAATCACGTGTGTCTGTGACTTGGTTTTGCCGTTGCGGTTCAGCGAGTCAAACTCTGCGGCGTACATCTGGATGATGTCCCATCGCAGCACTTCCAACTTGCCGTCGTCGTCAATCTTTGCCCACACCGTTTCGGGGTGTGCTACGACCTTGGCGTGTTCCTGCGGAACAATCAGATACGCCTCATCGTCTTCCAGAATCTCTTTCTTGATCTCACTCATGTACGATCTCCTTGGCTACATTCATCCACTCTTTACCATACTCAACATCCGTCCAGTCTTTGAACCACGGCCCACCTCTGGTGAAGTGAACGGCTTGCGGGTTCGGGCAGTCTTCGCGGGTGTGCCATCCTTCCAAATAGTTGTAGGCAATCGGCAACTCACCGATGGTCGCATCCCACAGAAACCGTAACTGATG
>Ga0172367_10005826_pt1 | contig 14757 bp, 12 predicted proteins | sample Lak10m_FD_114542 | JGI IMG/M metagenome (GOLD analysis project Ga0172367, IMG submission 114542) | Freshwater microbial communities from Kabuno Bay, South-Kivu, Congo - kab_022012_10m | ecosystem: Environmental > Aquatic > Freshwater > Lake | place: Democratic Republic of the Congo: South-Kivu... | reverse complement strand
TTCATTGATCGCATCACGGACACGCTGTCCAAGAAGATGGTGCGCAAGGTGAAGAACCGCTATGGCGTGGAAATCTGGCAGTGGGATCGGGCGGGTTTCCACAAAGTCCAGCCCTGATAGACCACCCCCGCGCCAATGGCATCCGCAAGCCAATCCAACCAATCGCCAACTCGCCAACCGGTCGCAGCTTGCGCGAGTTCAATCAGGCTGCCATAAACCAGCAAACTTACCAAGACGTGCTGCGCGCGCTGGGGAAACGCCATTAGCCCCAAGCCGCCCATGAGTACAAACGCCAAAGCGTGCTGCGCCTTGTCCCAGATATCAAACGCCTGGGGTGGCAAATAGGGAGTAGGCGTCAGGGAGACGACAGCTACCCCGGCAACTGCAACCCAGAACGCCAACCGCCACCCGTTAATGGCCGCCGCCCTTGACGATGACCAGGATGCCTTTCCAGATGATCCACAAATCCAGCATCAGTAGCCCGAATGAAGAACGCTTCAGGTACTGATCGACGTACTCATATTCATAAATGGGGTTGCCCATCTCGGACGTCCCTTTGTTGATGTGCCCAAGCCCAAGCAGACCGCCCCTTAGCAGCGAGCGCGTGACATTGCCTTGCGCCTTGTCCCGCTCATAGTGCAGCACGGAAATAGGCCGAGGGCCGACGATGCTCATGTCGCCCTTCAGCACACTCCAGAACTGGGGCAACTCATCCAGATAGAACTTCTTGACGAATTCGCCGACATGGGTGCGGCTGTCGGGCGTCCATTCGGCAGAGAAGGCAATCCAGTCGTGACGCTTGGCACCTTCGGGATCGATGTACTTTTGCTTGATCAGGCGGATCTTGTACTTGGGGATTTGCTTCCCCGCGCTAACGCCCCAGTAGTAAAAAAACATCGGGCCGGCGTTTTCCGGGATCAGCCAACCTTCAATCATATAGGCAATCTTGAGAAGCAACAGGATGGGAGCCGAAATGGTCAGCAAGACAAGAGCCACCAACTTGTCGAAAGCTGTCTTGAAAAAGCGCGGCGGCAAGGGCTCTTTCAACTCGAAGATGTGCTTGTACTTCTGTTTGATTTCCGCGGTAGGCGGCTGGTAAGGAAATGCCTCTTTGGGCTCTATGATTTGGCTCATTTTAGATCAATGGTGATGGTTTAGTGATATTGGTATATTCGAGATAATTAGGAAGTACTAATGCTCTTAGCCTATTGCTGGGAAGCCGATACGACTTAACACCGCAACTAACTGACAGCATGCGATGAACGACAACGGCATTCCAAACCTATGCGCGAAAATAATCGGTCACATCCACGCCCAGAAACTCGCCCAATCTGACGAAACATACACATACGCGGAGCAGAGGTTTCCCTGAAAACGGAAGACTTACTTCTGGAATCAGTCAGGTGAAAACCTATGCAGTCAATTGCTAGCTTGACGGAGCTGAATGTTAGTTGAACTAAGCATTAATGGTCTCCAGACGCCGGTCTGGGAACGAAACACCGCCTTACTTGAAACCGCTCCAATGCCTGCTCAACAAACCCGATAAATTCGGTTCGAAAGCGCTCTTGCGAAAACCGCAACGCATTGTCTCGACATGCTGTTGGCGTAATTCGAGCAGCCTCGTATTCAAAAAGCTTCACTGCAGCCATGATGGCAGCGGGGCTCTGTTCATCGAAAAATACCCCGGTTGGGCACTCAGAATCAAGTCCACGAATCGTTTCAAGAACGCCGCCTTTGCCAAAGGCGATCACCGGTGTTCCACAAGCCTGCGCTTCAAGCGGTGTAATTCCAAAATCCTCCTCGGCAGCAAATACGAAAGCCCTAGCCCGCTGCATATACTCTTTAAGTACACTGAACGGCTGCCATCCCATGAGAGTAACATTTGATCTAGCAAAAGCTGCACACTTTTTAAATTCTGGCCCATCACCAATCACTACTAACTGTTTATCAGGCATCGATGAAAATGCCTCCACGATCATTGGCATCTTCTTGTACGGTACCATGCGCGAGCACGTAAAGAAGAAATCATCTTTCTTTTCGCTTAGGGTAAATTGATTTACGTTTACAGGAGGATAGATAACAGTACTATCGCGACCATACACCTTATAGATGCGACGGCCAATGTACCCGGAATTTGCGATCCATGCGTCAACACCATTGGCTGTTCTTGTATCCCACAAACGAATTCGATGCAAAAACCATTTAGCAAGCCAACCTTTATAACTAGTATTTAAACCAGACTCCTTAAGGTACTGGTGCTGAAGATCCCAAGCGTATCGAATCGGACTGTGTACATAGCTTATGTGCAACTGATCAGGGCCAGTTAAAACACCTTTGGCCACAGCGTATGAGCTAGATAATATGAGATCATAGGCTGATAGGTCAAGTTGCTCGATAGCCAATGGCATTAGCGGTAAATAGTCCCGATAACGACGCGAGGCTAGAGGCAAATTCTGTATGAACGTCGTTATTACCGTACGACCATCAAGAAAAGCGCGCTGATCTTTCGGCAGAAAGTCAACTACGCTGAATATTTCTGCAGTAGGGTAACACAAAAGCATTTGCTCTAAACATTTTTCAGCTCCAGCATTAGTAACGAGCCAATCATGAATAATCGCTATTTTCACAAGGACACCTGATCGCCAATTGAGGTGCAATATAAAGATTGGTATTGTTCAAACATCACATCATCCGAGAAGTATTCCTCGATCCGTTTCCTCGCATTGAATGCGAGCCTAGAGCGAAGAGAATCATTGGTTTTTAGGTTTTTTAGGCGCATCGCGGCAGTTGTGGTATCGCCAAGATCGTAAAGGAATCCATTCTCACCGTCTCTTACCACATCAATATTTCCAGTAACCCGTGTAACAACACAAGGTAGCGCCATTAATCCTGCTTCAAGTAGAGAATTTGGGAGCCCCTCCCAACGTGATGTACTAAGGTAAACATCACAATAGGCGAGCAATTTGATGGGATCATCTGACTCACCAAAGAAATGAACGTTATTTACCCCCATTTGAAAGGCTTCGTCTTTCAACAATTGACTGTCGGGGCCATCACCGATCCATAAGAAGCAAATATCAGGACACAACCTAGCGATTAGGAATGCCTCAGACATATTTTTTGAGACATCAAAACGAGTGATTGTAGCGACTACAAAATCATGTTTATGGAATGGAATTGATCGCGGGATACTGTTCCGTACATTCTCGCGGGTTCTATTTAGAGATATTCCATTATTGATAACAAGATTAGGAACCGAACTCCAAAGGCTTAGATTCTCTGAACGCAGCTTTTCCGATTCGGAAACAAACACCACTGCTTTACAACGATTATTAAATGAATTCTCATACTTTCGATAAAGCCACATTTTAATCCTCGAATACTCAAAAACATGGATTCCACGTGGCGTATGAATGAACGGAACCCCCGTGAAAGCAGAAAGTAGCTTCGCGTACGCCCCCGCGCCTTTGCCGTTCGAATGTAGTAGTTGAATACTGTTTCGCCTAATAAAAGATGCAACCTCATAAAGAGCTATTAAAGATACTTTTCGATGAGGAATCTCAACAATCGAAGGTGCTCCTAACTCTGAGCAAAGCATGTCAAAATAAGGCCTGTCTTTGGGCACCGCTACATACATCGAATGACCGCGCTTATTGAACTCGCGCGCCAACTTAAAAGTACTGTGTGGACCACCACCATGATCAGCGCGAGCCGATATGAGTAAAATATTCATAAGGGATTCAAGGAATAATTAAAAGCTACTTTGAATAGCCGTCAACACTCAACACTTGAAAATACTCTTCAAGGCTGGACAGAAGCATTAGAAACACCCAAGCCTTGAGGTAATTTATTCTTAGCTGAATACCCATAATTGTTCATGCGAAGCAGAATCCCTACGAGTAAAAAGGTTTGACCATAAAGTAGATCAGCTATGAGTGGAGCGCCAGACAATATATTTGCAGGAAGAACCGCAACTAAATACGCCCCGAGAATCCATAATGATTCTCGATTGTGACATTGGACACTTAACTTCACAAGTTGACTGAATAAGCTAATAATTAGAAAAAGTCCTAAAAGACCACCACCAACAAAACCAAACAAAAGTAGACTTTCAGGCACAGTCGCATATGCATCCTGCATATTTATTACTTGTGCTGAGCTGTCAAAAAAATCTATATAAGCAACTCGATTGAAACCAAGGCCAAGAAATACAATCGAAGGATGGCTTAAGATTGCTGAGAATGTTAGGACCCAGCCGTTAAGCCTTGCCTGTACATTGCCTTCTGTACCTGAAATTTGAACAGAGTCGGCTGTGTAAAGTATTTTTTCAATCAGACCAAAATTGAGATCAACCCCATACGATGATAGGCCTATCGAAGCTAATACAATCGAACCTACTAAGCCAATTATGCTCTTGATTCCAATACTTCGAGTGTCCTTCGATAAGAGTAATAAAAGAAAGTAAATAACGAAGGACATTGCCGTATCTCGACTCACCGAAAATAACAAAGAGAGCAGCACAAGGATTGATGCAATACCAAAGAGCGATACAGATATTAGGCCCTGCTTCTTTAGATAAATCCCGATCGTAAAAATCAAAAGAAAGTACCCGCCCCAAATGCCGTGAGCCCCTCCCCCGGGAGTTAATCTAATATCAGTAAATGTGGTCGTTATATAACGATTTGAGAAACCAGAAGGCAGTGCCTCCGGCGTCCATATATCGAACCCATAGACGGGGTATAACAAAAAAGCGTAATGTACAAGATTTAAAGACAATGAAGTTACGCCAATTATAAACATTAATCTTAACGTCTTGAATCCAGAATGATATGCAATGAATACTAGGGGGATGTAAATCAAGAGTTTGAAAGAGCGAAATATCGCGCCAAAATCCGTATGTGCATACTGGCTAATAATTGAAAACAATAAAAGAATAGCGCCTAACGTAAGCATGGTGCGCTGAATTCTAAATTTTATGTATGGGCGATAGCTATTAAAAGAAAATATAAGAAGCGCTATCAAAGCCAGCTCTAGAATATAGACGAAGACATCCTCCGCAATCTGGTATTTTGGCATTAACGGTGTTATTAATGCAAAAATAAGCACCATTTTAGCCAATAGGCTAGTTTTATAAACTTCTTGTATCACAATCAGTTACTTATACGGATCGAAAAGATCATGATATTGACTAATAACCGAATCAAGGTTGCAGACAGATGGAAGAAGATTGGATCGTGGAAGTGCGGTGTTGGATCTCATTGTTCGGTAGCCGCGTAGAAGAGCTGTAGCCAATGCTTCCGCCGACATGTTCTCAGCCAGATAACCATTTTCGCCATCAACAATGACCTCCATAACACCACCAGGTGAAGGCAATGCGATCACCGGTGTTCCGCAAACAAGAGATTCAAGGGCGGCGTTTGGCAATCCCTCGAAGCGCGAACTCAGCACAAAATAGTCGGCTTCCTTAAGAAACCGATAGGGTTCAGGATGAAATCCAATAAATTCAACAAGATGATTCAACGAACAGGCATTTCTAGCCATTTCTTTCAGTTGATTCTTCAGCTCGCCATCGCCTACGATAATCAAGTGAATTGTAATGTCTCGGACGAAAGACAGGCTTTTAATTAATAGATCGAAGCCCTTCTCAAATGAAAGCCTTCCAACAGCGACGAGAGCTAAGTCCCTATTCTGTCGAAAAGGATTGAATTCTGACTTGGCGCTTAAATACTTCAATATCCGCGAGTTATCAACAGGATTGTAAATGACAGAAATTTTACTGCTAGAGATTCCAAAATTATCCCTCAAATCGTTGGCCATAAACTTTGATTGACATACTATCTTATCTAGCCTTGGGTAAAGCGTTTTACATAAATAATATCGCAGCCTTGGGTTCCCAAAGTGCTCATTGGCAAGACTAGCAATACTCGATTCTCTACCAATGAAATATGCAGGGGGGAGAAATGGCCGGATTAGCGCAAGATATAAATTTAGGTTATTGAGTGTTGAAAATACAATATCGGGTCTTATTTTCCATAGCAATCTCACTAGCTTCATAAATGAATACCTGACACGCGTACATCCAATATCAATTATAGTAACGAATTCTGGGAATTCTGTATAGATAGCGTTTGCCATGTCAAGAACAACGAGATAAACCTTTTCGAATTTAGTTGGACTAATGTGATTTAGAAGTGTAGAAAAAACTCGCTCAGCTCCGCCTCCTCTTAAGGTCGGCACTACAAATACTATTTTAGCCTTACGAAGTAACTTCTGACTAGATACTATGGTACTTGTCATGCCATGTTTGGAACATTAAGATGCTCCACAAGGTGGATGAATAATTCGCAGCTCCGCTTTTCTGCTTTGACCACATTTCACTAATTATCTCTGGGCGGAAAATCTCCTGCCGCCGCAATCTGTCAACGGCTAACAAGTCGTCTGCCCAGTCAGACAGCGGGCCCTGGAGCCAGTTCTTTAGTGGTATTGAAAATCCCATCTTTTTATTACCGAATAAAGATGGATCAATATACTTGTATAAAACTTGACGTAATATCCATTTTCTCTCATTTCCCCGCACCTTCAAATACGGGGGTAGAGTAAACGCGAATTCGATAATTCGATGATCTAGAAACGGAATTCTTGTCTCAAGACTGACTGCCATCGCCGCACGATCTACTTTTGTAAGTATGTCATCAGGTAAATAGTTTAAAATATCAACTAGTGCCATATTTTCGTTTATTGACAATCTGTTAGACGCTCCAACTTGAAATGGGAAGGGGGCGTGTGATGTCAATCTATTTTTCACCTGGCGATTAACGAGTAGCCATCCAGGCGGATTATGTGCGATTAGATTCCGATAGCGAGATGCTGGGTCATCCCTTAACAAACCAGCAATACGCGTATAATTCTTGATGGCTTTAGAAATTAGTCCTAAATTCCCATCAGGTTTATCGCCAAACATAGAATCTGAAATCGCTTTTCTTCCCCTGAATTGCGGAATGGATAATTTCGGTAGGGAAAATAGTATTTTCCACAGATACTCAGGAACTAAATATCGATTGTAACCTAGAAACAATTCATCTCCGCCATCACCTGACAATGAGACTGTGACGGATTTGCGAGCCAACTGAGCAACTAAATATGTCGGAATCTGGGAGGAATCTGCAAATGGCTCATCGTAAATATCTACTAAGTGCGGGATAACATCCCTGGCATCCTTTGAGGAAACGTAGAGATCGGTATGGTTAGTCCCAAGTTGCCCTGCGATAGCTCTTGCTGCAACAGCTTCGTCAAACCCTGCTTCTTCAAAACCGATGGAAAAAGTGTTTATCTTGCTTTTTGATAGAGACTGTGCAACAGCTACAATAGTCGATGAGTCTATACCACCCGACAAAAACGTGCCTACAGGAACATCCGCCTGTAGCTGCATACCTACGGCCTGACGAATCAATTGGTGAAGTTCATCTACAGCACACTCGGGGCTAAGATCAAATCTAGTAAAAGATTGAGCGTCAGGCAAAGGAGCCCAATAAGATTTCTCTTCGGTACTGCCACTATTTATATCTATGCTAATTAAATGACCTGGACGTATTTTTGCAACCTCATCATATATGCTGTATGGGGATGGTATATAGTTAAAATCGATTAGCTGCGCAACAGAATCAAAGCTGATGCTCGAAGAAAAGCGGGGATGCGCGCGTAGGGCATTTAATTCCGACCCAAAGAATAAATGCCCCCCACGACTAGACCAGTAGAGTGGCTTCTCACCGACACGGTCTCGAACGAGTATAAGCTTATGTTCTTGCCTATCTAAGAGAGCAATTGCGAACATGCCAACGAAACAGGCTAACGCACGATCTAGACCGAATGCCTCAATATAGGCTAGGGCAACTTCCGTATCAGAGTGACCATTCCAAAAAGGGGCCAAACTCTTTTTAGAAAGCTCGTCACGCAAAACATGATGATTGTAAATTTCACCATTGAAAATTATAACATAACGGCCCGATGTCGAGATCATTGGTTGATGACCGCTCGACGTAAGGTCCAATATTGATAGCCTACGGTGACCGAGAAAAACTCCGGTAGCGCAATCATGCCAGTAGCCTGAGCTATCTGGTCCGCGATGAGTCAATGCATCGCACATTGACGAAATAATGCTCAACCCATTGTCAGGGGTTGTGCTACGACCAATATCTACAAACCCCGCAATTCCACACATAAAAGTCCTTGAATCATACGTTTTTGGTGACTACCAGTTCTATCCCGTTCCCGCCTTTTTGGATGACAACAATCTTGCAGTTGAGCTCACGGCAAAGTTTCCGGATTCCGCTCATTGTGAATAGCTACTTGTAATGATCTGTAAGAGTATCGTGCGTGTCTAACCATGCCCACTCCCGCTGCTGCTGTTCGTCAAGCTGTGGGAACTTATGGAAGTAGGTCACGATCGGAGAGATTCTCGAAATAACCAAGTATCCGAAGAGATTGCGGCCAAGAATGGAATGAAGCGGATAGAATAAATCAACAAGATTTTGTACAATTCTAAAATTACGCTTTGAATCACCGCCTCGCATCCAGTAGCGTGCGACTTGTACGCCCAGCCTAGTCAAGAAACTGAGCCTTAACCGATAAAAATCGGCAATGACAAAACCGCCTGGCTTCGTTTTTTTAACTGCCGCACGCAATGTCGCAATGGGATCAGGTGTGTGTTGAATCATCCCTAGAGCAACCGTAACATCGAAATAATCATCTGGAAATGGAAGTTCGTACACGCTAGCTTGACAGTATGTAATATTAGAGAAGCGGTAACTATTATTAGCATAATTAGCATCGATTGCACAAGATGCATCCGTTGTAACAAGTTTAGCGGCGTAAGACGCAATAATTTCCGTGAATCGCCCAGCTCCGGAGCCAACTTCCAGTATGTTCTTGTTTCGAAGTATTTCAAAGTCGCCGATGATCTGCTCTAATCAATCTTTAGTTATTGATGTATTTGAATAACTGTCAAGTTGTGTTCTTCTGAATGCGTTCCACTGCCGACCGAAGGCCTCGGTATATCCATCACTGCAGAAGCGATAAATACCATTATCTAGTTGACCGATTATCTCGTCACCAGAGGTCAGTGTGGTTTCGTCATCGGAAAGCTGTAAGTCTTTTAGGTTCTCGTGGTTTATGTACCGAGGGAAGGCTGAAAGTATTTCTTTTGTTTTCATTTGATGAGTTCTCAAATAGCTGGCTTTTTCTTTGCATGAGAGTTAACAATGATTATGCATGAACAAAGCGTTATCAGATTGTTTGGTTGTTTAACTATCAGTTTGTGTTCCAGGGCCTTTGCACTCGAATTGCATAATGGCCAAGTTGGACAAAAGGTGCTCAAAATTTAGGCAAGACATCTTTTTTCATGGGCTGCCACGGAAAAAAATAATGCTAACTTTTTATGCGGCGTTTGAACTTCGTTTTTTTTAACCGTTTTCCTGCTTAAATTTTGTGCAAATTCGTCGGTTTTTGAAGAATGACATTCGAGTGCAAAGGCCCTGGTTTGTGTTCAGGTCGATTACTAGTACAGATGCGGCCAAGCCTTGGCATCGCACTTTATGCAGTCAGTCTCTCCCATTGCCAAGCGTGTTCAATAATTGTGGTCAATTCTGGAAATTCGGGATGCCATCCTAATCTCTCCTGCGCAAGTCGAGAGTCCGCTACTAGCCTTGCCGCATCACCATCACGACGGGGGCAGCTGATAACTGGTATGTCTAATCCCGTTATACGCTGAGCAGTATCGATCACTTCTTGTACAGAAAATCCATTGCCGTTACCCAGGTTGTAAGTCTGACTTGCTCCGCCGTTTATCAGGTTATTCAGTGCCAGCCAGTGGGCATTGCACAAATCGTTAATGTGGATGTAGTCACGAATGCAGGTTCCGTCTGGCGTGTCGTAATCGCGCCCAAACACATTGATGTGGGGCCTACGCCCGCTCGCGGCTTGCAAGACCAGCGGAATCAAATGCGTTTCGGGGTCGTGTCGTTCGCCCAGCTCCCCCTCTGGATCGGCGCCTGCTGCGTTGAAGTATCGCAAACACACCGACTTGAAACCATAGGCCTTGTCGTAATCGGCCAAGGCCTGTTCCACGATCAGTTTGGTGCGGCCATAAGGGTTGATGGGGTGTTGCGGATGCGCCTCGTCAATTGGTGTGTACTGCGGCTCGCCAAAGGTAGCAGCGGTGGATGAAAAAATGAACTTATCTACCCCATACGCACGCATCGCATCCAGCAGGCCGAGCGTGTACATGACGTTGTTGCGGTAGTACTTGTCAGGGTGTTGAACCGACTCGCCTACCTGAATGAACGAGGCAAAGTGCATGACCGCGTTAAACCCGCGTGACAACACTGTATCTAACAATGCACGGTCGCCGAAATTGCCCTGCACAAAGTCGCCACATAAAACTGCGTCGCGGTGGCCGCTGGAGAGGTCGTCCAGCGTGGTGACACTGCAGCCTTGCTGGCCCAGCATCTTAACCATGTGCGAGCCGATATAGCCTGCGCCGCCGATTACTAGGATTTGCATGCAACCTCCTATAGTGGATTTATACAAAAAGCTGGCATGACCGATGAGTCACTTTGCATCACAGATAAAAACCGCTCCACTGCATTGAGTGCCTCTTCAATCGTGATGTGCATATCCAAGTAACGATAGGTACCTAGTCTGCCTACAAAGGTGACATTGCGTTCAGCGTATGCCAGCTCCACATAACGGGCTAGCTGCGTCTTGTCCCCAACCAATCGGATTGGGTAATAGGGCGTATCATTTTCGCCACACAAGCGGCTGTACTCCTTGTAAATCAGCGTGTTGTTGTGCTCCTCCCAAGGGGTAAAGTGCTTGTGTTCGGAAATGCGGGTGTACGGCACCTCCACGTTGCCATAGTTGATTACTGCATTGCCCTGGTAGTCGCCATCATGTCGTTCTGCTACGAAGTCAAGCGTGCGATAGCCTAAACGGCCTTCGGAGTAGCCAAACCATGCATCAATCGGGCCGCTATAAAAAACGTGATCGTAGTCCACCGAATGCTCCCGGCTAAACGAAGTGTTCAGCCGCACCTCGATGTTCGGGTGGTCCAGCATGCGCCCGCAGATGTAGGTGTACCCGTTTCTGGGCATGCCCTGGAACTTGCTGGAATAATAATTGTCGTCGTAATTGAAACGCACTGGCAGGCGCTTGAGGATACTGGCTGGCAGTTCGCTCGGATGCATACCCCACTGTTTTTGCGTGTAACCCTTAAAAAATGCCTCATAAAGATCCTTGCCCACAAAGCGTAGCGCCTGCTCTTGAAGGGTGTGCGGGACGACTATAGACTTGTCAGCGATCGAGTCTATGAACTCGGCCGCCTCTTTGGGGTTGAGTGTCTTGCCAAAAAAAGCATTGATTGTCATCAGGTTGATCGGTAGTGAATACACTCTACCGTTGTAGATAGACTTGACCCGGTTGATGAAGGGCATGAACTCGTCGAACTGCCGGACGTAATTCCACACTCGTTCGTTGCTAGTGTGGAAGATATGTGGCCCATAGACGTGGACCATGACATCTGTTACAGAATCACGTTCTGTATGGCAATTACCAGCCAAATGTGGCCGACTGTCGAAAACAACAACTTTATGACCAGCCAGGCCCAGCTCGCGAGCGATTACTGCGCCGGAAAAGCCAGCACCAACGATGCCAATATGCTTCATATAAAACCTTTCTAAAGATCCTTTGTTATACCCTGCAGATCAGGCCTGTTCCTTAATATACGCATCACAAAAATCAGCATTATCAATGCAACGAAAGATTCGGTCACCAAGATTGCGCAAGCAGCTCCAAATGCACCAAAACTAACGACAAGCCAATATAATGAAATTATTGGAATCAATGAAGCAAGACTGGTTATCACCGAAAAGTGCTTATTGAATCCTAGGGGCAGCATTATTTGCATACCTAACAAATTGGAGGTCGCCACAATAAAAGGGGCAATTGCCAATAAGCGAAGGACATCTGCGCCAACCAGAAACTCATTTCCGCCCAATATAAATAGAATTTGCTCTGCAAATAACACCAAACACGCGCCTGCCGTTAATGTGATTACCGCTAGTATCCAGGCCGATTTCCTTAAAATATGAAATGCGGATCTTGCCTCATGCGAGAACAAATAGCTCATTCTAGGTAGCAATGCCTGTGACAACGGACTGACCAGTGACTGGACGGCCAGTCTCACTTTATCTGCCAGATTAAATAGCGCAAGTTGACTAGAGCCCGCCCAATAACCCAAGCCGATAGGAATGGCTGTTGTATAAATACTGATCGAAATACGCGACACAAATAAATACGAGCCATTCTTAATGGTGGATGTGATTAATGTGCGGGTTGGCAATAGCCAAACCACTACACGATTCTTGTTAATCCACCACAACCCTAATACACCAGGCACTAGCATTGAGGCAGAAAAGAAACCCATCACAGCAATTTGACCATTCGGAGTGGGCTCACATAGAAGCAATATCGGTAAAGCGGAAACCTTTCCAATAATCTGACATGTTGCGGCGATATCGAGACGCTCGATCCCCTGGAAAAGCCACAATGGGAATAAGACTTGAGCAATAACCAATCCAGAACCGACGACATATAACAATACCGTGTTATTAGATATCTTCTGGTTGAATAACAAAAATGCCATAGTCAAAGCCAATACCAACAGCAATAATGCCCATTGCGCCGCCCAAGTAACACAAAATTTGCGCGAAATACATGCCTTATCTTCACGGCATGCAGCGATGTCACGTGCCCCCCCCAAGCTAAAGCCATAATCAACGATAAGAATCGTAATCTGTAATATGCTCTGTGCAAAAACTATTTCACCATAGCGTTCAAGACCTAGTTGTCTTGTAATATATGGAATGGTTAGTAAAGGTATGAAGTAATTTGCAGCTTGAAGTGCACTCAAGGAAAGTATGTTCGTTTTTAAGCTAGCACGATACATGACAAATGCGATTATAATTGAGAGGTATTCAGGAGACTAGAAAAAGTCTTAAGCTGCAGGCCTGAGTAATTTACACTATATTTCGATATAATTCTTCTGGATTGATCGCTCATGCTATCCAATTCTTCTTGTGTCAAACACAACATTCTTCGTATGGCATCGGACAACTCAGTTTGATTGCCCGCTGGGTATGAGAATCCATTGCCTTCAACCAACATTCGTAGCCCTCCGGCATTTGAATATATAACCGGAGCGCCAAGTGCGAGTGCCTCCATTGCAAACATAGACATCCCTTCGTAACGAGATGCGAGTATTACGCAATCTGCAGACGCGACGATTGATGCGACCGCGTCATTAGGCAAACGTTCGATGAATTCAAATTCCACGCAACTTATTTTTTGAGATAGAGAAATTAACCTGTCTCTATCATTGCCAGCGCCAATCAAGGTCAGTTTAACGCGAGTTCGTTCGCTATCAGATAGATTTGCAAGTGCTCCAAGAATGTCGTCAAAACCTTTTTGATTTACCCCTCTGGCGTCCATTCTCCCGAGTGTAACAAAATGACGAACCGATTCCGGTGGTGAAAAGCAGCCCCTATCCCTCGCAATTTCTGATAGCAAAGCATTTGGTATAACAAAAAATCGTTTCTCAGCGATTAATAGATCATTCTCTTCTAGATACCACTTTTTTACAAACTCCAAGTAGTATTGCGTTGTCGATGCAATAAATCTAATTGATTTTTGAAGATGGTGTTTTATTAACCCCCTCCTGAACCTCTGAAATAATTTATTATCCCACAGTGCATACTCTGTTTCTGAGGTTGCATGTATGCGAACAATTGTCTTTTTTAATATGTGATTTGGGAGGGCTGTTAAAACAAGTGGATCATCTATACTTTCAAATACGCAATATGAATACTTATTTATATTTTCGTTTTTTTCTATTTGTTTGGCCTGAATGAACGGCCGCACAAAGTGGTGAAAGAAAAGTTTGCCAAAACGAGGCATCATTTTAGGAGGCGAAACAGCTAAACGAAATATTCGAACTCTCTCTATTCTTAACTCCTCCTTGTTATTCAGTTCAACTGGCGTAAAAACGTCAATTATTGAATCTTCTTCTGCCTTTGAGAGCCCAATTACTAAGGCTTGGAAAGCGAATGAATATCCGCTTTGGTTTGGATAAAAGTCGCAGCAATAAAATGCTATCCTCTTCACTATATTTTCCTTGTTGTCATTCATTAGCTCTAATACGGACGTTCGCTAACAAAGTGGGGGCTTTGCACTTGAATGTCATTTTTCAAAAACAGACGAATTTGCACAAAGTTTAAGCAGAAAAAAGCTTCAAAAAATCAAGGCCCATCATTTTCATAACAAATTCGCATAATTTTTATTCGTCGCAGCCCAAGAAAAAGATGTCTTGCCTAACTGTCATGAATCCAAGCCGACGCCCCGGATGATGAAAGAAACTCGAGGGTGGAGGTGACGGGGTAGATGCCGAGAAAATTCTTTGGGGACCACAACCCCGATTCCTAACTTGGCACGCCTGCACCGACTCGTACCCCGAATTGACTCCAACGGTATTACCGCTGAGATCTCACGTTAAACAGGGCTGCTGGTCGTCAGACCAGACAAGCAATTTCGGTGGGGCACCCCAACACCTCCAGTTTTGAAGTTTACACACACCAACTGGAAGGAAAGCGATGGACATCGTTCCCATCTACAAGCGCGTCATCGGGCTTGACGTGCACCAGGCGCAGA
>Ga0172367_10005825_pt1 | contig 14760 bp, 12 predicted proteins | sample Lak10m_FD_114542 | JGI IMG/M metagenome (GOLD analysis project Ga0172367, IMG submission 114542) | Freshwater microbial communities from Kabuno Bay, South-Kivu, Congo - kab_022012_10m | ecosystem: Environmental > Aquatic > Freshwater > Lake | place: Democratic Republic of the Congo: South-Kivu... | reverse complement strand
CCAAGACCGCCGAGCAACTGCTGAAGGCGGGCGCCGCGGTCAAGCCGAAGGCCAAGGCCGAAGAGAAGCCGGCCGAGTAATCGGCCCGCCTGGTACTTAGGAGACCGCCGGAATGAGCATCGAAGAATTTCGCGACGCAGCACGTCTCGACGTGCATCGTGAGTTCGCCATTCCGGCGGTCATCCGCCGTAACCCCATGACCGACCCGACGAACATCTCGGCGCGACTGCACCTGGCAGGGCAGCGCCCGTTCGGCGATCTCGATCGCGAGGGCTACGGCATGATGATCGAAACCGACAATGTGGGCGTTTTTGATACGGCCGAGTGGCCGGTCAAGAAGGGCGACATTGTCGATTACGGTCGAGGACGCGTGTTCAAGGTGGACACGTCGTTGTCGCGGCCGGGGGATCGTTTCGTCGCGCACAAACTCACCGAGTATTCCGGCAATGTCGGCAACCCTTGACATCGAGAAAGGACTTGCAGCGTTCAAGCTGTTGGTGCGAGAGACCCCGGAGCGCGCAGAGCGCGCCGCGGCTTTCGGCATCAACGACACGACGCTGTACGCCCGCCGTCAAGTCGCCAAGCGCATCCGCGGCGAACTGAACTTCAAGCTGTCCTACCTCAACGGTGACACGTCCGGCGGCAAGCGCCTGGGCGTGACGAAGAAGGCCAAGCCGGGGGACCTGGAAGGCATCCTGCTCGGCCGCGACCGCCCCACGAGCCTGGCCCGCTTCAAGACGGGGCCTTCGCGCTTCGGGCGGCCGCGTGTCGCGCCTCGCGTGAAGGTGCGCGCCACCGGCGGCAACCGCGCGTTGAAGCGCGGCTTCTACGTCAAGCTGCGCGCCGGCAAGGCGGCGCAGACGGACAACTTCAACGAGGGCCTGGCCATCCGCGTGTCGCCTGGCGAACAGGTGCGCAACAAGATGGCCAGCGCGGTCCCGTTCGGGAAGAACACCTTCCTGCTGTACGGCCCGTCCGTGGGCCAGGCAGCACGCAGCCAGATGCAGAAGATCCTCGGCGACGTTGGCTCCGAACTGCAGGACAACTTCGCCCGCCACTACGAGAGGTTTGCACGATGATCGAGTCCAAGCGCCTGGCGACGATGCGCTGGTTGACGGAATACCTGGCGCGCGAGATCACGCCGCTCAACGGCTATCAGTTCGACTTGTCGGCTCACCCGCGCAGCGTCGTGCGCGGCGTGATGTTCCGCGATCGCACCGACCCGTTGCCGCAGGTTTCGATTCTCGAAGATCTGGACCCCGAGCGTTACCCGCGTCGTGCCGGCGTGTCGTCCGCTGCGCACGGCGTGGACAAAGACGAGTGGGTGCTGCTCGTCCAAGGTTGGGTGGAGGATGACAAAGACTTCCCCACCGATGCTGCGTATCTGCTGATGGCAGATGTGCAGAAAGCAATCGCCAAGCTCTCTAAGGGCATGGACCCTGTAACCTTTGCTCCGGCGTCGCCGGATTACCGCATGGGAGGTTTGGTAGCAGACATCAAGGTCGAAACTGGCGTGGTTCGGCCTGCGATGGAGAACGTGACGGACAAGGCCCTCTTCTGGTGCCGAGTGGTTCTCGGCTTCGTCGAGGACAAGCAAGATCCATACAACCTGAGCTAAGGAGTCAACGATGTATCCCGACAAGAATTACGTACTCGGCCGCGGCGAGTTGTACTTCGCCCCGTTCAATCCGGGCACCCGCGTCGCGTCGCGCGGCCAGGAGTATTTCGGCAACACGACCGAGATCAACCTGACCTCCGAGACCGAGATGCTGGATCACTTCGACAGTGACCACGGCATCCGCGTGAAGGACGATTCGGTGCAGTTGGAACTCAACCGCACCGGCACGTTCATCACCGACAACGTCAACCCGCAGAACCTCTCGAAGTGGCTGTCCGGTCAGTACAACAAGGTGACCGTGGCGTCGGCCACGTCGCAGGCGCAGACCTTCACCGGTGTGCGCAAGGGCGTGCGCTACCAGATCGGCGCGACCGGCATCAACCCGACGGGCCTGCGCGGCCTGGCCACGCTGTCTGCGGTGAAGGTGGCCACGCCGACGAACATCCCCCTGGTCGCCGGCACCGACATCCAGTTCGACGCCGAGACCGGCGGCTTCACGCTGTTGCGCGGCGGCGCCGTCATCACCGATGCCGAGAGCGAGGCCGAAGACCAGGATGTGATCGTCACGTACGACGTGACCGCGCATTCGTTCTGGCAGGTCAAGTCCGGTTCGCAGGGCCAGTTGGAGGGTCAGTTGTTCTACAAGTCCTTCAACCCGAAGGGCGCGCAGATGGACTACCTGTTCCCGTACGTGCAGCTTGCACCGGACGGCGACATGGCACTGAAGGGTGACGACTGGACGAACATCCCGTTCCGTTTCGAGGCGTTGAAGCTCAACGACACGACCGAGTCGGTGTACACCAACGGTCGTCCGGGCGTCTACGTCTAAGCAGAAGGGAGAACGAACATGGCACTGAGCAAGACATTCAAGCAACACCGTAGGGCGCTGCTCTCCAACAACGAGCAGGTTGCGACGATCCGCGGCATCACCGCCGAGGATCTGTCGCTCCTGCTCACCGTGGTGGGCAGCAACATGGACGGCCTGTTCAACGTGGCCGAAGAGTTGGACCGCTCTTCGCTCGACGTGAAGGACACCGACAAGCTGTCCGAGCAGATCATGGACCGCGCGCCCGGCGTCATCGCCGGGATCGCGCGGCACATGCCCGACGTGATCCACACGATCATCGCCGTGGCCACGCTCGAAGACGGCGACGGAATTTCGATCGCCGAAGCTGTCGAACTGGTCCGGTCCTGGCCGGCGCCGCTGCAGATCGAGGCGCTGAAGCTCGTTGCAGTATCCACGTTCAACACGCCGGAGGGATTCCGGTTGTTCGTGGGAAACGTCAAGGCGCTGGTGGCAAGCGTGCGGGCACTAACCAGCGCCGAGCAAACCTCGACCCCCGCAAGCGTGCCGTCTTCGGACGCTGGTTAGACAACGTGTTCGATACCGTGTCGCTGCTCGTCGGCAGCGGTCACGGAGACGCAACAGGCTGGCCATTGTGGTATCTGCGGTACGAAGCAAACCGGGTAGCTAAACGCTTCAACACCAACGCCCGGCTGTACGCAACTCTGAATGTCCTTTCCGTTAGTGCGGCCCGGAACGGCAAGAAAGCGGTGAAGGCACTCAACGACGCAATGGAGAAGCTAGATGGCGGGCAGTAAGACAGTCGATGCTGAACTTCGCATTCGTGCGAAGAACCTGGCGAGCAAAGACCTGAAGGGCCTGAGCGCGGAGATCGACCAGATCTCCGAGGCTCAGAAACGACAGGCCCGCACTGCGGACCAGGCAGCGACCGCGACCACCACACTGGCCGCGCAAGCGCGCCTGTTGGCGGAAGCCGGCCGGCAGCTTCAGAACCGTCGCACCCTTGTCGAACGTCTGGTGGGCGGCCGCGAAGAGATCGCGGCTGCCTCGGCGCGCTTGGCGGATCTCACCCGCCAGGCGCGTTCGTTCGATCAGGGAACTTTTCTCGGTAAGGAGAAGTTCGGCAACATCACTCCTGCGATCGCGAAAGCGCAGAAGGAGTTGGAGTCGCTGGTTAGCTCCTACCAGAGCACTGCGCAGCAGGCGCGGGCTATGGGATTGTCGATCGACGACGCGGCGGCAACGCTGCGCGAGATCGACGCCGTGCTCGCCCGCAACAACGCTGCGCAGGATGAGGCCACCGCAGCGATCGAGCGACGCACGGCTGCGCAGTTGCGCGCCAATCGCGTCAGCGAAGAAGCGGCGGCCAGGCTGCGGCAAGAGGCCGCGGAGCGCGCTCGACTAACGTCAGCGACGCGTGAGGCCGTCTCGCGCGCCGGGGAACTGGCGCAGCTACGAGCGGACATCGAGGCGCGCTCCGCGGCCCGTGCTGCAGCAGAGGCTCAGGCCGAAGCTGGGCGCCGGCTGCAGGCCCAGCAGGAACAGGAGGCGCGCACGCAGGCCACGGTCAGCGCGCGTATCCGCGAGGCGGTGGCCGACTACGACCGGTTGCGCGTGGCGCGCGAGAACGCCACGTTCGCGTTCACCAATGGCCTCGCGGCCCGTGATGCAGCAGAGGCTCAGGCTGAAGCCAGCCGGCGGCTGCAAGTCCAGCAGGAACAGGAAGCCCGCGCACAGGCCGCGGCCAGCGCGCGCGTCCGCGAGGCGGTTGCCGACTACGACCGTCTGCGCGTGGCGCGCGAGAACGCCACGTTCGCGTTCACCAAGGGTCTCGCAGCCCAGGAGCGGGAGGCCGGCGTCGCCGCCGCGTCGATCGCGCGCCAGGAGCGCCTACGTGAGTTCCTGAAGTCCGAGCGTGGCCAGCGGATCTTGGCGGCCGAGGCCACGCGCCGGCAGACGCAAGAGGTCAACCAGAACAGCGTCGCGATGGACCGCAACGCCAAGTCCACGCGCCGCGCCGGCAGCGCGCTCGCCTACTTCGACGACACGGGTCGCAAGTCGCTCGGCACCTACCAGCGCCTCCGCGGCCAGGTGCTCGGCCTGGCGTCGGCGTACATCGGCGTCTACGAGGCGATCAACACCGTCCGCAAGGCGATCGAGGCGACGAGCCGTGACCAGGCGTTGCGGCGTGGCCTGGAGGTCGGTGCCGGCGGTGACCAGGCCGTCGCGCTGCGCAACTACAACATGCTGCGCAAGGTCACCGAAGAACTCGGCCTGGTCTTCGACGACGTGGCGCCGCGATTCACGAACCTGGACGTGGCGGGTCAGAAAGCCGGGCTCACGGCCAAGCAGACCGCGCAGGCTTTCCGAGATCTCTCCACCGCGGCCGCCGCGCGCAACCTCTCCGTCGACGACACCGCAGGCGCGTTCCGCGCGATCGAGCAGATGTTCTCGAAGGGCCGCGTGCAGGCCGAAGAACTCCGCGGCCAGTTGGCCGAACGTCTGCCCGGTGCCGTGGCCATCTTCGCCGAGGCCAACGGCGTCGCGCTCGACGAACTCGACAAGATGTTGGAGAAGGGCCAGGTCGGGCTCGACTTCGTCGTCAAGGGTCTGCGCGCGTACTCCGCGCAGTTCGATGATCAGCTTGGTGCGATCTCCGAGCGCCTGGACGCGTACATCAACCGCGCGCGCAATGCGTACAACGACTGGCTGCGCACGCTGTTGGCGGGCGAGGGCCAAACGAAGCTGAAGGCCGCCTTCAAGGTGGTCGAGGACTTCTTCCGAGGTAAGGACGGCGAGGCGTTCGCACGCGCACTGGTGGACGGGTTCTCCGCGCTGGTCGACGTGTTCGTATTCCTGGCCAAAAACGCCGACACCGTCATGAAGGCGCTGAAGGCCCTGTTCGCCGTGATGGCGGCCAAGGCGGTGACCGACGTTGCGCTCGGCTTCATCACCCTGGCGAAGAACGTCAAGGCCGCCACCGTGGCGATCGTAGCGGCGCGCACTGCGTACATCGGCGCCGCGGGCGCGACGGCTGCCCTGTCGGTGCAGACGCGCGCGTTGGCGATCGCCTTCGGGCCTGTCGGTATCGCGATCGCTGCGCTGACCGTGATATTCACCGCGCACCTGAAGCAACTCGACGAGGCCACGCAGCGCACGAAGGACTACACCGACGCTCTGCACAAGCTGGGCACCCGGCAGGGCATCCCGAAGGCTGCGACGTTCGAGGAATCGGTCGCCAACGTCAAGGAGGCGCAGAAGTCGATCGAGGCGATGCGGGCCCGCCTGAAGGAGATGGACGAGATCGGCGAGGACTTCATCGCTGGCAGTCCGGGCGCCGTGCAGTTCGCCAAGGAGCGCGAGCAGATCACCGGTCGCATCCTCAACCTTGAACAGCAGATACGCGACGAGCAGGAGTCGGTGCAGCCGCGTCTCGTGCAGCAGGCGTTGCTCGAAGACGAGCGCGCCAACGCCGAGCAGCCGACGTACAAGCCGCCGAAGACCGCCGACCCGAAGGAGAAGGGTGCTTCGCCGGAGGATCTGCAGCGCCGCATGGAAGCCGTGCAGCGGCAGATCCAGCGCGCGATCATCGACTCGCAGGACGACATCGCCAAGGCCGGCATCGACTCGCAGGCTCGCACGCAGGCGCAGTTGGAGAAGAACCACAAGATCCAGCTTCAGCGCAACCAGTTCGAGTACGAAGACCAACTCGAAAAGATCGAGGGCCTGAAGGCCGCGTTCGCCGCGGCCGCCGAGGACGCGAAGAAGCGCGGCCTGCCGGTGATCGACGTGTCGGCGCAGTTGACGCAGTTGGAGGGGTTGGCCGAGCGTACCCGCCAGGTGCGGGACGAGCGCGCGAACGAAGATCTGCAGGTCGATTCGATCTTGATGAAGGAAGCCGAGATCAACCGGCTGATCGACGAGCGCAATGCCAAGATCCAGTTGATCAACACCCAGCGCGAGATGGGGATGATCGGCGTGTTGGAGTCCTACACCCTGGCCAACCAGGCGCAGGAGGAATACAACGGCAAGATCCGCACGCTCACGACGGACCTGATCACGCTGCTGCAGAGCATCGACCCGTCGAGCAACCTGTACACGCGCCTCGGCGTGCCGCAGTTGATTCTCGGACTGCAGCAGGCCAACGCCGAAGCGGCGAAGCTGACCAACACGCAGAAGTTCTTCCGCAAGTTCGGCGAAGAGATCGCCGGTGGCGTGGCCAACTCGTTCGTCGAACTCGGCAAGGGCATCGCCGGCTTCCTGCAAGGCGCCAACTCGTTGGGCGACGCGTTCAAGGGAGCGATGGATTCGTTCCGCACGTTCGCCGCAGACTTCCTGCAGCAGATCGCGCAGATGATCATCCAGGCGTTGATCCTGCAGGCGATCCAGAACGCGATCAACGGCACGTCCGGAGGGTACGGCCAGGCAGTCGGCAATGCGCTGTTCGGGTCCGGCCACACCGGCGGCGTGGTGACCGGCAACTCGCGCATCGGGGCCAACCCGCGGCGCCTGGTCAACCCGGCGGTGTTCGCGGGGGCGCAGTATTTCCACGATGGCGGCTTCCCCGGACTGCCCGGTTTGCGGCAGGGCGAGGTCCCGGCTATCTTGAAGCAGGGAGAGGAAGTGCTGAACGAGAACGACCCGCGCAACGCGCTCAACGGCGGCCTGGTTGGCGGCGAGCCCACGGTCAACATCGACCTCATCCAATCCATCGACAGCGAATCCGTGGTGGCCGCCGGCCTTTCGCGGCCCGCAGGACGAAAGGCGATCATGTCGATCCTGAAGGGAAGTGCGAACGAACTGCGGACCATCTTGGGGGTGAACAGGTAATGGCATACGAAATCGGCAATGCGAACGACGGTGAGAGCTTGGGCTCCGCGCACAAGCAACTGCTGTTGAAGATCCAGGCGCTCGCGGAGGCGAATGGCTGGACGACGATGCGGTACAGCACGGCGAACCCGGTCAGCCACGAGTTGATCCTGCGGGGCGAAGGTTTGAGCGGCGTGGAAGAGATCTACGTCGGCTTTCGCACGTACGACAACGTGTCGTCGGACTACTACAACATCGCCGCGGCTGGGTTCACTGGCTACGTCTCCGGAAACGCGTGGGCCTCTCAGCCTGGCTTTCGGGAGAGCGGCGTGCCGGCGCACAACCAGAACATCGACTACGTGATGGTCTGCAACCCGCAACGCATTGCGTTGAACCTGAAAGTCGGCACGCCGGTGTACGAGTCATGCTATGTCGGCAAGATGCTGCCGTATGCGCGGCCGTCGCAGTTCCCGTATCCGCTGGTGGTCGCCGGCATGCTCAACGGCGCCGCGGCCACGCGCTATAGCGAGACCGCGCATTCCATGCCGTACAAGGGCAACCGAGTGAACATGGCGATGCGGTGGTTGGACGGCTCGTACAAACAGCCGCTCGCACATCCGTGGACGAACCAGTACATCGGGCAGAACGGCGGGTGGTTTTTGCGCGACACCGTCGACCGCTACCCGGTCATGCCGGTCATCCTGCAGGAGTCGAGCCCGACCAACAACGTGTTCGGCGAACTCGACGGCATCTTCTACGTGAGCAACTTCAACAACACCGTGGAGAGCGTGATCCAGATCGGCGGCACCCCCGTGGTGGACAACCCGGCCTGGACGATGCAGCAACGCGTCGACGCGATCGAGACGGCCGGCGGCGTCGCTTACGTGTGTTTCCAAGATGTAGCTCGCACGAGCTTCAACGACTACTACGCCATGAGGCTCGACTGACATGCCACTCATCACCGGGACCGCAAACTCGATGTCGGATCTACTCACCGCTCTGCGCTCGGCGTGCACGTCGAACGGCTGGACGTTGTCGGGTAGCGTGCTGCACAAGGATGGCTGCTACGCGCGGCTGCAGGTCGAGACCGGCGCTACGCCAACCACGAGGCCGTCGGTCGGCACGAGGGAGTACCTGTCTGTCACCGCCGGCAACGGGATCGACGGAAGCAACAACCTCACCGACGCCGCCGGCATATCCGCGAGCGTCGGCCCGCTTATCAGCGGCTCGAACTCTTCGGACCTCGCGTACGTAGACTGGTCTTTCCCGGTCACGTACCACATCCACGTCAACGACACTCCGGACGAAGTGTGGGCCGCGGTGCAGTACAACGGCACCTACTTCCAGCACGTCGCATTCGGCAAGTCTCCCGCACCCGGCAACCCTGGGACCGGCAACTGGTTCTTCGCCACGCTCGGGATGCTGGCCTACAGCAATGGCAACCACATCTACCGAAGCGCCAACTCTACCGCCTATAAGGCGGACAAGATCGGCGTTGGTGCGTTTCAGGAGGGCTACGTCATCCCGCAGCCTTTCTGGATCGAAAACAACAACGGCAACACGACCGACAACGCGGGCGTCGGGCTGATGAACTACGCCTTTCACAGCTTGCACGGCAGCACAGGCGCCGCGGCGTGGTCGGCGACGGGGCAGGGGTTCACATCGCAACTGCAGCCGGGCTCGAACGGCGGCATCGCCGCGTACCCGACTGTGTATGACGTGTACCAGAAGCAGCCGAACGCATGGAACAACGAGTCGATCCTGGTGCAGTGCCAGTTGATGAAGCGCCGGCCTTCCGACTTCACGTCTCTGGTGGGGGACCTGCGTCACTTCCGCTTCATCCGCATCGACTACCTCGAAGCCCTCGACGTGATCGACAAGTCGCCGGACTTGTGGCGGGTGTATCCGTGCTACGCCAAGAGCACGGCGAGCCCGAGCACGGCCAGCGGGAACAACAGCAGCGGGTGTCACGGCATCGCCGTGCGTTACGACGCGTAAGGATTAGACATGCCCATACGTCAAGGCTTCGAGGTGTCGCGCGCTGTGATAGGCACGGAGAACGCGCGCCTGTCCAACGCCCTCGAAGACTACGCGATCGACTACAGCAACGCGCACCCGGTGCCGGTGGCCCCGGCGTCGCCGCGCTGGCGCGTGCGCGCGCGTCCGGCCAAGTCGAACGCCCGAGCCCGTAGTGGCGATAAGCGAAACACGTACCTCGACGATATGTACTACCGGTTCTACGTCACGCCATCCGAAGTCGCATTCGGTGCCGTGGTCCCGCCGCAGACCCGCACGGTGAACGTCTGGAACGCGTGGCTCGACTCGCGCACGCTCAACGCCGTGGTGTTCGAGCCGTCGGACGAGGGGCTGTCGTTGAACGTGCCCGCGTTGCCTTTCGAGTTCCGCGCGCTGCGGGAGATCAACTATGACCTGACCGTCACTACCGACGCCCCGTCGACCTTCTCCGTCACCATCACGTTCGACTTCGACTCGGGCTACGACCCGTCGGTATTGGTGACTGGCTCGGCCGCGGTGCTGCTTCCCTTCCACCCGAGTTGGAAGCAGTCGCGGTTCAACGAGACGTTCATGTGGAAGACGACCGTGGAGACGGGCTACGCCGGACGCGAGTCGCGCGCCTCACTGCGCCGGTGGCCGCGGCTTCGCTACCAGTACGTGACGCGGCAGCGCAACGAGAACGCGCAGGCGCTCGACAACCTGCTGATAGGGTGGGCGTCGCGCATGCTCGCGGTGCCGGAGTGGCATCGTGCGATGCACATGACCTCGCCCGTGTCTGCCGGCGCCACCGTGATTCCGGTTGACGCCACCGGCCACGCCACGCTCGCGGAAGGCGGCCAGGTGGTTATCTGGCTCGACCCTCTGAACTACGAGGTGGCGGAAGTGCTGTCGTTCACCTCGACGGCGATCACGATCGTCAAGCCTCTGGTGTCCGCGTGGTCGGTGAAGGCCAAGGTGTTCGCCACCTCGATCTGCGCGATGGCGTCCAGCACCAACACCCCGCGCGTGGGCACGACGTTCATCGACATGCCGGTCAACGTGGACGTGAGCCCGCGGCAGACGAGCACGCGCTTCGTGGATCTGCCGGCCGAGCACACCTACGAGGGCTACGAGCTATATCTGCGCAAGATCAATTGGCGCACGCCGATGCAGAACAGCCAGGCCAACAACGAATCGAGGTTCGACGTGGACCCGGCTTTCTTCGTCGTCAACCGGCGCGGCCCGTACCCGGTCAACACCAAGACCGCGGAGTTCCAATGCCGCAACCGCGACGACGCCGACGCCCTGCTGGGCTTCTTCTACCGCCGCCGCGGCATGCAGATTCCGGTGTGGGCACCGACCCACATGGACGACTTCACGTTGGTGGCACCTGTATCCTTGGGTGTGAACCTGTTCAACGTCAAGAAGAACGCAGCACATATCCTCCTTGGTGCAGACCACCCGCTGAGGCAGCACGTATTGCTTCAGATGCGCGATGGCACGTACTTCGCCAGCCGTATCGAGTCCTACACGGACATCGGCGACGGGCTGATCCGTCTGCAGACCGCGGACGCGCCTCCTTTCGCCGTCACACCGGCCGGCGTCAAGCGGTTCTCTTTCCTCGGGTTCTACCGCCTGTCGTCGGATGAAGTAACATTCGCCTGGCTGACCAACACCGTGTGCGAGGTGTCCGTCGCCTTTACCGCCCTTGAAGTTCCCGCACCGGAGGCATAAGCGTGGCGTTCAACGACTTCGAGGACAGCTTCTTCAACGCGACCCCCGAACGGCTGTTCCTGTTCGAGATGGGGGTGCGCCGCTGGGCGTACGTTGCCGGCACAGAAGGCGTCACCCGCCTCGGCGTGGACTACGCACCGATGGCCATCGAGATGGCCGAGATGACGCAGTCTCTCGCCGAGGATGCGCAGATCATAGAAGTGCGGGTTACCTCGGAGGCCGATGTCACCAGTGAGTTCATCGCCTACCAGCCGACCGAGCCGATGCGGCTGCGCGTCTTCCGCCATCACGTCGAAGATCCCGACAACGAGTACCGCACCGAACTGATCGGTGAGGTCGTCTCGTCTTCGTTCGACGAGGCCGATCACTCCTGCACCTTCAGCGTCCACATGCTCACGCACGAGATGGACCGCATGGTGCCGTGGATGTCGTACCAGAAGGCGTGCAACCACGCGTTGTATAGCGTGGGTTGCGGCGTGTCGAAGGCGAGCTACAGCGTGATGCCGACCGGCGTGCTGCAGGAGGGCGTCAACCTGACATCGGTCGAGTTCTCCGCGTACACCGACGATTGGTTCAAGGCGGGCTACGCAGAGACTTCCAAGGGCGAACGTCGCTTCATCGTAGGGCATACAGGCACCCAGGTGCGGCTCATCACGCCGTTCGTGGACTTCACTCCTGGCAGCGACACACTCACCGTCTACGCCGGCTGTGATTTGAAGAAGGTCACGTGCGAGGACAAGTTCAACAACTTGGTCAACTACATGGGCTTCATGTGGGTGGGCGATAAGAACCCGTTCACCGACAACGTGTACGGCACCGGCGCGACCACCGGACAGTCGAGCAGCAAGACCAACTGGCGCAAGGCCATCAATCCAGCCGGTTGGAACGGCTCGTGGGGGCTCTTCTAATGGGGTTCATCGCATCCTTCGTCATCGCGATCGCCTTCGCCGTTGTTGGCGAACTGCTGCGCCCGAAGCAGACCCCGCCCAACGCCAAGGCGGCGGCGCTCGACGACTTCGACATCCCGACTGCAGAGGAAGGGCGGAAGATCCCGCTCATCGCCGGCAAGGTGAAGATCACCGGTGCCAACGTCACCTGGTGGGGCGACCTGGAAATCACCGCCATCAAGCGCAAGGTGAAGACCGGTTGGTTCTCGTCCGCCACTCAGGTGATCAACAACAAGTACCTGATCGGCATGCAGATGGTGTTGTGCCACGGGCGCGCGGAAGGCATCACGCTGCACAAGGTGTTCTTCGGCGACGACGAGCCGAGCAACACGAAGACCGCAGAGCCGAACGGCGTCACCCGGATCGAGTTCGATGACAACGACTTCTTCGGCGGCGATGAGAGCGAAGGCGGCGTCGCCGGCACCGTGCGCTTCTACTCCGGCACGACCACGCAGACGGCCAACGCGTATTGGGAAGGCCAGATCGGCGAGACCGCGCCCGCGTACCGTCGCCTGTGCTACGCGATGTTGGAGCACGTGTACCTCGGCACGTCGCACTACATCAAGCCCATCGGTTTCGAGGTGTCCTCGTACCCGAACGGCCTGGGCGTGCCGAGCGGCCACCACATCATCGGCGATGACTGCAATCCGCTCTGCCTGATCTACGAGATCCTGACCGACCGCGTGTGGGGTGCATGCGTGTTGGTATCCGACATCGACACGGCGTCGTTCCTTGCTGCGGCTGAGACCGTCTACACCGAAGGTTTCGGCATGTCGATGATCTACAACGGAGCCAGCAGCGCGCGCGACATCGTGGCCGAGATCCTGCGCCACATCGACGGCGTGATGTTCTCCGACCCCGAGACCGGCCTGATCACCGTCAAGCTGGCGCGCGATGACTACGACATCGACACGATCCCGGTCTTCACCAAGGATGACTTCAGTGGCCCGATCAAGTTCTCCCGCCCGTCGTGGAGCGAGACGAAGAACCGGATCACCGCGGGGTGGACGAACCGCGAGAACGACTACAACGTCTCGCCGGTGGCGCAAGTCAACCTGGCGAACGTGCAGGCGCGCGGTGGCATCATCGACGCCGAAGACATGGACTTCACCGGGTTCTGCACCGAGGCCGCGTGCAACCTGGCCGTGGCTCGCGCGCTGCGTGTGAAGAGCTACCCCTTGGCGACGCTCGAAGGCAAGCTGGTGCGGCGTGCCGGATGGAGGTTGAAGCAAGCGTCTGTGTTCAAGGTGGTGTGGCCGGAACTCGGCATCAACGGCGTCGTGTTCCGCGCCTCGCGCGTGGCCTACGGTACGCTCAACGAGCCAGGCGTCACGGTCAATTCCGTGGAGGACATTTTCGCCGTGGGAGAGTCCGCCTTCACTGAGATGCCGCCGAGCGGATGGGTCGACCCCGTGGGCGCCCCGGTCGTGCTGGCCAGGCAAAAACTGTTCGAGCTTCCCGTGCAGTTCACCGGCGTCACCACGGGCGCATACGTGGCCACGCTTGGCAGCCGCGCGTCGGGTGTGGATCTCGGCTATAAGATCTACTCCGGCCTGGCTTCCGGCGACCCCAACCTGGCCTTCAGGTCGGACAACGTCGACTTCACGCCGAGCGCGCTGACCACGACGGCCTTCCCGAACACGACCGCCGACCGAGATCCGACGGGCTTCTCGGTGACCGACGTGCGGCACCGCTCCGAGATCCCGGCCACGGTCACCGAGGCGGAACTGTTGGCCGGCGACTCGGTGATCCTGATCGTGAGTTCCGCAGGCGAGGAACTGTGCGCTGCGAAGAACTTCACCGGCACCGATGTGACCGATGTGATCCGCGGGATCTACGGCACGCAGAAACTCAACCATCCGGCCGGCGCGACCGTGTGGTTCCTGTCGTACGGCTTCGGCGTGGAGAACGCGACGCCGTACCAGACCTTCCCGACCACGGTCTACGGCAAGCTGCTGCCGTACAACGGCAAGGGGTCACTGCCGATCGCATCGGCGACGCAGATCTCCGTATCGGTTATAGGCAAAGCTGTTGTCCCCGCCGCGCCTTACGGAGTGCAGGTGAACGGCGCGGATGTCCCTGGGGCGATTTTCGACGGAGATGCCGTTGTAACTTGGAAACGCGTCAACCCGCTTGTATCGGGAGGCCGCGTAGGGCTGGACACGGCGGACCCTCTAACTCCGGGGGAGGTGTACAGAGTTGAAGTCCGCAACTCTAGCGACTCTCTCGTCCGCTCGTCCGGAGATTTGACCGCGCCTACGTGGACCTACACCGAGGCGGATCAACTGGCAGATGGTTTGCTCGAAGTGTTCCTCCGCGTCTTCGTCGTTTCGGCTTCCGGTCAATCGAGCGCCTACGCGACGAACTCCTTCGACAGAGGCTATCCGCTTCTGGTCCCTGCCTCGTGGTCACAAAGCTCTGTGTACAGTGGGTTGGCCGCGGCGTCGTCCTCAAACATGCACGACGCAAACCCGGTATCTCCGGGGGTTTCGACGGGCACCGGAACAAGCTCTAGTGCGGACGAATGGATTGAGCAAACGTTCTCCGCACCGGTTACGGTTTACAACGTTACTGTCGGCGGAGGCAGCCTAGCCGGGTGGGGAGGGATCGCCCCCTACATCAATGGGGCGAAACTTCAGTATCACGACGGTAGCGTTTGGGTTGACGCCGTTACCATTTCGGGGATTGTGGATACCGGTTCTCTGGATAAGAACTTCGTCGTACCAGGTGTATCCGCCTCCCGTTGGAGGTTGCACTTCTCCAGCTACTTGGCTACAGCCACGTTCAAACTCAACGGCACTACTTAACAGGGGGACTGCAGTGGCAGAAGACATTCCTATGGAGAAGCGACT
>Ga0172367_10005824_pt1 | contig 14763 bp, 14 predicted proteins | sample Lak10m_FD_114542 | JGI IMG/M metagenome (GOLD analysis project Ga0172367, IMG submission 114542) | Freshwater microbial communities from Kabuno Bay, South-Kivu, Congo - kab_022012_10m | ecosystem: Environmental > Aquatic > Freshwater > Lake | place: Democratic Republic of the Congo: South-Kivu... | reverse complement strand
CCCCGCTTGACGCGGGGTTTTTTATTTGGAGGTGCGTCCATGAACCCGCAGTACGTGATCATCCACCACAGCTTGACGAAGGACGGGCTGGTTGCCGACTGGGAGGCGATCCGCAAGTACCACAGGGAGGTTAATGGCTGGTCCGACATCGGATACCACTACGGGATCGAAAGGGTGGGCGGCGGCCTATCTCTGCAGGTCGGCCGCCCTGAATCGGAGCCCGGGGCACATTGCAAGGAGATGCACATGAACCTCAAATCCATCGGGATCTGCGTGGTGGGGAACTTCGAACTGGCTCCGCCCGGGCTCGAAGTCATGCGATTCCTCGCAGACATCGTCAGGCGGAAGGTCGCGGAGTACGGCATTCCGGTCAACGCTGTACTTGGCCACCGGGAGGTCGGGCTGATGGCCGGATACGACTGGAGGAAGGGGCAGTACAAGAGCTGCCCGGGGCGGCATTTTCAGATGGACGTACTGCGGGCGATGCTCTCCGGCGAGCTCAAGATCGCATGAAGGAAGGGTTGTGCTGGCCCGGATTCGACGGGTGGTTCCCGCCGTTTACGGAGGAAGAGGTCTGTGCGTTCTGCATACAACGATATGGGAGGTGCTTCGATGGCGAGCATTCTGTCTCTGGTGGTGCCGGCTCTGATTCCGGCGGTGGCGGACGGTCTGCGGGGAATATTCAGCAGGCTCACGGGCGGGGCGGGAGCCAAGCCGCAGAACGTGGAGGAGCAGATCAAACTCATGGCCGCGGAGAACGAGCGGCTGAAAGCCTTGGCCGAGCTCGATAAGCCGGCGGAGAACATCTCGCCGTGGGTGGCGGATCTGCGGGCGTCGTTCCGGTACATCGCCGGGGGCTTGATTATCCTGGCGGCGGTTTCATCGCTCTACGTGCGCGTGGATCTTTTTCTTCAGGATGTGGTCTGGAATCTTGCCGGCAGCGTCTTTGCCTTCCTGTTTGGGGACAGGATGTATATCAAGTTCGTGAAGAAGTAGACGGAGGAAGCGATGGAGCAGTCAATCTCGGGGGTGGTGACGGGGGCGGTCATTGCGGGGGGCGTGGCAGGACTCGTCTCCGTGGGCGGGGCGATCGCCACCGTAAGCTTCCTTCGGCAGTCGTTCACGGAGTTCAAGGCGGAAACGGCGTCAGCCTTTCGCGAGCTATGGAAAAAGGAAGGCGAGCAGGATATGCGCCTGAATACCGCCGAGCGGAAGCATGAGGGGCTGGAGAGGGAGCACAGTGTTCTGACCAAGGAACATCGGGTGCATCATGGAGGGGGAACCTGACGCTTGATCCGGGGAACTGTTGAGAGCAAATAGACTTGTCCGGTTTAGTAGCAAATGAATTGTCCGCTTTTTCCTGTGGGGATGCGACCCCGAATTGTGAATATGATTCGGGCACTTTCCCTGGCCAGTTGCGGCGGACGTTACGCAATGGCTTTCCCCTTCTCGTTGATCAGGATCCCGCTCGCATCGTAGTGTGCCAGTTTTCTTGGTCCGTGAAAGATGGCCAGCGTGTCGTCTGTGTAGCGATGGACCTTGACCGCGGCCTTGATGTAATGGCACCGGTGCCGGTCCGGGGGGATCTGCAGTTTCCTCCCCTCGAAAGAGACGCAGTTGTCGCGTCCGACGACCCGGTCGAACTGTTCGCACAGGAAGTCATCGAGGTTGGCTCCGACCCATTGGACGAAGGCCGCCCCCTCTTCGAGCGACGGTTGGGAGAACTCGGTGTTGTATGCGGGCAGGTAGGTCTGCCGCAGGTACCGGTTGGCCTCTTCCATGTCGGTGATGCCGTGAAAAACCAACTCCTTGGGGAGGCGATCCTGATGCGTTCGGAACGCCCGCTCGGAGCGCCCCCTGGCCTCTGGGGAGTAGGCGGGAATCATCCCGATGTTCAACTGGGCCATGGCGCGGCCGAACTGGGTGGGATTGTTCTTGTCGACCTTCCCGCCTGCATCGGAGGTGTGCCAGTAATGGGTTCCCCGGTCGGTATAGAGGGAGCTGAACAACCCTTTGGCCCGGATGACCTCTCCGATTCCATGGAAACTGCTCTTTGTTCCTTCCTCGTCGACGAAGAACATCGAGTAATGCTCGCTGGTGGCGTCGTCCATGGTGACGATGAGGTCCCACATCCGCCCGGGGACCCACTCGTGGGTGCTTCCGTCCTGGTGGAGGATCATGCCAGGCAAGGGAGCCCTCTCCCGCCGCTTGCGGTGGACGCCCCGCCTTGGCGCCTTCGTGATCAGCCTGGCCTCCTGGAGACGGGTCTTGACCCACGTGTAGCTGCGGGTGCCCCCGGAACGCGTATACCAGGTGTGGAAATGCCTCGCGCTCCATCCGTCATGGCGGGCCCGATACCGTTGGGTCAGAGCCATCACCTCGTCCACCGGGGCCTTGCGGTGCGACGCCTGGGAGATGCGTTTGTCGTCGAGGGCTTCCAGCCCCCCGTCGTCGTACCGTTCCACGTAGCGCCGGAACGTCCGGTCGCTCACTCCCAGGATCCGGGCGGCTTCTTCCTGTGAAAGCCGTTTCTCGATCCATCCGTCATACGCTTCCTCGAACCGCTTCATCCGGACCTCCTGCAGCCACTTCGCCGGTCTCATGGTCACCTCCGTGGTACCCATGAAAACCGGACAGATCGTGTGCTACAAGACCGGACATATCATTAGCTCGCTACACGCTTGATCCGGGGAACTTGACCTCAGCCCCGCCATTCCGTATCGTAACATTACAGTCAACGTGGCTTTCTCTCCAGCATGCGAACAGGAGGAGTAGCATGCTCTCTGAAAAACAGTTGCATCTTCTTTCTCTCTGCCAAATCGAAGGGTTGAACTGGCACCTACTGGCGCGTCAGGCCCAACGCCCCCAGGGGCTCGATTTGCTCTTGAAGGGTGAACTAACTGAAATTTCTAAGGATTCTAATGGAATAAAGAAGGTTCTCCGCGTAGGGTTGAAGCGGATGAGGGAACTTGAAACAGAATTGAGGCAACGGGTTGCTCCTGCGAGAAACATCGGAGCAAAAATCACGACGGTACTGGACGATGATTACCCGCTTAACCTCAGGAGAATCTACAATCTCCCTCCCTTCCTCTTTTACTTCGGGCAGCTGATGCCTGACGACGTCAGGGCTGTTGCAGTTGTCGGGACTAGACACCCTTCAAAAGAAGGTCTGGTAAGAAGCCGAAAGCTCGCCAGCATGCTGGCCAGGGAAGGTGTGACGGTTCTTTCGGGGTTGGCACTCGGTATCGATACCGCGGCTCATGAGGGAACCCTTGCTGTCGGTGGCCGGACAATTGCTGTTATGGGCACTGGAATTTGTCAGATCTACCCTACCGGCAACAAAGATCTCGCTACTAAGATCATCGAGGAGGGGGGGGCACTTGTATCTCAGTTCTGGCCACTAATGCCCCCCGCAAGCCACACGTTCCCGCGTCGGAACATCACGATGTCAGGTATGGGGCAGGGCACCGTGGTGATCGAGGCATCCGCGACATCTGGGGCGAAGATGCAGGCTCGTCTGGCTCTCGAGCACGGGAAGAAAGTGTTCCTCTTAAAAAGCCTTGTCCAGAATTACGAATGGGCGCGTAAATATCTCGATCGCGGGGCGATCCAGGTTGACAATGCAGAGGCGATCATCGAAAAACTGGTGTCTCCTGTAAAGATCCGCCAGCAACTGGAGGATCTTAATCAGCTTAGCCTCAACCTCGCGTGACCGATCGCACGGGAAAGCAACCCGAACCAGCCGGATTCGGCAGATGCGGAATTTGTGCGTATCTCGAAACCGGAACTCCTGAAATATGTTACGGGTGTGCGCGTAACACATTTGAAAGCCTTCCTTCGACTGCTTGTTCTGTATGTTCGCACCCGCTTGTGCCTCCGGAGGAATGTCGAAATATCGTTTGCCATTGGCCTGAGCGGTATTTCGATCGTTGCTACGCAATATCGATGCGATCCGGAGTCTTGGAGAGGGCCATTAATAGATATAAATACGAAGGACGTTGTGGCTGGGCATTAATTTTCGGAAGGGTATTGGCGGGGTATATAAATGCTCACCGGAAAATCTTCTCCGGGTTCGATCTGATTGTTGGCAGCCCAACGTTTGTTTCCACGGGGGGGCGCCGAGAGTGGGATCACATCAGAGGGATATTGGATAAGGCCTCCGACCAGTTCGAGCCTGGAGAATGGCCTTTGGATCTCGGTGATCCCACCGCCATTATCCAGACCGCAGAAACTCCCCGTTTCGCTGGGTTGAATTGGCAACAACGCCGTGGGATCGCCACGGGTGTATTGAGATCCTCTCTCTTCGTCCCTGATCCGAATAAGACCAGAAATCGTAAGATTCTCGTGTTCGATGATGTTTTCACCGAGGGACTGCGCATGAACGAAGTTGCTCGCGCCTTAAAGGAACAGGGAGGTGCGGTTGCGGTTTCCGGAGTAGTATTGGCACGCCAGCAATACCGAAGCGGCAAGTGAAGACTGGAAAAACCAGTAGGAGAGTGCGCCTCTAGTCCTTCGTGAGGTGGCTCTTGAAGTTGCAAGACGACCGCGGCAAGGAGAGGGGATGACCGAAGGGGCTGGCTTCTCGGTGAGCACCGCCTATCGCGCAAAATACTTTGCGTGCGAACTGACTCGTATCGGCGGGGCGGGTTGTGAACTCTTTAAAGGTGAGCACCAGGGCACATTAAGACCAGGAGCGTTTCTTGGGTAACCGCGAGTCAACGGCCACTCGGATCGATGCCCTCCGGGAGCGCATCAGCCGGGATGCTCCGGAAATCACTCGCCGGATCCGGAAGGCCGCGGATGATAATCCAGGCAGTGAGGCCCGATTTCGAACGTTGTTCGCACAGATTATCGAGCCTTGGGCACAGGCCCTCGACATCCCCATACTTGTCCGCGAAGAGCGAACGCTCGCAGCTGGGCGGGCCGATGCCACGTACAACCGGATGGTCATCGAATACGAAGCGCCCGGTCGCTTGAGGGACAACGTGAACCACGGCGCGACGGCTCACGCAATTCAGCAGGCCAAGGACTATGTTGAGGGTGTTGCACACCAGGAACGCCAGCACATCCACCGCCTCATTGGTGTTGTCATCGATGGCTGCTATTTCATTTACGTCCGTATAGTCGAGGGCCACTGGACCGAACCTGAGGTCGAATCCGTCAACGAACAATCGGTGGCCCGATTCCTGCGATTGCTGGTTTCGTTGACTTCGGGCAAAGCACTTCTGCCTGACAATTTGGTTCAGGATTTTGGAAGCAACACGATCTATGCCCAGCGGATCGCCAGTTCGCTTTACCAGTCGCTCAGTCGGACGCTCGACGATGGGCGGACGGACATCGTGGACAAGTTGTTCGAACAGTGGAAAACCTTTTTCGGAGAAGTCACAGGCTATGAGGAAGGCTCGCATCCGCTACGGAACCGTCCCGAGCTACGCCAGTTCGCTAGGGGTATGGGTGTGGACGTGAGAACCGTTGATCCGCCGCGCCTCTTCTTTACGGTTCACACGTACTTCGCCCTTCTCATCAAACTCATTGCATATTATGCCCTCTCGCGGTTCGTGTCAGGTTTTGGCACACGCTTCGGATCCATGTATCAACTTGACGACGAGGACCTCAAGCGCGAGATGGAAGATTTGGAGCGCGGCGGCATATTTCGCACTTTGGGCATTCGCAATTTCCTCGAAGGCGATTTCTTCAAGTGGTATCTCGACATCTGGGATGCAAACGTCGCCCAAGCCATCCGAACGCTTTTGGATCGCCTCAAAGACTACGATCCTGGAACACTTGAGGTCAGTCCCGAACAGGCCCGCGACCTGCTCAAGAAGCTGTATCACCGGCTAATGCCAAGGGAAATCCGCCATGATCTGGGTGAATATTACACCCCGGATTGGCTAGCGGAACACGTCCTGAACGAACTTGGCTATGAAGGGCAGACCACAAAGCGGCTGCTTGATCCGGCGTGCGGCTCCGGCACGTTCCTCGTTCTGGCCATCAAACGGCTCAAAGAACGCTGTTTTCGGGATGGTTTAAATGAGCAGGAAACACTGGAGACGATCCTCAACAATATCGTCGGTATCGATCTGAACCCGCTTGCGGTAGTCGCTGCACGGACCAACTATCTGCTCGCCCTGGGCGATCTGCTGGTCCATCGCACTCACGAGATCGATATCCCCGTCTACTTGGCGGATTCTGTTCTAACTCCCAGCGCTGGAGAGGAACTCTTCAACCACGACAGATACGAACTTGAGACTGTTGTTGGGATGCTCCACATCCCCAGCGCTCTGCAGGCCAGCGAGCAAATAGACAAGCTCTGTAATCTGTTGGAGGAATGCGTAAGGAGCGAAGTGGTTGCGGACGCATTTCTTATACGCGCTAAGAAATTACTTGAAATTGATGATGCTACCTGGATCGGCGGCGATGGACGTGGAGAGGGGGCGGCATCCATTCTGCGTGGGCTGTACTGTCATCTGTCGAGCCTTCATAGAGACGGCCTAGATGGAATTTGGGCTCGGATCCTCCAGAACGCTTTCATGCCGTTGTTTGTCGGGCATTTTGACTATGTTGCCGGAAATCCACCGTGGGTGTTCTGGAACAATCTCCCCGAGTCACATCGCGAAAAAGTACGAAGACTCATGGCTACTCGGTACGGGCTAACGGCATTGAGCGCCTCTTCAATGAAACGGCTTGGACAGGCCGGTAAGGACTTGAGTGCCTTGTTCGTCTATGTGGCATTCGATCACTACCTTGCTGGTGGTGGTCGCCTCGGCTTCGTTATTACACAAACACTCTTCCAATCAACAGCATCCAATGAATTCCGCTCATTTCGAATCCCAGGGAAGGCCAGCTTCGCTGTCGTTCGGGTAGACGATTTGGTCCGTGTATCCCCGTTCAAGACAGCTACGAACAAGACGGCGTGCATGTTTGCTGCTGCGAGGAGCGCGACCACATATCCGGTGTCCTACTATGTTTGGACTCCTAAAGGACGGTTTGACCGGGACGATGCGTCTTTATCAGAGGCCATGGCGGCATGCAACATTGACGTCATGCATGCACGTCCTTCCTCGGAGCCAACAACTTTTTGGGTAATACGGGAGCAAGGAGCAGATGGGGTTGCCGCAGCCCTCAATCCTGAAAGATACAGACCGCGTCTTGGTGTCGAAACCAAGCTTGAAGCGGTATTTCGAGTAAAGCCGTTGTCGGTCTTACCGTCCGGGGAATTACTCGTCCAAAACGTCTTGGATCGAGCAAAGAAGCCTGTCCCCCAAGTGTCGGTTCGCCTAGAACTTGATCTACTGCATCCTTTCGTGTCTGGCGCGTCGATCTCAAGATGGCGTGCCGAAACAGCAGGGGTGTATCTTCTGACTCATTCGGAAGCGACCGGCATGAAGCCCTTATCTCAACACACGATGCAGACGAATTACCCTTTGTCGTATGCCTACCTCAAACACTTTCAGAAGCAGCTTGAGGACCGGTCTCTGCATAAGCGGTGGGGTGCTAACAATGTTTTCTATGCGATGTACGACATCGGTCCGTATACATTCGCTCCTTGGAAGGTTGCCTGGAAGCGAACGACCCGGAATTTTGAAGCGTGTGTGCTGGGTTCGCTTCCGATTCCGGAGTGCAATACAGAGCGAATGGCCATCCCCAACGGAAAGGTGATGATCATTCCATTTCAGGACGAAGAGGAAGCACATTTTGTATGTGCATTGCTGAACTCTGCTGTCGCCCGTAGCGAGATCAACGCGTCAATATCGTCTGAGGCACATAGGGACATAATCAACGTCGTCTCGATTCCAACATTTTCTATGCAGTGCGCCAGTCATAGGCGGCTTGCCTCACTTAGCAAGGATGCGCATGCAAAGGCAAAATCGAGAAGCGACCTGAAGACCGTAGAGCTAGAAGTAGACAAGGCCGTAGCGGAATTATGGGGAATCGACGATGTGGCTTTGGCCCAATATCGGGGAAGAGTAGGGTCAGAGCGCATCAGCGATGAGGCGGACGATGAAACGGACAGTGAGCAACCTCCCACCGAGGCTCACATGGTCTTGGAGGCTCTTGATGGCAACAGTGAGGCAACGGTTGCGGCGATCGCTGCTACGACAAAGATAGCGGCGTCAGACCTTCGCCCGCTACTGCGCCAGTTGATTGATGCAGGCCAAATCGAGCAGTTAGGTAGGGGGCGTGGTACACGGTACAAGCTGGTCGAAGGAGGAGAGACATGAACCCATTTGCTCCGCTCTGGCCAGCCCTTGCCGCCCTTTCTGATGGACCGGAAATCCTTCCGGCCACAGGACAAGCCCAAGAATTCCTCCAACAGTTTGACGCGGACGAGTATTACGACCGCATTCGCACAGAGGACGACAAGAAGGTCAGCGAGGTCATGGAATCGCAGCCCGATAAGCTCTACGTGGATGTGCCACCGTTGCCGCGCTCGGAGCAGCACGTCTTCCGTTATTTTGTGGACGGATCGGTAAAAACTTTCTTTTTGGGCACCTTGGTTGAGCACGAACGGAATACGCCGGTGCTTCTAGGCCAAGTAGGGGCTGCGGCTGTGAACCGAGAAGATGACGGCCGAGTGCATGTCCGACCATCAGATCTCACAAAGGAAATTATCCTGCTGCTAAACCGCGATCAGATTTCTGCGACTGTCTGGAATAATGCTGATGCCGCCTTACGGAACGCCCGGGCAACCATCCCGCTGCGGCTGGTCGATACAAAAGAGGACGACGCGTACAACAGCAGCAAATCGTTCGGCAACAACAAGGAACCGCGCTCACGGGCGGCTCACAAAGCCAACTGGGAGATGCGATTGCTCGAACGGGAACTTCTCCGTAACCTGCTGACCGAGCATGACAATACGGGCGCCTATATTGCTGTTGATGGTGGGCTTGGCAAGGAGTTCAAGCTCAAGGAATTCAATCGCGGCTTCGTCGGCGTGATCAAGAACTTTAGCAAGGAACAAGTCTTTGAGTTGAGCTCACGCGGCAAGACTTTGCGACTGAGCCTCTTTCAATTGTTGGCCAGCCTGAAAGTGAACCAACGCACGGCGGTCTTCAGCAGAGGCGAAGGCCACGTCGTGTTTTGGTACCTCCGGATCCGCGAGCAGCGGCATTTGGAGTACCCAATGATGGGTGTCATGAAAATTGAGTTTCCAAATCCGTCCTGTGGCAGGGTGGACACTGAGCTGATCAATCTTCTTTCGCGGGCCTTGGTGGCGGAACGTACAGTCACCCCGCATGGGAAAGATCGTCGCTGGCATGCGCATCTGTATCCTATTTTTCTGGCCGAGCAGGTTATTAAGAACGGGTTCTACTCGGATGAGGTCCTTCAGGCGGGAATAAAGTGGCCCGGACTTGAGCAGAGGGAAGCACGGCATTGAAATCGGAGGATAACCCTATGGTAAAGCAAGGCGACAGGGAAGAGATAGCCGGGCAGCAACCGGTTGCCAACGAGGAACAACGCCAAGTAGAAGCCATCGGACGTGCTACCGCGACAGAGCGCGCTCCGACCTCTTCTGAAAGTTTTTCTTTTTGGTTAAAGCCCGGACAGATGATAAATCCGTTCGACATTGTCGCTGCCAATCAAGGATTAGACGAAAGCATGACATTCGGGCTCGTTACGAACATCCGCCACAGCACAGACGCGCCGAGCCATCTGTCGAACTTCATTGCCAATGACTTCGGCGAATTGACGGGTGAACCGAATACACCCCGGCAAGGGACGAACGTGGCCGATGTCTCTGTTCTTGCGAATACCGAAGACACGTACATGCCTGTGCAAAACGAAGCCTTGATTTGGTTCGCCGATGAGAATGGTATCCATACTGGCCTTGGTATCGACACTATGAAGAGAAAAGAGCAGGAGCGACGGACCCCAATCTGCGTGCCTGCCGGTCTAATTGAAATGAGCAACGGAACGGCTGCCACGGCGTTCCTTGACAAGGAGTACGTGCTTGGACCCGAGGGTGCACACGTCAACATTTCCGGTATCTCCGGGCTGGCAACAAAGACTAGCTACATCATGTTCTTGATCCAATCCATTTTGCAGACAATGGACAAGCGCATCGACGGCCAACAGGATCGCGTGCGTTCGGGCGATGTTGCCGTTGTGTTAGTGAATGTGAAGTACAACGACCTGCTCGCGATCGATGAAGCACCAGTGGAAGGTCTTGACCCCGACCAGATTGCCCTCTGGCGTCGCCTAGGGCTGGAACCACAGCCGTTCAGCAACGTGACGTATCTACTTCCAGCGGGCAAGGACAGTCAGCGCGATCCGGGTCGAGCCAACTGTTACCCGCCTCAACCGGACCTAATCAAGTCAAAGATATTCGCATATGAGTTTCGAGACTGCGTGGATAAGCTTGATGCAATGCTCGCAGACATCCCCGACGAGTATGGTGTTCTCGATGCGATAGTCGGTATCGTCCGCGAGGGTTTGGAGAGTAACCACCGCGACTGGCAAGGCGTCCGGACATGGCAGGATTTAATAAACAACAGCCCACTTACCCGTTGGGCTAACGGCCAAGCTCAAGCTCCTGGAGCAATCCAGCCCAGATCGATCCAGAGGTTCTTCAGGTACGTGCGCAAGGCCGTATATCATCGAACGACCGGACTTTTTGTTGACCGACGTAACCAGAGTTGGGTGACAGTCCGGGACGTGCTTAGTCGCATCCAGGGCGGGCACACTTACGTGGTGGATATCGCCAAGTTGCACGACAACGAGCAGATGCTCGTATTTGGTGACGTGGTACGGACTATCTACAGCGTGTTCTCCGGTGCTGGCGAGATGGGCATGGACTTGGGCCAGTTCGATGAAGAGGACTACGAGCCGCCGAAGAGAGTCATCATCTTTGTGGACGAGCTTAACAAGTATGCCCCGTCCGAGCGGGGGAAGAAATCGCCGATTCTTGAAGATCTCTTGGAAATCAGCGAGCGAGGCCGATCGCTTGGCGTTGTACTAATGTCCGCCCAACAGTTCGCAAGCTCGGTTCATGATCGAATCATAGGTAATGCAGCGACAAAGGTATTCGGGCGGACAGCACCCACTGAATTGAGCCAGTCGAACTACCGGTTTCTCAATGACGACGTGAAGATGCATTTGACCCGGCTGGACAAGGGGGACCTCGTGGTTACCCACCCAATATACCGGCAGCCAATCAAGATAATGTTTCCGCGGCCGGCGTATAAGCAACACCGATGACGATCTATCCTCTATTGGAGCGAACGGCCTGGGGGCGCTGGGTTGTCCCAAAGAAGCTACACGACCAGCCGATCCACCGTTGGTATATTTTCCCTCACAGTTTTACGAGCGACTTGGTCCATGCGCTTATCGCGGATTGGGGCCTTTCGCCGAAGGACCATATTCTTGACCCATTCGTAGGGGCTGGAACAACGTTGCTTGCAGCCAGGGAGAAGCGCATTCCAGCTACCGGCTATGACCTCTCCCCGCTAGCCGTCCTCACATCGCGGGTGAAAGTTGCCAGCTATAAGGTGGGTCGCCAAAGGGAACTTTGGTCGCGCCTTCGCCGTCGAATCGATCCTACTCGTTGGAATGGTGCTGCAAGAGACTACCCCGAATTGGTACGGAAGGCGCTCCCGGGTAAACTTTTGGGTGCCTTCGACGCCTTAGACCGAGCCATCTCGGGTCTCGAAGCTACGAAGGGAGAATGCGACTTTTTCAGGCTTGCTCTGCTGTCAACGATTCCCGAGTACAGCTGTGCCGTTGCCAGTGGCGGATGGCTGAAGTGGGTTGACCGGCGGAAATCCACGTCAATGCTGGTTGAAGCTTTCTCTAAGCATGTTGACCTGATGATTGACGATCTGGACACCTCCCAACTGCTTTGCAAGTCCTCTTGGCGTGCTGAACGGGCCGATGCCAGATCGTTGCCCGACATCGGTTCGACCTACAGTGCTGTGATCACGTCGCCGCCATATCCTAATCGGCATGACTACACGAGAGTTTTTGGTGTGGAGCTCATGTTCGGCTTTCTCAATTGGGAACAGACCCGGCAGCTTCGCTACCAGAGTTTCCACTCGCATCCCGAGGCTCGGCCAGAGAGACCAGATTCCAAAGCATACCGGCAGCCACGGCGGCTTGCCCGGGCAATATCAGGCATTCGCAATCAGACAAAGGACCCACGTGTTGCAGAGATGATAGAGGGCTATTTTTTGGATATGTACTTGGCGCTACTTGAAATCTCGCGGGTTTGTCGAAAAGGCGCTCGGATTGCATTCGTGGTCGGCAATGCCCAGTATTGTGGATATCCCATTTTGGTCGACGAACTCACCGCCGAGGTAGGGGAACAGGCTGATTTAAGATGTGAAAAACTTCTCGTTGCTCGAAATCGAGGCAACAGCGCGCAGCAGATGGGCAAGTATGGCAGGAATCCCTCACGTGAAAGCGTTGTGGTATTTCGGAGGCCTTAACAGCAGTGAATCGCCCCGGGTTCAGTGGAGACTCAGTTCTGTGAGTCCGACTGTCCCTGTTCCTTCGAATCCCATCCAGTAGAGTTCTTCGTATTCGGCCGGCGGGATGTCGCCGATCGGTTCAAGCAGGCGCCGGTTGTTGAACCAGTCGACCCATTCCAGCGTGGCGAACTCCACGTCGTCGATGTTCCTCCAAGGCCCCCTTCGACGGATCACCTCGGTCTTATAGAGCCCGTTGATCGTTTCCGCCAGAGCGTTGTCGTAGGAATCTCCCTTCGATCCCACCGAGGCGACCGCGCCGGCCTCGGCAAGCCGTTCGGTGTAGCGAATGGAGAGATATTGGCATCCGCGATCGGAATGATGAATCAGGCCATCCGTGTTCTTGCCCCGTGCCCACAGCGCCATCTCCAAGGCGTCCAGCGCAAGATCGCTGCGCAGGGAACGGGAGACCCGCCAACCGACGATTTTCCGGGAGAAGACATCGGTGACGAAGGCGACGTAGACGAACCCGCTCCAGGTGGCCACGTAGGTGATGTCGGCGACCCAGAGCTGGTTTGGGCGGCTGGCGCGGAAGTCGCGATCCACCAGGTCCGCAGGGCGGGGTACGCTGGCGTCCGAAGTCGTCGTGACCTTGAAGGCGCCCCGGCGGACACCTTTCAGCCCCAGGATGCGCATGAGTCGTTCCACCGTGCAGCGGGCCACGGGAATCCCCTCCCGGTCAAGCTGCTTCCAGACCTTGCGAGCCCCGTAGGTGCCGTCGTAGCTCTCGCGGTGCACGCGCTGGATCTCAGGCTTCAAGCCCTCGTCCCGCATCGCTCTATCCGACGGGGGGCGCGACTTGGCCGCGTAGTAGGTGGATGGGGCGATCGGCAACTGCTCGCAGATCGGCTCGACCCCGTAACGCTCCTTGAACGCGTCGATGTAGGCGATCATCTCCGGTCGCGGCGGTCGAGCTCCGCCCCGAAGAAAGTCGCGGCGCTCTTCAGGATCTCATTGGCGCGCCGAAGCTCCCGAATCTCGCGCTCCAGATCCTTCAGGCGGACACGCTCGTCCGTGGTGAGCCCGGGGCGCAACCCCCCATCCCGCTCCGCCTGCCGGACCCACTTCCGCAGCGTCTCCGGCGACATCCCGATCTTCCCCGCGATCGACTGGATCGTCGACCATTGGCTGCTGTGCTCCTCGGTGTGCTCGAAAACCATCCGAATCGCCCGCTCACGTACTTCCTTCGGGAACCGCGTCAGTTTGTTCATGACCCCATCCTCTCAAATGATGGAGTCTCCAGCAAACCCGGGGCGATTCAGCAGTGGAGACAACCGAAATGATCGTCGAGGCCTACGTCCGATACGTCAAGGGTTGGTTTACGATCCCGAACATCAAGTGTAAGGGCCAGCTGGAGATTGATCTGTTGGCCATCGATCTTTCCGATTCGACCGAGGTTCGCCGATACCACATCGAGAGCGGCGTGTCCATTTCAGGTGGTTTTTCACGGCTTTCAAACAAGCCGTTCTCGATCGAGGATCTCAAAGTACGCGTGAAGCAGGCTACCCAGCGGAGGACTTTGGGATACTTTACGCAACGCAAATTCGCGAACCCAGGACTAGTTGAGAAGCTAAAGAAGTTTGGTTTCTTACCTGGAAACTATAAAAAGGTGATTGTTTCTTGGGGTTGGGAACGGGATGTACCTGACGCAGCGGAGCAAGCTGGGGTAGAGTTGTGGGACTTCAGGAATATCTTGACCTAGATCGCGAAGAAGAGCAGGTCGCACAGCACCTACTTCACAGATGACACAATGCGCACATTGCAGCTAATGGCAATGGCGATGGAATCAGAATCTGTCGATTAGGCATACCCCGCTTCCCCTGATGCCGGCGGCGGGCGTATGTAAAGACGATAGAGGGGGTTAGGATCCTCCCGGCCCGGTGAACTTTTGGAGGTAGGGCATTAATACTTTCTTGAATCGTAGAAGCCGGTCGATCATCCACTGGCGGTTTTTTCCGAGCTCGTCTGGAGTAGTTTGGATTGCCCCCTTCGAGTAGCACGCGATTCTTGACGCCCGGCGACCCTCGAGTCGCTCCCATTCAAGAGGTTCCCCGAAGGCGTCCTCAATTTCTTTTCGGCCTGCCAAGAGCTTGTCGAAGAGCGTTTTGTTCATCGTGGCATCGCCAAGGTCGATATATACCTCTGTTCTCGTCCGACCGCCCTGGGCAAAGCTGGCGCTAAAATATATTCCACTTATCCCCGACACAAATGAATACCAGTTCTGTGGTTGTCCCACCCTGGCCGACGTAAAGTGGTGCTTTTCTCGAAGCTCGTCTAGGAGCTTCTGGAAGAACTGTCT
>Ga0172367_10005823_pt1 | contig 14764 bp, 32 predicted proteins | sample Lak10m_FD_114542 | JGI IMG/M metagenome (GOLD analysis project Ga0172367, IMG submission 114542) | Freshwater microbial communities from Kabuno Bay, South-Kivu, Congo - kab_022012_10m | ecosystem: Environmental > Aquatic > Freshwater > Lake | place: Democratic Republic of the Congo: South-Kivu... | reverse complement strand
TTTTTTTTTTTTTTTTTTTTTTTTTTTTTTTTTTTTTTTTTTTTTTTTTTATTTTTTTTTTTTTTTTTTTTTTTTTTTTTTATTTTATTTTCCTTTATAATTTACCCAATTTGGGTTAAAAATAAAGCGCCCAATATTGGGCAAAACCATCAAACCATAACCATGAAAAAGGTATCTAAGAGAGACTTGTTCATTCACAATTTGAACAAGTCTAAATTCAACACTTTAGAATGGCGCCGCAGCGGCGGAGCATTCGGCGATGCCGTTGAATTTATAAACACGTTCTGGTATAGGGAACTATCCCCTATCAACCTGGAATCAGCCGGGGAGCTGATCCGATTACTAATCGCCAATCCGACACTACCGGTAAGCGTAGTATACTACGGCGAATACCAGAAGGTCCGCAAGGACCTTTTGGAAAAATACAAAGCAGCCGCTCCGGCGGCCAAAGCTCCAACCTATATCGGAGAAGAAGCTCCGACCTACATCGGAGAACCAGCAGCCCCGGCCATTAGCGACGAAGACTATGAAATGTATAAACAATTCATGGCCTTTAAGGCCCTACATGCGCTTAACAAACGCATGGTCAAATAAAAAGAAGGGCGACCTTAGGGTCGCCCTTTTTTTGTTTTGTTTAGCGACCCGGGGAGCAAGACTGGTGAGCAAGATCGGGTGAGAGCCTGGTGAGCAAGACCGGGTGGGAGCCTGGTCGCTAGTTTTATTTCTTAACCGCTCAGCACCTACTCTGGCGTAATCTGTTAAGAGAGGTGTTGAGTAAAAAACCAAAAACATGAGCACAACTTTCAAACAGCTAGTACTCTGGCTGGGAACCACACTTGCTATGATTGTAATCTTTACGATTACATTTGGGTTTTTAAACTGGCTCACCGCCGACGGCGGTGAGTCGTTCAGGTCGGCATGCGTCGGCCCATACATTGCTAGCCTGTATACCCATGGGTTCTGTCTGACATGGGTATACTTAATGGCTATAGTGGAGGGCGACAAGGCCCTCCAGAAGGACTAACACCCGCAAGACCTGAAGCGACAGGTGAAAGGAGAGTGAGTACTCTCCACCGGTGGTGCTAGGTTGCCTCTCCTATAGGAGGTTCGGAGAATATCCGATTAAAATCGCTCAAACCAAACTTTTTTATCAATGAACAAGTACAAAGCATTAGATAACATGGCCGAAGAGGCCATCGAACATCTAAACCTAAATCTCTCCGACCCCTGGCCGGAGGAGGAGACAACCGCGTACTACGAGCAAAGCCCATCCGCGCTAGCGCGGAAGGCGGTCCGGGATAAAATAGCCGCGGCCGGCCGCGGAGCTACCTGGCCTAAACACAGCCGAAAGGCTGTGGAGTATTTTATTGCGAGGATCGCGAGGATTCCACAACGGCCCCATGTTGGGGGCGGCATTCACTTCCAACTATTCCCAAGCCGGCCGCGATACCGGCCGGTCGGTGTACCTCGACCGACAACGTGGTTTCCACATATGGAATGGGTACTGGCCCAGTCCTATGTACAGACAGACTACTACGACCACGGTCGTAAGTGGCGGCGAGGGATACTGGTCCCCATAGAAGGATCGAAAGCGGTACTTATAGACTGGTCACTTCAGAGGGGAATAACTCCTCTCCATAGGGACTGGACAGATGAGAAACCGGCAATATTGCCGGTGGAGTTAATACCCGTGGAGGGGGGATATAAATTCTTCATCAAAACATGGAAGTCCCGGTGGGACGGCTCGACCATGGAAACATGGGGTAGGGTCAAGTCCCCGGGAGAGACTCGATGGAACGGCGACTACGACCGGGGTATTATAGTAGAACACTACAGAGTCTAAGCCTCTAACCTGAATCAACAGGTGAAAGGGAGGTGAGTACCTTCCGGATTTTTTCCTCCCTCCCTTAATGGAAGGGATTTAAAACCGGTTCGAATCCGGAGGGAGGAGCTAACCAAAACTTTCGCCAATGAAATTAGTAGTCACGGGATGCTGGCCGTCGTTCCAGTCTCCCAATTTCAACGACATCAATTGCGATGTCGTAGACGACGAGGGCATCGTCCTTAAGGAGGTAGGATTTATCGCCTTTCCAGGCGACGCAAACGACCTCCACGACAAGCAATGTGATGAAGAAGGTAATCTTATTCATAATGAATAAGTTTGTCGTTTTCGCAGCATTGCTTCTCCCCTTTATGGGGAGAGCCCAAAATACTACGCCGGTATACTTTGCCGGCCAGGCGACAGAGATTAAGGAAGGAAAAGCTGTCCCAATTGGGGAAGCTTTCCTTCTAATACACGAGGGGGAGGACGGTCAACTGCTGGTCCGATTTCGGATCGGGCAGGAAGACTGTCTGGAATGTCCAGTAGTGAGACAGGTAGATCTCCAATACTATGAGAGTCAATCTCTTATAGTGGAGACCGTCTTTACACCGGACGGAATACCAAATTATGCAACAGTAGATCTCCCCGGCCATGGCCGGATTTTAATAACTGTAAAATCAAACTAAATGATGAAAAAAATTATCACAGCCGTCTTCATGGCGGCTGTGTTAACACTCGCTGTCGCTGATCTGGTATCAGCGGCAGGTAATATTGTCGCCTCTGAGGCGACAGTTCTACTATTTCACAAACGCAGAGTAAAATACTCTGCCCTTACGACCGGAGGGGAGGTGCAGCTCACTCGGTCGCAGTACCGAAAGCTGCACGTGGGGGATAAAATCATTCTCCATACCCGCAAGGGGAGAGTATTAGGTCTCCCATGGGGGAGACGAACCGCTGCAACATGGTAAACGGCGTACTGTTACTAGGAGTAGTTTTCCTACTCCTGGTAAATAGAACCGGGAAACGTCGTTAAGTGGGGACATTCTCTTCTCCCTCCATCCTAGTCGGTGGTTAATCTGGTTCGAATCCAGTGGAGGGAGCTAACCAAAATTCTTTAGTATGATCTTGCAAAAAGGGTCTAAAGCGTTTAAACAGGTACTAGTTGGAGGTATTAACCCCAACAAGCCAGTATCGATCCTTACGGACCGTAGGACAATGTCCCCACGTCTCGACGTGGTGGATTACGAAGAGGCTTGTGAGATACTAAACCAGTATCTTAAAGCATTAGAAAGCTCTCTGCGACCCGGAGAGAGTATAGAGGAGTATGTGCACGTCGAATTAGTAGGAAACGACCGGGAGGGATATGAAGGCACCATGTGTGCCGAATTGCAATACGATCCTAAACATTTCGTTGCCGGTATAGGATTCGGCGACGATGTGTTGATCGAGATCACACAGCCGTACTAATTCAATCTCCTCCCTCCCTTAATGGAAGGGATTTAAAACCGGTTCGAATCCGGAGGGAGGAGCTAACCAAAATTCTTTTATTATGCAAAATGCAAATGCAAATGTGATGTCGACCATCGAAGCTATTGTACGTATTCACCTCGCATCTAGCCGCGAGATGTCAACGTATCAAGTGTTTGAAGCCGGGTTCAAACAAGCCGGGATGGATTTCAACCTTAGCAATCTCAGAGGCGTATTTAATACGGCCAAAGAGCCTGAAGGTCTCGAAACCATTGCAGCCGAGCTGGCTCGGTTCAATGACTTAAAGCTTACAGATGACATCCGGGGGGAAGCGGGAGTGTATGTAGAAGAGGACGGGCTCTTTTACATGGAGTACCTTCCGGAACTTAGGGAGGAATGGATCATTGCTAAAGTGGTAGCAGATCCGCCCATATTCTTCAATACCGACGAGGAGGCGCTTAACGAATGGAAGGCGGGCATCCTTAACGAAGACTGGCATCACGAAGTCGCCGGCCGCTTGACAGAAATCGAAATCGCCGGAGAAGGGTTAGAGTTCAATACGAACAATATCAATTCGATCTACCCGTACTACTCTTGGAATTTAGACAAAGACGGCGGTCTGGTTAACAATCCGATTGTTATGAAGACTGTCGAGAGGATTTACCAGAACCAGATGCTCGGCAAGAAGTAATTTTTTAAAAAGGAGGGCTAGCATGCCCTCCTTATTTCTAACTTTTAAAACAAAAACCAATGGTAGAGATTCAGTATTCAAAATTGAGAAAAGCGGTCTTAAATGCCCGCAAAAGAGTCGGCCGAAATAGATGTGCCGGTGTTCAAGTGGACGTGAAAGCCGTCCAGCTTATAAAAATTATATACATGGCCGAAGGACCAGTAGCACGTCTCCGGATTATCGATATTGTAGTAGCCGGAGGAGAGGCGATTGACACACTTGTTCGCAGAAGTGTGGACGTGCCCCTTGAATGGTGGCAGCGTGAAGAGCAAGGAGAAGATATTTTAGTCGTAACTGTTAGTCAACCAATTTAATAACTATTATTATGAAGAACATGATGAAGAGTGTTATTATCGCAGCAGCGTTGATTTTATCCGCTGCCAGTGTTACAGCACAACAGACGTCTCGGCGGTTTTTTACTTCTGAGCATTACTGGAATGTAGTCGGGTTGGAAGGCTCTAAAGCCATACTATCAGCTAGACATCAGTTTAGTTTTAGACCTGACGAGGTCTATATAGTAGGTCCGAATATCGACAAGATCTTCCGAGTCAAAAAGATCGTGGAAAGGCCGGATGCGACGGAGTATACGGTATACCTACCTAATAACGAAACGGGTTTGGTGGTTGCTCGACTTGACGAGAACAATAACATCATAGGGGTTACTATGTACCTCCTAGGGTGGTTTGCTCGACAGTGTAACCGGTAGATGAGAAGAAAAAGGGGGGCGGCTGCTCCCCTTTATTTTATTTTATTCCAAAAATAATTCACTTTAAAAAATCCAACTCATGAAGAACAATGAAAAAGCAATCCTGGAAGAGATGAAGAAATCTCTCCACGCTATGGAGAAAGACCTCGTTGAACAGGTTCAAAAGCGAAAAGAAAAACCGACATTGAAAATGAAACAGACACCTGAAGGCGTCTGGGAGGCAGAGAAGAAGAAAAAATGAAGTCTATGAAGTTCAAATCGGATGAGATATTCTTCATATGGGACGAGACTGTCGATGATGACAGAGAGGGGATCGAATCAGGAGGGGCTACGCGCTTCGACAAATTTGCGACAGTCTTTCTCTTTGACATTGGTAGTTGCGATTCCTTTGAAGAATTTAAGAGAAAAGCGATTGAATATTTACACGCTCAAAATCTGGTGTACAAGTTTACCGAAGATAAGCTCTTCGTGTATGACCCGGTAACAGAAGAGTAATTATGTCTTCTCCCTCCATCCTAGTTGGTGGTTAACCTGGTTCGAATCCAGTGGAGGGAGCTAACCAAAAATTTTCTGATATGTCTAAGGAAGCAACATTTCTGACAGTCGTACACACGACAGTCGACAGGGTAACAGAAGTTTATACCGTAGAGCAAGTCTACGAAGAGTTTCTAAAGAAGCTAAAGAAAGAACACACTACTTCGGTATTCTCGCCGAATGTAGACCACGTGGACGATAATCACGGATTTCTTATCACACAGGAGGGAGGCTGTATTGATATCTTTAAAGGTAAAGGTAAAGGTATTAACCAGGAGCTTCTTACCGCTTGGGAGTCGCGAGACGGAGACATGAGTATTGAACATTTTCTGAAAATAGTATTTCCTGATCTATAAATCTATAATGAGTATGAAAACATTCATCATTGCCCTCATGGGTTTGCTAGGCACCATGGTAGTGATCTTTATCACTACAGGCTTGCCTGCTATGATTATTGGTATGCTTACTTACGTCGTACTCGTAAAAGTGCTGGGAATGGCCGCAATGCCTATTCTTAGCTACTGGGGTATCGGATGGCTTATCGTATTAGCTCACCGTGCATTAAAATAGTGTGTGTATGAATAGAGTGCATTTAGAGGGCGATCCTCAGTATCTATTTTTTCAGTTAATAGATTACTGGGGAGAAGCCCTCACTGGACAGCAACGCCGAACCCTTAAAGGAATGGCAGAGCATTCTCCCACAGCAGCTTTACAGGCCTTAACAGGTCTATGTAGACTTGCTGAACTGCAGATATCTCGCCATCCAGATTATGATGAAGTGTACATAGTAGACGGTCTGGCAATTAGCCTGTATGAGGTTGCCTATAAAAGCCATAGGCATCTGATTACATACACGGTGATTGCTGCTTCTTCAGAAGAAGCTATTAGATATGTTAAAGAACGTGTCTCAATCGTAAACCCGCCTAAATGTAGAGTACTCTGTGTGACACCGATACGGAAAGGTATTTATTATTAAAAGAGATTCTCCCGCCCAAGTACTTAAAGGGCGGGAGAACACTATTAAAAGTTTTAATCATCATTAAATAAACAACCATGACAGTAACAGTCAAAATTTCAGGAAACGAAATCGAAAACGTCTTCTTTGAAGACCTTACCGTCCCTGAAAAAATCGATGCACTTGATGTGGAGTGGTTCGACGAAGACGATCTCATTGACAGTGAATCCGGAGCGTATTTAGCAACTACGCAAGACTGCGGGTTCGTTACCCTTAACGAAGAAGAGTCCTTCGAAGTCTTTTCAGCAGAAGTATATCCCACGCTAGCTGAACTCTTGAAAGATGAGAGCATAACTCTCAACGACTGGCATGTAGCCTCTGCAGAGGCTGGATTATCTGCAGCAATGTGTAACTAGAAGTTGGTTTTTTCAAATCTTTTTATTATCTTTAACACTTAATCAATTATCATGAACAAGACAGAAAATTTCAAGTACGGATTTCCAGTGGTTTATCAGAAAAGCCTCATCACAGAAGAGCGTTGGATTGCTGCTATGGAAAAAGTGTTTACACATGTACCGGAAGAAGCAGTAGCGGACCTTGGACACCTGGTTGCAGGCTGGTACCGACTTCGGTCAGCTGAAGAGGGAGTAAACCTCATACAAGCCGTACGTACTGGAACAAAGCTTGAGAAAGCCGCCAAGGATATTACTACAGCTAATCGGAGTAAGCCTAAAACGGCTACCGAATTAATTAGTTCCATGACAGCGGAACAATTGGCTGAGATGGAACTAAAAATCAAGGCTCAAAAGGAAGCCTTGTCGTCAGCTGGACTACTGAAGACAGAATCGACCGCAGAAGACACCGTACAGGTTTCTGCTGAGCAGAAGCCGGTCGCGACCACTAAGAAGAAGTAACAGACTGAAAGAATCGAAAAGCAAGGAGGGAGAGGTTTAAACCTCTCTTCTCCTATTTTACCATTACTTTATATAAAAAATAAAAACATGAAAGTAACAACAGCTTTAAAGGAGGTTGTAAAGAATGTACGACCTGAGTATAGTAGAGCTCACGTTCGTATTTATTCAGATACAAGAAAGCCGGGCGGAATACCTGCCGTAGGAGTAAAAATGGTTGATCTTTTCTTAAACGAAAAGGAGACAGCCCAAGTTCGAGAGCAAATGGAACAAATGGGCTTTACTTACCAGTACATTCGAAGAAATACCGGTTCCTTTGAAAATTACTACGACGGTACTCGTTTCTGTTTTTCTCCACAAAACATTAAGTAGCATGATTAAGTCACGAATTGCTAAAAACATTTATTACTTCTTCGAATGGCTCGATCGTAAACTCGGCTATTATGAGAGATTCAAAGGCGAGACCGCACCTTACTGCGGATACGGGTATAGTGGGCACACAGGGAGGTTCACAGAATCTTATTATGATGAAGTAGCGGGATACAGGTGTGTGTCTATCGGTAAACGTTACCTATATATAGGCAACGACGATTACTATGAAAAACCTGAAGAATGGATAGTAGTAATACAGCCGTTCTGGAGGCCGGTATCTAGACGTTAAAATATTTCATGGTTTTTGGTTTATTTTTCAGAGGGGAAGCCGTAGAGCTTCTCCTCCTTTTCTCTAGACTCCTACAAGACATATCATGGTTTTTGGTTTATTTTTTAGAGGGGAAGCCGTAGAGCTTCCCTTCCTTTTTTCGTATCTTTAACTCACAAACATATATATGGTATACTTAAAATTCTTCAAAAGAAACGAATCTGGAAGCGAAAGCGAACCCCTCTCGCTAAACCAGGTTGACGCCGACGTATGTGCAAACGTATTACGTGTTCCTATGGACGATGTAGAATATGGGGGCGGATTTGTAAACTGGTTGAAAGCGATACTCTTACCGCTAGGAATGGGACTAACCTTACTCGAATTAAGAGAAGCTTTAGAACGGACCGAAGAAGAGGATGAAACAGTCCAGACTGTACGGTACATTCTAAAACACTACGACGTAGATGTTTCTAGGTCCTACGCAGATGATGAACCTTTTTTATAATCAAATACTAATAATTAAAAACCATTATCATGAATCACGATGAGCATTATGACATGGACATGGCGCCGGCGCCGTTAACGCCTAGATTCTTTATGGACCAGCTTATCTTCTGGGCTTCTGACAATATGGATAAGCTTCCCTACCATCAACCTACCGAGGCTTTACTACGGCATCAAAAAGTCTTACAAGAGATGTTCCGTCTCGTAGATCGGGCGGACCATGCTGAGTTGCAAGAAATACTTGGGCATGAAATAGCTATTTCAAACGGATGGTCTCTCGGCGACCTATTAGTCATTGAGAGTATTACCGGATTTAATATCCAACCGGCTAAGGAAAATCAGTGCTTCCCAAGTACTGAAAATGAACATTTATGGGAAACTGACGAGCACGACGAATACGACGAAGATGATGAAGACGGGTATATTCAGTAAGACTCTTTTTAAAATCGTTTAACAATGAAACAATTCACAGTAACAAAGTCAACTCAAGCTACTTTAGTAACAAGTTTTCGAGTTTATGCTGAAACAGCCGAAGAAGCTGTACATCTTTTGAGATCAGAAGAGGATAGCTGGTATGTGAATTCCTATCTGGAATTAACCTCGCACGAACCTTCTGCTACAGTTCACGGTGTCCTGCCTGTAAAGGCTGAAGTAATTGACTTACCAGAAGATGCAGAGTATTCAGCTTGTATTGTAAAATAAAATTAACAAATAAAAAAAAATATGGGATATTTCAGTTTCAGGACTCAGGATTCTGATCGAAGCATCTGTAATATCGATCAAAATATCTTCCCCCCTTTCTGCGTGTATATGATTGATGATAAAGGTAATAAGTGGGAGGAGAAAGCCTACAGAGGATACGGCGAATTCGGAGGAAAGGATTATTATGAATTGCTCGCCGAAATGAACGGCGTACCCGTTGATGATCCGTTGAAGCGGGATAAAGGACTAACTCTAGCATTTGTCGGTGAACCGGGTACAAAGTTTCCGAACTTAGTAGAGTTTCCAGACAACTGGCAGCATCGACCTTTTGAAGAAGCCGAAAACTGTGATAGACAGGGGTTCTTTTATGATGAAGACTGAGACAAGGCAGATCTAATTTACCATCTAAACTTAGAATCATGAAAGTTATAGGAAAAAACGGTCAAGTTTACGACGAAGCTCGTGTAGTAGAGTTGATGCAAAATAATCAACTCTTCCTTGAAAGGGCTTTATTAGAACTGTTTGAACGCCAAACAGAAGACGAGAAAACATACAAAGATACGGTGTATAAAAACGGAAGAGGATTTTCTGCTAGTGATGCTAAAATTCTTACCCGGTATGCACTTTATCTACAGTCGGGTCGATCCCTTACGGGTGAACACCTGGTAAAAGCTAAGAATATACTACCTCGGTACAGACGTCAGGTGCTCTCTATTATTGCCGAAAAAGCTGAGAAATAAACAGAGTAAAAAAGGGAGGAGAAAGCCTGCTCCTCCCTTTTATCTATTCACTTTCCTTAAAGTATAAATCTATGTTTCTTCAATTTTTTAGTACTAACCACAAACTGCCTCACCTTATTACCAGAGACTTGGACTTAAAATACCGATGCTGGAGAGCTGCCTACTCTAAAGCTAGTCCTTCGTTTACTGTTACTAATTGCAAACTTGAAGGGTCCATTCTAGTCGTTACCTACACAGCAGATAAAGAACTACCTATGCTTACAGATAATACGTATGTTACGTATGTAAGCATAATAAAACCAGAAGGTATAATTGTAGTGTATGAGGCAAAGCTCGTAATCGAACATATACCAGACTATGGACCTGTTGTTCTAACTCTAGAACGAAAAGACGGTGTTATAGAGAATCATGTATTTGAATCAGTCAAACCTGTTGAAGCGCTTCACTTTGTGGTTCACAAACTAGAAGCAGTAGATGAACACGGTGAAACGTTTGAAATAATTTATTCATATTAAACTTGTAACAATGTTTGTATCTCTTATTTATTCAGACGGAAGTGTAATTAACGGATACGTCAGTGAATTACCTGACGAACTGCCGGGAGCCCTTACAGTACATAACGACTTCGGAGACGGTATTTCGGAATATACGGTTATAGTTGAGCGAATGCAGAGAGCTCTTTACATTAAAGACGTAAGCGGACAGCTCACAGCTCGAGAAGATAGCAAATGGGTCCTATCAGTAGAGGGTGAATTAGACCCGGTTTTCTTGATTGAAAAATTCCCAGAAGAAGAACGCACCGAGACGGTAAAGACTTTATGGGCTCAGTTAAAAAGTTTATTTATAGGATAATGTCTAAAAAGACGGGCTAGCCCGCCCGTCTTTATTTTTAACCTTTCAATATTAAAGTTAATGAAACCACAAGGTAAAAGACGTTCTGACAGTAGGTATGTTTTGAACAACTGGAAAGAGTCAATGATTGGGGGAGAACTCCTTACAACAGTTGACATCGTAGATCAGGCAACTGGTAATGTTGTAGATAAATTATTCATTGACGGACTAACAGCTAAAAGCTGGACTAAGTCCGGTAAATCTCTAGACTATTATGAGTTATGATGAAAAGGTAATTGAACAATCGACCGCTTTTAAGGTTGAATTTAATGATAGTACGCACTACGGATATAGAGCTCCTTACCGGTCATGTGGAGAATGTATAGACACGGTATCTACCTACCCAGACGGGTCGATGTGGGTTAGTAATGCCGAATATTCTACAAGGGTCAATTACAATCCATTCACAGGCGAGCCAGCTCTTTCACAGTTGCCAATTAAAGACATAGAAAATAACTAATAATACCATTATGACAGACTTAGAAAAAGTAATGCAGAACGGTTTTGCTCTTGAATACGTTGAAGAACAAACGCCTGAAATCTGCCTTGCAGCAGTCAAACAGGACGGCTATGCTCTTCAATACGTAGAAGACCGAACGCCGGAAATCTGCCTGATAGCAGTTAAAGAGAACGGTCTTGCTCTTAGATATGTAGAAGATCAGACACCTGAAATCTGCCTTGCAGCAGTCAAGCAGGACGGTCTTGCTCTTCAATATGTAAAAGAACAGACTCAAGAAATCTGCCTTGCAGCAGTTAAACGGCACAGCTGGGCTCTTGAATACGTAGAAGACCAAACGCCTGAAATCTGTCTAGCAGCAGTAAGACAGAACGGGTATGTTGTACAGCATGTAAGAATCCAGACACCTGAAATCTGCCTGGCAGCAGTAAGACAGAACGGGTATGGTATACAGCATGTAGAAGATCAGACGTCTGAAATCTGCCTAGCAGCAGTCAAAGAGAACGGTCTTGCTCTTGAATACGTTGAAGAACAAACGCCTGAAATCTGCTTAGAAGCAGTCAAGCAGGACGGTCTTGCTCTTCAATACGTGAAAGGACAGACCCTTGAAATCTGTCTTGCAGCAGTCAAACAGAACGGCTGGTCCCTCTATTATGTAGAAAATCAAACACCGGAAATCTGTCTAGCAGCAGTTAGACAGTACGGCAGAGCTCTTAAATACGTAGAAGAACAGACACCGGAAATCTGCCAGGCTGCAATAGACCAGAATCCTGATACGGCTCTTTACATTAACATTCCTTTTACTCCTTTAAATAAATAACACCATTATGACAGACCTGGAAAAAGTAATGCAGGACGGTTTTGCTCTTCAATACGTAAAAGACCAAACGCCTGAAATCTGCCTAGCAGCAGTCAAACAGAATGGCTGGGTTCTTTACCTCATAAAAAAACAAACACCTGAAATCTGCCTAGCAGCAGTTAAGCAGAACGGTTATGCTCTTCACTACGTAAAAGACCAAACGCCGGAGATCTGCTTAGAAGCAGTCAAACAGAATGGCTGGGCTCTTCAATACGTAGTAGAACAAACACCTGAAATCTGCCTGGAAGCAGTCAAACAGAACAGCTGGGCCCTCTACTATGTAAAAGATCAAACACTTGAAATGTGCCTGATAGCAGTCAAACAGGACGGCGGAACTCTTCAGTATGTAAAAGAACAAACGCCTGAACTCTGTTTAATAGCAGTCGAACAGGACGGCTTTGCTCTTGAATACGTTGAAGAACAAACACCTGAAATCTGCCTAGCAGCAGTCAAACGGTCCGGCCTTGCTCTTCAATACGTAGTAGAACAGACACCTGAAATCTGCTTGGAAGCAGTTAATCGGAGCAGATATGCTCTTAAACATGTTGAAAATCAGACACCGGAAATCTGCACAGCAGCAGTACAACAGTGTAGCATGGTTATTGACTTCGTTCGTGATTCTTCTATTAAATCAATAATATTACAAAATGACTCCGATAACGCAGACGTTTAATCCAGCTTTTAAAATTGCACAAATACAGTCCGGAGAATGGGCAGGTGTTGTTTTAGGAAATAGGGCGGGATATCCTTCTAAAGTTAAAATTATTTACTTAACGATCGAAAGATATCCACCAAATGTACCGCCCGTACAAATACATACTACACCTATACGCGTAGCTAATTCTTCTGAGATTGCAGAAGCATTTTCTGTATTAACTTCTTACTCCATGAACACTGTTAATATTGGCACCGATATCATATCTATATCGGTACGTATTCACGCCTGGAATACGAAGAATCTACTCCCCGGCTATGTAGTTCTAGGCCACCCCGTCATAAGCCGTTCTGATGTTGAAAACTCAGAATTTGCTGACAAATGTAAACAAGTCACAGATGAAGAAGGCTTATTCCTATACGGTACGCCCGCCTTTCAAGTACCTTATGAATTTGCAGAACGTATGTTAGGTTTTCGCTTATCTTAACTTATATTTATCACTTAATAAACCAATACTAATGAAGTTTACAATCAAATCAGTATCCCTAGAAAGAGCCTCTCGAACCGGTAAAAGAGGGTATCATGCAAGATATACCAATGAGATGTATATCTCTTTAACCATCCCAGACCGTATGCCTTCTTTTGAAGAGCAATTTTTTGCACGTTACAAACATCCGTACAAAGCGTATAAAGCTGAAGTAATACCTGCCTTACAAGATTACGCTGCTCAGACTGGCAATGCTGTACTGGCAGAAGTATTGAAAGGTGAAAAATGGAAGTGGAGTCAAAAATGCGGATGCACTTGCGGATGTTCTCCGGGGTTTAAAAGTTCCGTTCATTTTAACGGGTATACGATATGGGTTACTGTTGAGGTTGAAGAGTAAATCGAATTAAAGGGAGGGGTAGGAATGCTCCTCCCTTTTTTTAACTAAAGCAATAACATTCTTAAAAAGGGGAGAAGATATCCTACTACTACTACTATATACTATTCATATAGTCGCGTTGAGGTTGCGGTTTTGCGTCTCCATTTAAAAGCGTTATGCAGGCTATATAGTGGCCTTCTATATATAGGATTTTCTCTATATATAAGCCCTTTGCAGCTAAGAGGTTGTAAAAGGCGGGAGCGAAACCTTACTAGTAATTACATCTTTTAAATCATTATCATTATGACACTCTCAGAATTTCAACAAGCACTTAAACAGGACGGTCTTACTCTTCAACACGTAAAAGACCAAACACCTGAACTCTGCCTTGCGGCAGTGAAGCGGTCCGGTCATGCTCTTGAATACGTAAAGGACCAGACTCGAGAGATCTGCCTTGAAGCAGTGAAGCAGTCCGGCCTTGCTCTTCGATACGTAGAAGAGCAGACACCGGAAATCTGCCTTGAAGCAGTTAGACAGTACGGCTATGCTCTTCAACACGTAAAAGACCAGACGCCTGAAATCTGTCTGGCAGCAGTAAGACAGAACGGCCGGGCCCTTGAACATGTAGTAGACCAGACACCGGAAATCTGTCTTGAAGCAGTAAAAGAGAACGGTTTTGCTCTTGAATACGTAAAAAAACAGACCCGAGAGATCTGTCTTTCAGCTCTTAAAAATGTCGATCCGGATAACCTGCAGGAGGTGTATGATCTTATACATCCAGCCATGTTTGAAAACACTGATAACTGAATAAAGGGGCGGAGAAACCCTACCAATAAAATAACTTAAAACAATACCATTATGACACTCTCAGAATTTCAAGACCGTCTGAACAGACAAATGCAAAAGACTACTGTAGAGGTACAAATTGACTCTGCGGTATCCCAGGAGCTAGCAGCAGTTAAACAGGACGGCCTTGCTCTTAAATATGTCAGAGAACAAACGCCTGAAATCTGTCTCGCAGCAGTCAAGCAGTCCGGCCTTGCTCTTCAGTATGTAAAAGATCAAACACCTGAAATCTGCCTGGCAGCAGTAAAAGAGAATGGTCTTGCTCTTCAATACGTAAAAGAACAAACGCCTGAAATCTGCCTAGCAACAGTCAAACAGTTTGGTCTTGCTCTTCAGTATGTAAAAGATCAAACACCTGAAATCTGCCTTGAAGCAGTTAAACAGAACGGACATGCTCTGAAGTATGTAGAAGATCAAACACCTGAACTCTGCCTAGCAACAGTCAAACAGTTTGGTCGTGCTCTTCAGTATGTAAAAGATCA
>Ga0172367_10005821_pt1 | contig 14769 bp, 12 predicted proteins | sample Lak10m_FD_114542 | JGI IMG/M metagenome (GOLD analysis project Ga0172367, IMG submission 114542) | Freshwater microbial communities from Kabuno Bay, South-Kivu, Congo - kab_022012_10m | ecosystem: Environmental > Aquatic > Freshwater > Lake | place: Democratic Republic of the Congo: South-Kivu... | reverse complement strand
TCCCCAAAACTTGCGCAACGGCGCAAAAATTTTCTCGCTTTTCAGTTTGAAAGTTTTTGTCTGCTCTTCAATTCGCCGAGAAATTATTTCCTGTTTTTTCCGAAAAATTTTCTCTTGCGGCAAATTATCAATATCTAAATTTGAAACTTGTGGAAACTTGCTAACAATTACTAAACCTACTGTCACTAAGCCAGCCAAAATGATTATTAAAAAAAATATATCTAACATATCTAAATTTAGATAACACTATTCTCCACTATCTCCAACCAAGAATCCAGCTTGGCCGAAGCACCACCGACTAATACGCCAGAAATATTTTCTTGCTTTAAATATTTTGTGACATTTTCTGGGCGCACACTACCACCATATAAAATTACTAAATTCGCTTTTGGCAATAAACTATTAACTATTTTTTTAATTAAAACATGTAAACGTTCGGCCTCGGTTGCTTCACACGCCTGACCAGTGCCAATTGCCCACACTGGTTCATAAGCAACGATAAATTCTTTGTCTAAAGGAACAGATAAACCATCTAACGCCGCTCTCAATTGTATTTCAATCACTTCTTCGGTTTTACCTTTTTCTCTTTCTCCGGCTGTTTCACCTACGCATAAAACTGGCATCAATCCAACGTTCAAAACCGCTTCTAACTTAGCCCGTACTTCGTGATTAGTTTCGTGAAACTGATGCCGTCTTTCTGAATGACCCACAAGAGCATAATCGCAACCAGCTTCTTTATACATTACCGCTGATACCTCACCGGTATAGCCGCCTTTATCTTCCCAAAAAACATTTTGCGAGCCGACTCCAACACCAACGTCATGCAACACCTGCGCAACTGGATACAATGACAAAGCACTTGGAAAAACAGCCATCTTAATATTGCTTGGAAATTTCTTTACCACATTTGCCAAAGCATTGGCCAAAATATTTGATTCATTATAATCCAAATACATCTTCCAATTGGCAAACAAATAATATTTCCCGTTGGCTAATGACATATAATTAAATTATTTTTTAAACACTGACAAAACCTTTTCTTTGTTTAATGGCCCAATCACTGCCAAACGCATTCTAGAAAAATCAAACAACTCTTCGGCAATTTTTTGTACTTCGGAAACCGTAACTAATTTTACCTTCTTCTTTACTTCCGAAAAATCCTCCACCTTTGGCAAAAACCAAAATTGTTTCGCCGTTCTCTCTGCTTGCACACCGCTATCTTCAAGCGCCAACGCTAACCGCCCAATTAAATTATTTTTGGCATCGTTCAATTCTTTTTTACTAACAGCCGCAGAGGCAATCTTTTTAATTTCTGTGCAAATAGTTAAGACTGCTTCTTCTAAACGAGCGGGGTCAAGACCGGCCTGCACTTGCACAGCACCACAATCGCGGAAAGATCCCATACCAGCTCGAACCATATAGGCCAACCCCCTCTTTTCGCGTACTTCCACGAACAAACGCGAACTCATCCCACCACCCAAAATGTTTAACATAACCATTGCTGCATACAATTTTTTGTTCTGATAGGCTAATCCTGGAAAACCCATAATCAGATGAGCTTGATCAAGCTTGCGGGTTTGCACACTTACACGCTTGGCCAATGGCAGCGCTCTTTTCTCCCAAACAAATTTTTGATGTTTGCTCCACGCATCAAAATTTTTTTCACCCTTAATAACAGAAAATTTATTTAATAACTTTTTCAACTTTTTATTATCTAAATTTCCAGCAACTACCAAAACTGCATTAGCAGGAGAATAATATTTTTTATAATAATCCCACAAATCTTTCCGCGTCATTTTGCGAACCGAATCAGCTGTACCGGCAATATCCCAACCCAACGAATTGTCGCCAAACATTAGTCTGTCAAACAACAAATCAATCGCCATAGTCGGGTTATCTTCGTACATGCGTATTTCCTCAACAATCACTCCTTTTTCTTTCTCTACTTCTTTGATCGGCAAAATTGAATTAAACACAATATCTGACAACCAATCAAATGCTAACTCCGCTTTACTAGTATTAACTTTTACATAATAACCAGTATAATCTTTGTAAGTAAAAGCGTTGTAATCTGCCCCCACCGCCTCTAATTCACGCGAGATTTCTGTGTAATCCGGGCGTTTCATTGTACCTTTAAACATCATGTGTTCTACGAAATGTGAAGCCCCAGAAATTTTCTTATTTTCAAAACGTGACCCAACTGGAAACAAAATCAATACTGTCACCGCCCGGGTGCCCGGCATGGGAATATTAATAAAATTTAGACCATTTTTTAACTTGGATATTTTCGGCATAACTTAAAGACCGTTACTGTGCAGATAATTTTTTAATTCAGCAATCGCCACTCTTTTTTGTTCCATTGTATCGCGATCACGCACAGTTACCATTTTATCGTTCAAGCTATCGAAATCAATTGTCACGCAATAAGGCGTGCCTACTTCATCTTGACGACGATAACGCTTACCAATCGATTGTGTTTCGTCGTAATCAACTACAAAATCTTTGCGCAACTCCTGCGCCAAATCTTTCGCCACACTCGATAACTCTTCTTTTTTAGAAAGCGGCAAAATAGCGACTTGAATCGGAGCTAAATGTTTTGGGAATTTCATCACCACTCGTTTTTCCGTTTCGCCTTCCTCCGCAGTTGGCGCATCTTCTTCATGATAGGCTTCAAGCAAACATACCAACAACATTCGATCAATACCAAACGTCGGTTCAATCACATGTGGTAAATATTTTTCACCTGTTACTGGGTCGGTATAATGCAAATCTTGGCCACTTACTTGTTCATGGCGACTCAGATCAAAATCCGTACGATAAGCAATACCATGTAATTCTTTCACCCCAAATGGATATTTATATTCAATATCAACCGTACGTTTCGAATAATGCGCGCGCTCACCATCAGGAATTTCGTGCCAAACTAAATTATCCATATTGATCTGCATCGCATCTTTCCACCAGTGTTTAATTTGTTCTAACCACATTTCAAAAGTAGCTTCCCAATCTTTTGGGTCAATAAAATACTCAAATTCGCCGATCTCAAATTCACGAGTACGAAAAATAAAATTACCGGGAGTAATTTCATTACGAAAACATTTACCAATCTGCGCAATACCAAAAGGTAAACGACGGCGAGTGGTAGTTTGAATGTTTTTAAAATTAACAAACATTCCACCGGCAGTTTCTGGACGCAAATAAACAGTGGATGTATTATCTTCGGTCGTACCAATAAACGTCTTAAACATCAAATTAAAACTTTTTGGATCAGTCAAATTACCATCGCAATCTGGACATTTTACACCTGCCAAATTAACTACTTCTTCTTTGTCATATTTTGGTTCGATTCCCTTGGCTTCCAAAAGATGATCGATCCGGAAACGATGGTGACAAGATTTACACTCTACTAATTGATCAGAAAAATTCTGCAAATGCCCCGACGCTTCCCAAACGCGCGGATTCATAATAATAGCAGCATCAAGCGGCACCATGTCATCACGTTCTTGAACAAAGAATTTCCACCACAAACTTTTAATATTTTGTTTGAGTTGATGGCCCAGCGGCCCATAGTCCCAAGAATTGGCTAAACCGCCATAAATCTCGCTCCCTGGGAAAATAAAACCACGACGTTTACATAACGAGCTTACCTTGTCCATTAAATCATTGGCAATATTTTTTTCAGTCATATTTTTACAACTTAGATCGTATTAATCTCGCTTTCTTTGTTATCTCCAACATTTTTTACTTCGTCGTTATACTCCTTTACAATTTTATCCAGGTCTTCAAACAATTTAAATTTTTCGTCTTCACCCATCCCGCCTTCTTTTTCTTCAGCCGCAACCATATCCCTGATATCCTCACGTACCTTACGAATCGAAACGCGTGCATTCTCTAAACGTTGATGTAAAATTTTTATCAACTCTTGACGACGCTCCACCGTCAACTCTGGCAACGACAGACGAATCCCCCGTCCATCATTAACTGGATTTACGCCAATATTCGCTTCACGAATACCTTTCTCAACTGCAGCCAAAACACTCTTGTCCCACGGATCAATCATTAATGTTTTTGGATCAGTTATGGTAATTGAAGCTACTGCCTTAAGCGGCTGACGAGTGCCATATGCCTCAACTGAGATACCCTCAACCATAGCAGCAGAAGCACGACCAGTGCGCAACCCAGAAATATCGGTCTTCAAAAATTCAATTACCTTGTTAAAATCTTCTTTAAAATCATTAATATTCATATTTATACTAAAAATATATTATTGCGCCAAGGTCATGAAACCGAGCATTAGTTGGCTACTATTTTGTGGATTAATTAATAAATAAGCAGGGATAGTATCGGTTGGCAATCTTTTTGTTACCCAGTTATTGCCGCCGTCAACTGATTTGTAAAAAGTAGAACGAACATGCACATTTTTTTCTCCCAAAACTGTGCCAGTATAATATAATTCTTTTTGGTTGTCCGGGTTAATCGCGAAAGAATAAATATTCACTGACCCTGGAGGAGTAATTAATTTCAACTCATTCCAATCTTGTCCGGCATTATCTGAACGTAAGATGCCATATTTTGAAATCCAAAATAAACTATCTTTCTGGCCAGGGTTAAGCACTAAACGATAAAAAGTTTTACTATCATTAAATTTGTCTAACCCCGCATTCAGATCTACCCAATTTTCACCGCCATCATCGGAACGATACAAACCATTCCGTTGCATCGCAGCATATAAACGCTTGGGAGTAGATGGATCAGAAACTAAAAGCTGCATATCAGTGCCAAATCTCTTTGTCACTCTCCAGCTTAAACCCGCATCACTACTCACTAAAACGTCGCCACCAGTAATACCGCCATAAATAATTTTTGGATTACCAAAATCAATTGCTAATGATACAAAGCGTTGATTCGGACGCTGCTCAGTGTAAACCAACTTCCAAGTACGATTACAATCAATTGTTTTATAAATATTCGCACCATCACTCACATAAACCGTACATTTATCTGTTGGGTCCACTGCTAAACCATAAATAAATCTTCCACCTAATACATCAACTACTTGCCAACTAGCTCCATAATTATAAGTATAAACCAAACCCTGACCACGACTAGCAAGATAAATAGCATTCGGATCAGACGGATCAGTATGAAGACGAAAAACATTTACACCGCTAATACTTTTTACACCCTGCGCGGTTGGAACAGCCATTGCTGGCAACCATGAATCGCCTTTATCGTTGGAACGAAAAACACCCATCGTACCAGAAGTGCCAGACGATTGTATACAACTAGCACCCATCAGCAAAAAACCAAACGCTAGAGCCAATAGAGTAAAAATTTTTCGCATATAAAATTTCAAAAAATAAATTTAAAAAATTAAAATTGTAAAATTATTTTTTCCATTACCATTTTCGGATTAATGTTTTGCGCCAACAGCTCTTGCGCCTCGCTCAATGCATCAATAATCTTTACCAACCGAACTGCACTATCATCGGAAAAATTAACCGCTCTGTTTTTTAACATTCGCGCTGTCTCTTCAGACCAAACATTCAAAATTTTCTGTAAACGCGTTTCTACACGTGTTAAGCCATCCTTTTCGCCAACGATACTTTCTAAAATTTTAAATCTTTCATGTACAGGCTTTCTAAAAATCTCTTGCCAACGCCTAATTTCCTCCTCCCATTCCTGTAATCTTTCTTCGTCGTGATAAAAATCTAGCGCTCTACCAAGACGACCGGCTGCCAAATAAGTAATACGGCTAGCCAACTCTTCGCTACAACCCGAAGCAACTAAACCATTTTTTATTTCTTGATCTGTTGCTGGGCTCAAACGCCATACCTGTGCACGCGAACGGATTGTTGCCAACAGTGAGTCGTCGTTATTAGTTAACAAAAAGATCAAAGTTTTTTCTCCTGGCTCCTCTAAATTTTTCAACAATGCATTGCCTGATTCTTCGTTTAAAAATTCAGCTTCATCAATCACTACTACTCTCCAGCCATTAGACCAAGATTGATTTTGTAAAAAAGAACGAAGCGAACGGACTTGACTAACAGAAATTTCCTTACGTTCTTTCCCGGTTTTTTCATCAACCCCACGATTTAAATAATAAAAATCCGGATGAGTACACACTTTATCAAATTCTACCTTAAATAATTTACTAGCCACCTCAATCGCTAATGTACGTTTACCCACTTGATCTACACCGACCAGACAGTAAACTTGCGCCAAACTATTCTGTGCAATGGCGCTTTCAAAAAAAACTTTAACTTGATTATTGCCAAAAAACACAAAAATAGACTTAAAATTAGGCCTTGGAGAGGCGATATTAATATATCAAAATAGAAGCATTTTGGCAATTGCCGCCGCTGTTTTTTGCCAAGAAAAAGCCAAAACATGAGATTGGCCAGCCGCCTTGGTTTTTGCCAAGTCCTCCCCCAAAGAAAAAAGATATGATAAACCGGCACTAATTGAACCAACATTATTCGGATCAACATACAAAACCGACTCTCCTCCAACTTCGTGTAAGGCCGGGATATCACTAGCTAGCACCGGCGCACCAACTGAAAGTGACTCTAAAATCGGCAAACCAAACCCCTCATAAGAAGATACAAACACAAAAAATTTTGCCGAACCTAACAAACGAGGCAGATCGCTATTTTCTACCCAACCCAAAGTCAGAATATCTTTTTTGAACGGACTTTTGTCAATTTCTTTCTCGATACTGTCATAGCCACAACCTGGACGGCCGCTTAACACTAATTGAAAATCATTTTTCTCGCGCGCCAGATTAAATGCTTGGATTAACCGACGAATATTTTTCTTTTCTTCTAACCGCCCGATGGCTAATACAAATATTTTCTCAATGTCAAATTTATTTTTCAACTCATCCGGAAAAAATGGCGTAACATCTTTATTGTATTTCGTACTATCAAATGCAAGTGGCACCACTTGAACTTTGCGCGCAACTTCTACGCCATAATATCTTATTAACTCGTTTAAATTAAATTCTGTTGAAGTAATAATTGTGTGCGCCTTCATAACAATCCACCGATTCATCAAGCGCAAATAAATCCTTCCAAAAAAAGTATAGGCTTGTTTAAAAAATAAAAAAGCACTATCGTGCAAAAAAACAAAAGTTTTTTTAGGAACAAACCAAGGCAATAATTGACCAGGAGAAAAAAATACATCAGGAGGGTTTTTTATTAACTCAAACGCCAACACGCTTTGTGTCCAAAATTTTTTTAATGGCCAAGACAATATTTTCCACTCCCAATTTTTTGGTAAAACAGCCAAATCATCAACTGGCATTTTATGACTATACAAAACTACCCGTACCTCAGTCGGGATTTTTGTTTTCAGATTTTCAATTATCTGCCAACACGCCTCCTCTACTCCCGTACGTTGCTTCTTAACTGCATGGCTAGCATCAATGCCTATCACCATAATATTGAAAATTCTATTTTGTAGCCAAGATACTACGCTTATAACTTTCTAAATTATCAAGAGCAATTCCCGTGCCTTTGGCCACACAAAGTAAAGGTTCTTCTGCCACATAAGTAGGTACACCAGTTGATTGGCTAACTAATTCATCCAGATTACGCAACAAAGCTGAGCCACCAGACAAAATAATCCCCTTATCCATCACATCAGCGGAAAGTTCTGGTGGTGTACGATGCAACACATCTTTAATCGCATCAATCAACATCTCTAAGTCGTGCTGCAACGCCTCAGTTGTGTCATCAGAATTAACAGTAATGATTCTTGGCAGACCATTAATCATATCACGCCCTTTGATCTGCGCTGTTAACGGTTTTTCCATAAACAAGGCCGATCCAACTTTTATCTTTACTTCTTCAGCCATGCGTTCGCCAATCGCCAAATTATATTTATGTCGAATATATTCAGTAATCGCCGCGTCAAATTTATTACCACCAATACGAACTGATCCCCAAGAAACAATCCCACCCAAAGAAATAACTGCGATCTCTGCTGTACCGCCGCCAATATTAATAATCATATGTCCAGAAGCAGCACCAATGGGAATGTCCGCACCAATTGCCGCTACTACTGGCTCTTTAATAATATAAGCCGCACGTGCACCCGCTGCTAAAGTGGCATCAATCACGGCGCGACGTTCAGTCGAAGTAATACCAGCTGGCACAGCCACCATCACTTCTGGCCTAAACAAACGAACACCGCCTAATGCTTTATTAATAAAATAACGCAACATGGCTTCGGTCGCATGATAATTAGCAATTACCCCATCCTTAAGAGGCCTTTCGGCAGTGATAGTATCGGGGGTGCGACCAATCATATCTTTTGCTTCTAAACCAACTGCCAAAATTTTGTTGTCAGCTTTAGAAATTGCCACTACTGATGGTTCGTTCAAAATAATCCCCTTTTTAGGCACATAAACCAACACATTAGTAGTGCCCAAATCAATTCCAATCTTCTTAATAAACATAATCAAAAGCTAATAATCAAAATTTGACTACAAATTCACGATCGCCGCGCAACAAACTATCTAATTCATATAGACTGTCTCCGTGCTTGCTCTTTTCCTCCCCTGGATTAGCACTTACTATTGGTTTACCAAAATCCAACTTAAGATGCAAGTTAGTACTAATTATACCTAACTGTTTCTGAAAAAATAAACCATACTGACCATTTGTTATCTGAGTACAAATTGTATCCGGCAACATATAAGTAAAAGACAACTTCTTACTCTTTCCTGGTTCAATAGAAATAAACGCGCCAAACCATTGGCGATCTTTTTCTGTCCCTTTATCAACTTTACCTGGAGCCGCACTTTTATCTTTATCCATTGCCCCGTCTACTTTGATTAATTTACTGCCAACTGGTACATACACCCGCGCATAACTACGGTAACGAGTTGTTCGCCAATCAAAAGCACCATCGTGCTGATAATCCATTGTTACTTTGGCAACAAATCGATTACTCGAGGTCGGCGTAATTTCATAAGATAGACCCCGAGTAATTGCTAAATCAGTTTTCATTGCTCCCAAATTAGCATCAACCCACAACAAATAATCACCACTTGAGCCCAACATTTCACCCGACCAATTTTGTGTCCTAAAAATTGACTGGCGACTTGGCTCTGTTGAATAAAACATAATCTGTTTTTCAGCTACCATTTTTTCCCATAAATCATAGTAAGTACGCCAATTAGAAAAGATTTGTCCAGGCAACTTTTTAATTAATTCTTTGGCCATATCTCCCAAAATCCCTTTACGATTTTCTCTTGCAACACCTTTGGGAGCAAAACCATACTCAACCTCATATTGAGTTTTTTCCAAAAAATTCTTAGCATTAAACTCTTCCCCTCTTACATTAATTGGCCCAGTAATTTGTAACAATCCCTCAATCAAAGTCGGTGTAAAAGCAATTACTCCATTAATATTTTCTGCTTCAAGCCCTTTTTCTAATCGATACATCTCCAAAGATTTTTCTGCTGATAGTTGAAAATCTGGTGACCAATTACTATCACGAAAATACCACTTATCAACCAAAACATAATCTTTTAAAGGTGCCGGCGGTTTTGGTAAATTATCTCCTGGCGTACTATAATCCAAAACCTCAGTTCCTTCGGTTTTTAATAATTCTGGATTACCCTTATCCACTTTTACTACCGCATAGGTGCCAATAAAACCACCCCCCGGACGAATCTCGGTGTTGTTTAAGAATAAAACTAAATAAGTTTGTGGAGTTTTGAAACCTAGAATTTCTTGAAAAAGATTCAATTGATTTTGATCTTTAATCAAACGACTCCCGATCTGGTCAAAAACAGTCTGCCGCCAGCTACCTGACTGCCACCAACGTACACCAAAAAAAACTGCGGAACCTAAACCCAGTATAATCAAGATAAGAAAAATAAATTTAAATCTCATACATTCTAAGTTAGTGTACGCTTTTTAGCAGAAACATTAAAGCCCAAGTATTTACCAAACATCAGATGTGTAATTGCATCCAAACACGGTATGGCCGAAAACAAAATAAGAGAGACGGGCAACAGAGCCCACTGTACCAGCATAAAAAGATATTTATAAAATCCGTGTGACTCTGGGCGGGGCGGCAACAACAACATACCTAAAAGTGCCGACAAAAACATACCTACCATCGCCAAACTCATCAAACTCTCTAATACATAGGGGGTGTTAAAGAATAATGCACTTTGACGCACCTCCTCGCTTGCTACCCAAAGCGGAATGCGACCCAAAATCGTTAACAAAATCGCCACCACTCCCCAGCTCCATTTACCTTCCCATTCATGAAAAAGTAAAACAAACTTTTTAATCCAAGGTATTTCTGGGTGTTTTCTAAATTCCCACAATAAAAACGAAATATTCTCCGATCCCCACGCCCAACGACGCTGTTGTAAATATAAATTTTTCAAACTCTTCCAAACACTTTCATCACGTACTGTATCCATCGAAACTGGAACATACAAAGGAGTGACTTCGTAATTACCACTGTTTTTAAGCCAACATTGAAAAAAAATATGCGAATCCTCACTAACAATATTGCGTGCATGTCCGCCACAATCAATAATCGCCTGGAAGCTCATACTATGAGAAGAAAAGGTTACCAGATTTTCAACCCGGGCCAAACTAAACATCATCCAAAAAGTAGTACCAAACGCCATAATACGTAAAATCGCTGGCGAATCCCAAAGATTGTTGTTGTATAAAGTGATCGGCTGAAAAGAACTTTTGGTAGGGTTGGGATGAACACAATATAAATATGTCAAATGAGAAAAATATTCAGGATGAACCACTGTGTCTATATCAAAAATCGAAACAATTATCTTTCCATAATCCCAGCCTTTTCGATCAGCATATTTTTTAAATTCTTTTTCAGCGTAGTTAATATTTGATCCCTTGCCAGCAATTTCGCCAGAAAGACCTTCGGGGTGAGTATAAAAAATTAAATCAGCAAAAACGCCTTTAAATTGCTCGGCAATTTTTGAACGTACCTCGTCCCAATGCTTTTGCTTACGCGCTTCTCCAGAAATAACCACGTAAAGATTCTCTTTTGGATAAGATGAGCGCACCAAAGCCGACAAAGTCTCTGCCACCACAACAGCGCTCTCATTGTACATTGGCAAAAACACCACATTCTTTAAATCATGATATTTATCGCCGCATTCTTGATTTAATTTATCTAACCATTTTATTTTTATCGCCCGACGGAAACGGCGCCAAGAAAGAATAAGATAAAATGAAAAATACAAAACTCTGATCACCCAATAAACATCAAAAACAATAATTCCATAAATCATCCAAATGGGTTTAAAAAATGCCAAAAACAGGGCTACCAACAAAGTGCCCCAAATGCTTAGGCCGGGCAAAATTTCATAAAAACGATAACGACGATAATCAGATAACATATTTTATGCGGAACGTTTTTTCCCAATATTAGGCTCGCCGCTATAAACCGCGCTTACCAAAACACCCACCGATGCGCTTTCTATTTTGTTAATTAGGTCAACTTCATCTACCTTATTAATCGCTACTACTTTAATACCCAGAGCATAAGCCATGGTATTAGCAATTGTTACAGAAATTCTAGTAGCGGTAAAACTGCCCACACCCACCATCACAGCTAACCCTTTTAAATCTTTTAAAGCAACGCTTTCATCGTTTAAACATTTATCTATTGCTTCAAGCGAACTAACTTCCTGAGAAGAATAAATATGTTGAACCCATTTATTGTTCAAGTACAAAGATAAAATAATTTCCTTGGCTTTGGAATTGTCCAACAATAAATACATAATTTAGATAAAATGAAACAAATCAGCGATAATTGTATTCTTCGATTCGAAGATGCTATAAAGAAATTTGTCGCCAATTTCACGTCGATCTAAAAATTCCTTCTCTTCCATTATAGTATAACGCAACTGACGTCCTAAAAACTTCTCTAAATCACGGATCTGACGAGCTAAAATATTGGTTCTAATATCACCAACAATTAACATGTCAGTGGGAGCATCACCATCGCCGACAAAATTACCCAAAAGTAAGAATAACTTAATATTACCGCCACGTTTTAAGATATCTTCAATGAAGTTTTGTTCTTCCAAAATCTTGGATTTAACTAGTAAAGCCTTTAATTCTTCTAATAAAAAAAATTTAGGATTCAATTTATAATACTTTGAACGTTCGGTCCCAATTTCCTCTTCGGATGACTCTCCTGCTTTGGCAGGAATAATAATTTTTAATTTCTCTAAATTGGCCAATTCGCGACGAACGGCATTCAATTGTACTTCTGTTATTCTTGCCAACTCACGCATAAAAAAAGAACGGCTCGGAGAGTGGAAAAATAACTGCAATAATTTGACTCGAGTGTTTGAACCAAAAAGGTGTTCAAGCATAGATAGAGACGGCTAGATAACTTTATTACAAACAATATTTTAATGGACTTTTTAGATTAAATATAATATACTATTATTAACTATAAAAGTCAAAAAACAACCCTGTTTTAGGAATATGAATACCCTACAATTGCAAGAATTTTTCGTCGAGGGCGGTGACCACAAAACCTCACACGCCCTACTCCATATTGCCGAACCATCAACCCCTGAAGAAAAGAAAAAGGGTTACTTTTTTGCTGTCTGCGAAATCAACCAGGGTGAAGACCGAGATATTTTAACACTTCAAAACCTAATCGATGAGGTTGAGAATCGTTATTACGAAACGCCAGAAGAAGAAGGAGTAAATACTTTAGAAGAGGTTTTAACTAAAATCAATCACGAAAGTTACGTATTGAATGGTAAAAATTTAGACCTTCATTGTGCGGTCGGTGTTTTAAAAAAAGACGAAGTATTCTTTTCCTGTCACGGCACCCCACTGATGTTTTTGTTCTATCGCAACAAAAGTGGCATATATCAAAAAATGGATTTAATCGACAAGTCTGAAGAAAACGAAGAATCGCCCCAATTATTTAAACAAATCGTACAAGGCAAGATTAGCCCGAATGATTTTCTTTTTGTGGCCACCCCCCACGTCGCCGACTATTTCAATCCGGATCGTTTAGAAAAAATAATTTCCACACGGCCAGTACGCCAGAGCGCCGAACACCTAGAAAGAGTACTATCTGAATTAAAAAACAAATTATCTTTTGGTGGCCTAATAATACACTTACAACAAGATAAAGCCGAAATAGCCGTTAAAAAAACCAGCCCAATAATTAAAGGTAGTTCAGAAAAATCACTACACAATCTATTTGCTACCGAACAACAAACTGCTTCCACTCTGTCTTCTGCCTTCATACCCAATTTAAACAACAAATTCAAAAACATATTTAGCAAAGAAAACGCAGCTGAACAAAAAAAAGAAGCGCCCTTAGAAGAAAATATGCCAACGGCACGTGCAGAAATAGTTTCGACCCACGCCAGGCAGCATCGTCCGCAACCAATTCCAAATACAGAAAATAGCATAGACTGGATAAAAATTGTTAAAACCGGCTTATTGGTAGCCATAAATATTTTCAAAAATATTGCCCTGGCTATTTGGTGGGTATTAGCCATACTCGCGAATATTATACACTCTTGTCTACGCTTTTTAGTATTGTTGTTTTTAGTAATAACTAACATAAAAAATCGCCGCGCTAATATAATAGATGGTTGGCGCAGACAATTAACCGAATTAAAAAATAGCCTTTACCAATTACCACTTTTAACAAAAATACTCATCGGCACTGCTGTGCTTCTAGGAATTACATTTTTTATTAGTGTCTCGATAATCCGCACCAACCGCGCAAATGCTATAGCAGAAAAACAATTCAATGACACCGTGCAACTCATTGCGTCAGCTCGCGACTCAGCAGAGAGCGCGTTGACCTACAAAAATGAAAACGCGGCTTTAACAGAGCTACAAACCGCCAAAAATTATTTATCTAGCCTGAATTGTAAAAATAAAACGGCCACTTGTACAGAATTAGGCAACCAAATCGAAGCCTTACTAATAAAAATACGAAAAATTAATATTGTTACGCCTAATCCAATAATTGATTGGGGTGAATATCAAGGCAAATTAGATCAAATAATAAAAATAAAAAATAAAATAATCGCCCTATGCTCCGAAACCGGCGATGTATTAATTTACAATCTTCTTACAAAAGAAAAATCTGCTCTTAAATTAAATAGTAGACTACAAGCGTTAACTGTACCCAAAGAAAATGATTTCGCATTAATACTAACGCAAAGCAACTCATTCTGGCGCTTTAATCCAGATGATAATACAATTAAAAAAGTTGAGGTATCATTCCCGGAAACATCAGTAAAAATTCAAAGTTTGGTAATATATAATCGCCGACTTTATACATTAGATATTGGAAATGGCCAGATTTACAAACACGAAAACAACCACGACGGATTTGGCTTGGGTAAAGAATGGGTAAAAAATAATTTTAACGACCTAAAAACCGGTGTTGACTTGGCAATTGATGGTGACATTTTTATAACCCACCTCGACGGACATATTAGCAAATTTACCAAGGGTGACTTACAGACCTTTACTTTGACCGGCCTAGACCCAACCTTAAATAATGGAGCAGAAATCTGGACATACAATGATACCGAAAGTATTTATGTATTAGATGCTATTGGTAAACGTTTAATTAACCTAAATAAAAACGGCGAAACACAATCACAAACCACAGCAGAAACCTTACAATCCCCTACAGGATTCACTATAGGCGATAATAATAAACAAATATATCTACTGGATAAAAATAAAGTATATTCAATACTGC
>Ga0172367_10005820_pt1 | contig 14769 bp, 12 predicted proteins | sample Lak10m_FD_114542 | JGI IMG/M metagenome (GOLD analysis project Ga0172367, IMG submission 114542) | Freshwater microbial communities from Kabuno Bay, South-Kivu, Congo - kab_022012_10m | ecosystem: Environmental > Aquatic > Freshwater > Lake | place: Democratic Republic of the Congo: South-Kivu... | reverse complement strand
TCAGGATGATTACTTTTTCGTGAGCCTGGTAGTTTTTACGATGTTTGCGCATGATGAATTCCTCCGTTTTTGTACTCTAACTCAAACGTTTGAATTCTCCAATTCACGCTGAACCAAAACAATAAGAAGGTCTGTAACACTTGGGAAAAGACGATAAAGAATCCCGTCGTAAACAGGGTATTTTTAAAACAACTCTATCATACTTTACGCCTAAGAGGCGGTGAATATGACCCATAGATATTTAAAATTAGCTATATTTACTAATTGATAAGTTGGTCAACTTACACAATTTTGAAGAGCCACAATAAACTTTATTTTCTCGCTAAACGAATGGAATTCAGAGGACTCCATTTCCTTAATGGGGTCTACAAAGCTGTCACTCATCTTCATAAGTGGTCGGATAATTGATTTGCCGAGTAGATTCGCTTCTATAAGACTATTAGAAAAAAAGCCAATAACACATTCTGAAAAAAATATACACGTATTGAGATCCAAACTTTTACTATATATCATGCGACAGTTGCTCCCTTGAGAAATAAATTCCTCAAAAACCTCATCTGTTTGATTAGCATGTCCTTTTATAATTATGCATACTTTCTCTGAGGAAATCGGATGCATCGCTTCACATATCATCTGAATACCATCAAGCTCCGTAAAACCATATATTTCCTGCAAGCCAAATGTTGATATCGGCTCAGGTGCATATAGAACATATTTTGTATCAAGAGATAGCCCTATGCTACTCAAAAATTCATCACGATATATTTTTGGTTTCCATGTAGACATGAATTCATGATATGGATTTCCTGTAACCATTATTTTCTCTGGAGGAAGTCCTTCTGCTATTGCGAGTTGACGTGCTCGCTCATCAATAACACAAATCCATGTAGGCAGAACAAGAGAATCTGCAGTTTCAAAACGCTTTTTAAAATTGACCCAATGATCTGTGATTGCAAGTGATATTATACCGAGTTTAGATGCTTCACCAATAAGATCAACCTCAAGGTTAAGTGGAAACGATGTGCCGGTCACAAGCACCTGCGCACCGGATTCCCTAAGCCATTCTTCGGTTGTTTTGTTTCCATAAGTCTCGACAATAAAACCAAAGTCTGAGTAGAACCCATGCTGCCTATCCGATACGGTTATAATCGAATTCGCTAAGGTTCGATTATATTTTGCGAATGAGAGTACTGATTTTGCGCCTGCCGGATCGCTAAATGCAAAAAGCACATTTTTGTTTCTAATAAACTCTCTAATCATTTTTTACGTAATTCTCAACAGCTTTAAGTGGATCATAAAGTTGGCATGAATGATCATCACCTAATTCTCTTAGTTCATTTATAGCAGAAACAACTTTCTCAATAGCATCCGCAAAATCTTTAATATCTTCAATGTTAAGGCCTTCTCTGACAAGCGGTGTCAATAGGAGCTCATTTTCATAAAGCCTTTCGACTACCGGACATAACCCTTTTGGGTAGTCATAGGTAACTCCAGCATTATAATTAAAAGGATATCCTTTTTTCCCAATTGCAATTTTCTTTTGATATACAGGATTCATATATAACGGCTTTACATATCCTTCGGTCAATACAGTGGTGTCCCAAAATCTTGGAGTAGGTAGCTCCGCTGTAACTGCACGCAAGAATAAGTTGCGTGATATTCCAACAATATTCTCGTCATATCGTATTGGATACATATAATATGAATGAGTACTTCCACTTTCGATCTTTTGAACAGATAATCCATCAACGGCAGATAATCGTGAGTCAAGATATTTAGCAAGATATGCTCGATGATCCAGAATGCCTTTCAGCTTTTTGAATTGTTCGGTTGCAATCGCTGCTTGAAGCTCAGTAAACCGATAATTAAAGCCAATTGTATTGGAAATATCCTCCATACCATAAGCTGCTGTGGCGTTCTCACCATGATTCCTAATAAGTCTACAACGCAAAGCTAAATTATCATCGTCTGTCACCAATAATCCACCTTCTCCAGTGTGAATATGTTTATGAAAATTAAGACTAAAACCACCAATATCCCCAATAACGCCTACAGGTTTTCCTTTATATATGGCTCCAGGAGCGTGTGCTGCATCTTCAATAATCTTCAGTTTGTATTTCTTTGCGATTTCCTTTATAGCATCCATATCAGCAGGGTAACCAAACAAATGAACAACCATGATAGCTTTTGTTCTTTGAGTGATGCATTTTTCAACAGATTTGGGATCTAAGCTATATCTTTCCGGATCAATGTCTGCAAAAATTGGGATTCCGCCATAAAATAAAACTGATGTTGCAGTTGCTGACATTGTATACGGCGGACAAATAACCTCATCACCAGGTTCAATTCCGATAGCCCCTACAGCAACTTGAAGTCCTGATGTCCACGAATTAACACTAATTGTACTTTTAAATCCATAAGTGTCAGACCATAAGCTTTCAAAACCACAGACCTCCTTACCCCCATTAAAAAATTTTCCTGATGCTCCAATAAATGCAGAAAGAATATCTGAATCCAATACCCGCATTGCAGCATTCTTTTCTTCAATACCCATCGAAACTCTGTTTGGGAAATCATTAGCTCTAACGGGGGTTCCACCCAATATCGCAAGCTTGGTCATAAATTAAAATCCTTGTAGTTGTAAAATTCGCTTTGAAAGATTTATGCTTTCAATAAAGTTATCATGAAGTTCATATGATTTTAACAGTGATTTAGCATGTGCAATTACATTTGCCATGTAGTTTTCAATTACTGCTTCCTCCTTACTATGCAAAAATAATTTCGGATAGAATTTTTCTTTTTGTGATGGTGTGGAAAATATTTCAATCCTGTTTCCACCACTTTTCAGTAAAACTGCATTCCGAGAAAAATAGATATCAATTTCAAAATGAGAAAACTCAGCCTTTACAAGACCAATGAATTGCACGTTTATACCGCTCCAATCACAAGATATACTCATAGTTGGATCTGCATCAAATTCATCAAATGCCTGATGATTTATTTTCGCACTATAAAGGTCAATCGTTGTCCCAAAAAGATATTCAAGCAAGTCAATTGCATGACTACAATTATTGTGAAAGCCGCGTTGATAGGTAACAATAATATTAGCACATTTGTCTTCTTTGAGTATAGATTGAATATCCTCCTTCAATTTTATAATCTTAGGTTGAAATCGACGGATAAAATTAACCATCACCTTTGTTTTTGATTCTCGATAAATATTAATTAACTGCTCTAATCTATCTAAATTAATATCAATCGGCTTTTCGCAAATAACCAAACGCGGCCCATGTTCAAGCATGTGCGAAAGATATTCGAAATGGGTTTCGGTTGATGTACTTATTACAACAATGTCATAATTTTGATAAGTCTCTATACTCAACACATCCAAACACCTTACCCCGTAGCGTGTTGCTACTTTTAGGGCAACTTTTAGGTCAATGTCATACACCTCAAACTCAATTTCTGAATCATTGTGAAAGGCCTTCGCATAGGTTATAATTGCCTCGGTTTCAAAATCATACATCGCTCCGATGTTTCCACATCCGATTATCAAGGCCTTGTACATAAATCACTTAATTAAAATATGTGGTTGCTTCATCAACAGCGAATTTCCTGCTTTCTTACGTATCTCCCTTACGCATTACAGACTGATTGATTACAACCCAATCCGGCTTCTGACGAAGTAATTGTACAATATCAAGGCAATTGAACTGGGGCTTGGTATGTTCAAAATACTCGATTATTTTCTTCAGCAACTCATAATCTTTTGGCTCATCAAGCGTCAACCCTAATTCAGGCCAATGAATTTCAGGTGGAGCCAGTAGATGTAAATGTGAAAATATTTCAGGATGGTTTCTGATATGAAGTGTGACATGTTCATGGTCAAGTGCAGATTTAGTCATGCCAGCTGAACGCTTTAGTGCCTTTAGGCGAATCACCTGAGTATCCATACCAACGGGATAGCTGTGTATGTGTGAGTTGCTCAGGTAGTCAGGCAAATTAGCGTTAAATATTCGAATAGATTGTTCAATTATCTGAGGATCGATAAGTGGGTTATCACCTGTAAGCTCAACAACAACATCTGCATTAGCTGATTCAGCAGCACCGATAACGCGTGCCATAACATCCTCTTCGCTCCCGCGGTAGCATCTAATGCCTACTCGCTTAGCAAACTCAACCAACACATCGTCTGTCGTATTCACTGTAGTAGCTAAAACTATTTGATCAATCGAATGAACAAGGCGAAGCCGATTTACAAGATGTTCGAGCATCGGCTTTCCTGCCGCTTTAAGCAATACCTTACCGGGAAGTCTTGTGGACGTCATGCGTGCTTCAATCGTCGCTATTATTTTCATCTCAAGCACCTCAACCTATCCAAGAATATCCCAAGTTAAAGCTGTTCCTCGATGCATATCCTGCTTCACCCTTTTGCCCAACACAACGTTAAAATATTTCGTCGGCAATCCAAATCCCGGACGAATCGCACGAACATTCTCGAGAGTTAAAACATCTCCTGCCTTAACATCTTTAACGACATACAAGGAGCGGCGGAATTGAATTGACTTTTTTTCCGCTTCGCCCGGCCCATAGCTTACATTCCCCAGTGACTGCCATGCACGCTCAGTTTCAATTACGAGTTGGGCCATTTCCAAAGGTTCCATTGAAAAAGTACTGTCCACACCCCCATCAGCACGATTGAGGGTGAAATGTTTTTCTATCACCGTAGCGCCGAGTACAACACTTGCTACTGAAACACCAAGCCCCATTGAATGATCAGAGAGTCCGATTTCGCAGTCAAACAGCTCACGCAGATGCGGAATTGAAATAATGTTTGAGTGTTCTGCTGTTGCTGGATATGTGCTCGTACACTTCAGCAAAATCAAATCTTTGCACCCTGCATCACGGGCAGCACTGACGGTTTCATCCAGTTCGGCAACAGTTGCCATGCCCGTAGATATTATCACAGGCTTTCCGGTAGCAGCAACTCGTCGAATAAGCGGTAAATCAGTGTTTTCAAAAGAGGCGATTTTATAGCACGGCACATCCAGACTTTCAAGAAAATCTACTGCCGTATCATCAAATGGAGTACTGAAGGGAACAAGACCAAGTTCACGAGCACGATCAAATATAGGTTTATGCCACTCCCACGGTGTATAGGCTTCAGCATAAAGTTTGTAGAGCGAAGTCCCCGCCCATAAACTGTCAGAATCACTGATATGAAACTCCCGCTCATCCAGATCAATCGTCATGGTGTCGGGCGTGTAGGTCTGAATTTTCAAGCCATGCGCTCCGCTTCTGGCAGCAGCCTCAACGATTTCCATCGCCTGGCCAAGCGACTGGTTATGATTACCGGACATTTCAGCAATAACAAACGGAGGATACTTTTTCCCAATTAAACGATCATCAATTTTTATACTTTCAGCCATGTGCATAAATCCTCTTTACATATGAGGTTGACTCAATTTTATAGTCTGCTCCTAAAAACAAATGATGAGAACGTTCATTTTTCCCAAGCACAGTGGCAATAATTTTATGTATTTCAGGTTTGAAATTTTTAATCCAATCCTCTGCGCTCTGCAAGAGTTCCTGCCCTTTTCCAGACAAATGAAGTTCCGGAACAACATAAATTGATACTTCTGCGTCTTTACCCTCAATATCGAATCGTACGACCCCCACTGGCTTATCCTGAAACTCTCCTACAAGCAGCACTCTGTCAGAAGAAGACAAAACCGCAGCATACCACTCCTGATGTTCCGCCCAGATGATCGCTTCAGCATTGCGTGATACCTCCCTGATCGATGGATGATTGCGCCAATTAAACAGCTTTTTAGAATCATCCTGAGTCGCAAGCCGCATCTTGATTCCGGTACAACCCATTTTTCTTATGACTCGCAAAACACCCCTGCCATCAACAGCACTCAGAGAACGAAGTGAAATTAATTTCCGTAGATTGGCATTTTCAGAAAGTGAACATAAATGATGCTTGATCCAAGCATAAAAATCTGAACCTGTTTCCGGCACGTACAATAACCCCTCAACAGCCGCATCGTTAATCTGCCTGAACTGATTATCTGCCGTACTGAATGCAATAGTTGGAAGCCCTAAACAACAACGTTCCCAACTCGCTAAGCCTCCAGCACCGATAGCCAGATCGGCTGAAGCCATCAACTCGGCAATATGGCTGGTTTGTACATAGCAACAAAATCCACGTTCTGTACATGAAGATTCAATATCTTTTCGATATGGATGTTGAGAGCCAATCACAACATCTACATGGATACCGTCAAGGCTGATATCTGCAAGTGCATCAAGAGTGCATTGAGTATAATTATCAGCATCGATTCCGCCAAAAAATACCAGAATCCGCTTAACCGGTCCAGTACGAGGCTTTACCTTTTCACGCAATCGACCAAACTCAGCACGAAGCAAGGCATATCGGGGTCCAAGCAACAACAGGCAGTGTCCGGGTACTTTGTCAGTATAACGAGTATACATGTCGGAATAGAAATTCTGATCCAACAGGATATCGCAATCGTGCTGACGGTCCGCAATATCGTCAATAACAAAAATTTTATTTGCGGTTTGTCGGAGTGCTGACTCCCACCGCGCGTCCAGCGCATAATGGTCGACAATCAGCCAATCCCAAGTTCGATCAGAAAGCACCAGTGCGCTTTCCTGAGCATCTCTCTGCTGACTGCATTCAAGCCAGTGAGAGTGAGAAAGTTCATCCGTAAGCGGATCGGAAGAAGCTCCATCAAGCAAAATAAACTCATACCCCTTTTCAGAGAGAATGTCACGCAAGTACTGGGGAAGGTAACGACTGACAAAACAAATCACAACACCTCGAAGATGCAGGTTTTCAGCCAAAGTAAGACAACGCATAAAATGGCCTGTGCCTATTTGGCTTGAAGCATCAACGCGGATTGCAATCATGGACATTCGCTTTATCAATAATAGCTTTACCAGCAGGTCCAACCACCGTCGACAATTATGTTAGCTCCATTTACAAATGACGAAGCAGAAGATGCTAAAAACAGTATCGGTCCCTTAATTTCATCAGATTTGCCAATACGACCCATAGGGACTTTATTTGCAAGTTTTTTGATAAAGTCGTAATTGCTTGCTTGCACTGAATCTGATGGAAATGTACCTGGTGAAATAGAGTTAACACGAATACCTTCGGCGCCAAACTCACATGCGGCATAACGAGACCACTGCAATAGTGCGGCTTTTGCCGCACCATAGAAGGGCGGATTGACCTCTTGAGCTGACTTATAAATACTTTGGTCCGGACTGACCATGCCATACATTGAGGATAAATTGATGACTGATGCATCTCCCTCTTTTTTCACTGCTTTTCTCAAAAAAGGAAGGGCCGCTTTAAAAAGATTGTGTGCAGCAATGACAGTTACATCATAACTATCTGAAAAGTTTTCTGACTTTGAAATTTCAATTTTTCCAGATCCACCACAATACGCGTTATTTATCAGTACATTCAGGGAACGCCCCTTATAGCCTGAAAAAAAAGCACTAACAGCTTGCTCATCCGTCACATCAAACACTGCTGGTTCTGCTGAGTTCCCTGAAGCGACCAAGCTTTCTACTAATGCAACACTTCTACCCTCAGATCGAGAATTAACTAAAACATGCGCTCCAGCTTCAGCGAGCGCAAAAGCCATGGCAGAACCAAGATGACCAGTAGCGCCAGTAACAAGTACAATTTTCCCTTGCAGGGAAAAAATCTGAACACCTTTATTCATGTGTTTTTGTTTATCCAGAAAGCCGGATTTAATGTTGCATCATTCAATCGTGGCCGTGTATTTTGTATACTTTGAACTTCAATATCGCTCAGGGTTTGTCGGTTAAAATGATTGAGATTCTCTATAAGTTGGTGTTTAGTTTCCATGCCAATAACAACACCATCAATCCAAGGTAAAGAGTTTACATAACTAATACATAAATCAGTGACATTAGCTCTTTTACAACTTACAACTTGATTCATCATCCAGTTTTGAACATGAATAGGATTTTCCACATTGGCTCGATGCCAATGACCGTCGACTTTGCTTGGCAACAATCCTTGCAAAAGTGCACTCCTTACTTGAATAATCACCTTACGAAGCACTTTTGTTGCCATGATTTCCGGAATAATGGAATCCCATCGCCAGTCCAAAATATTATATGGCATCTGGATATAATGAATTTCCGAAATACTTAAAGCCATTAAAAGTTCTTCAGGAGTTTGTACAGAAGTACCCAGATCACCAATCACTCCCCAAGATTGAAGCACTATAAGTCTCTGCAATACAGCCCCATCCCAATCAGTTAGGTGAGCATTTCGATGGAGCATTAATACATCAATTTTTTGTACACGCAAGGTTGAACATGATTTAAAAACGCTTGCGTCAACAAAAGCGTGTATTGATGAAATAGATGCATCAACAGGACAGTCATCCATTGGAGATAACTTGGTAATGATTTTTACTCTTTCTCCCCAACCATTTATTAATGACTGGCCGATAACATCTTCACTGCGACCATAAGCACGTGCTGTGTCAAGAAAAGTAACACCATTTATTATTGCAGTCTTGATTAATTCTTTGCTTTGTATGTTATTTGGTTGACCTGTTTTATTAGCAATTCCATATATTTCTCCCAACTGCGCAGTCCCAAGAACAAGCTTTGAAACAGGTGAACGGGTTATTGGCTGGAAAGAAGCTTTTTCCAGTCTGTTTACCAAATTCAAGGCCGACTCACTGATAGGGTCGGCTACAGAAAAAAAAACTTCTTGAATACAGATATAATCATCGAAGCAATCTATAGTACAACGAAAATGACCTTTTTTTAAATAACTATATTTTTGAAAATACATTGCACCAAATTTCCTAATGATATAGGGCGTGACGTGTTCTTGATCGTAGCTACATATTGCCTTTTTAGCTGCTTCACGCAAATGAACAAGTCGAGTGATTTCTACACTCATACCATAGGGCAATCCTGAATGTTCACCATTACAACATAAGTAATCAAGTTTTCTATATATAAAATCATTCTCAATTTCATCAAGTAATTTACCGTCAGGAAACACGTTGTCTGCCGTAAGTCGGAAAACAATGCTCTGATCATCATAGGAGGATAAAGCGTTAACTAAACGATCAAGAGTATTATCAAGGCTACCGCGAAAACACCAAAGGCCATAACTCAGAAGCAGTGCCGATAATCCATCATCCGAGGGCTCTGATGATGTTGCAATAATAACTGAGCGCCCTGTATTGGCTGCACGCTTAGCCGCCAACACGACTAATGGAATTCCTTTAATTGGTAGTAAAACCTTTCCGGGAAGTCTCGTCGAACTTGATCGTGCTTGTAAAATAACAACACTGCTCATGACAATACTTCAGCAAGATTTAAAAGCACGTAGTCTTGCTGTTCTTTAGTCAAGAATGGATACATCGGTATGCTTATTATTTCTGAATAATATTGTTCTGCTTCAGGACAGTACCCCTCACTGAAACCCATTTTCTCATAATACGGCTGTCGATAAACGGGAATGTAATGTAGATTGACAAGTATGCCTGCATCACGAAGGGCTTCGTAAACATGGCGGTGTTTCTTGTTTATTTCACCAAGTTTCAAGCGTATTACATAAAGATGATAACTGGAATAACTGTCTGGGCACTGCCATGGAGTCACAACAGGAAAACTTGACAACATTTGATCATATCTTTTTGCGATATCATGACGCTTGGTAACAAATTCATCGAGTCGCTGCATTTGACTCAAACCTAAGGCTGCATGAATATCGGTCATGCGATAGTTGAAGCCGAGATCTATCTGCTGGTAATTCCAAAGTTCTTCCGGTGGTCTTGGATGCATATCTTCTGCTGTACTGGTAATACCATGACTGCGCAACAATCTCATGCGTTCGGCCAATAGCTCATTACTTGTGAGTGCCATACCGCCCTCCCCCGTCGTAATAATCTTGACCGGGTGAAAGCTGAACACAGTAATATCACTATATCGGCAGTTACCGATTGATTCCCCTTTATAACGTCCCCCAATGGCGTGAGAAGCATCCTCAATGATTTTAAAGCCATACTTTTGACTGAGTGCATAAATAGCTTCCATATCGCAGGGTTGGCCACACAAGTGCACCGGAATAACAACCTTTGGCAATCTTCCAGCTTTTTCTGCTTCTGCAAGTTTTTCGGCAAGTCGTTCAACACTAAGATTGTAGGTGCGTGGATCGGTATCCACAAAATCTACTATTGCGCCGCAATAGCGAGCACAATTTGCACTTGCCACGAATGTTATCGGTGTTGTCCATACGCTGTCACCATTTCCAACGCCTAATGCCAAACATGCCAAGTGTAACGCACTGGTTGCACTGTTGACGGCAACGGCATATTGAGCACAACAATAATCAGCAACGGCTTTTTCAAATGCGGGAACAACCGGGCCTTGTGTTAGAAAGTCCGAACGCAGAACTTCAACAACAGCATCAATGTCGGTCTGATTAATATCCTGCCGACCGTAAGGAATCATGATAGTTAAATTCTCCCAATTTTTTTACGGTTCAACTTAATCCATGATTGCAAAGTACTGATGCACATCCATTCTGAATTGTTATCAGAAGAATAAGTGAAATCCGGTCCAACTTTATTCCCTTTTTTGATACGATCAAGATCCTGACTCCAATTATGAATTGCCGGCAACACTTTGTAATGCTCTTTGTACTCAAAAGTATGCGGAGCATCCTCGCTACCGATCATCTGCTCATGGAGTTTTTCTCCAGGACGGATTCCAACAATATCATGATGAGCATTGGGAGCCACGGCACGTGCAACATCTATAACCTTCATCGATGGGATTTTTTTAACATAAATCTCGCCACCCACCATATCTTCAAAAGCATGCCAGACAAGATCAACACCTTGTTCAAGAGTAATCATGAATCGAGTCATACGTTCATCGGTAATGGGCAACGCTCCCTTTTCAGCAAGCGTAAGAAAAAACGGTATCACAGAACCTCGTGAGCCCATTACATTTCCGTATCGAACTACAGCAAAACGGGTATCGGCACTACCTGAGTAGGAGTTCCCAGCAATAAATAATTTGTCAGAAGTCAGCTTTGTTGCACCATACAGATTTACCGGGCTGCTTGCTTTGTCTGTTGAAAGGGCTACGACTTTTTTAACTCCTTGGTCAATACATGCATCAATAAGATTCATTGCACCAAGTACATTGGTTTTAACGCACTCAAAAGGATTATATTCCGCTATAGGCACTATTTTGGTTGCCGCCGCATGAACAACATACTCAATGCCATTTAGCGCCCGCGAAAGCCGATCCTTGTCTCTTACATCGCCTATGAAAAAACGAACTCGGTCGTCGTTGGTGAAAAGCTTTGCCATCTCCCACTGCTTCATCTCATCGCGTGAATAGATTACCAAACGACGCGGCTTATACTTTGCAAGCGTCATAGGGACAAAGGTATGACCAAAAGAGCCTGTACCGCCAGTAATGAGAATAGATGAATTTATAAGCATTTATTAAAAAGAAATTATGTGCGAAAAGGCTATAAACAAGAATCAGACACCAAACTTTGAGTTACTATCTCATCATAACTCCCGATACTCTTTATACCACCATTATCTAATTCGACTATCTGGGTACATTTTAACAGTGTTGTCAGACGATGTGCGATAATAAGAATGGTGAGATTGTCACTGAGACTTTCTATAGCTTGCATTACTGCTTCTTCGGTTTCATTGTCAAGAGCGCTCGTAGCCTCATCAAATATGATAACATCTGCTTGTTTATAAAGCGCTCTGGCTATACCTATCCGTTGCCGTTGCCCCCCTGATAGACGCATCCCTCGTTCACCGACATATGTATGATATTTTTTTGGCCAAGTGTCAATAATGCTTGCAATTTGAGCCTGACGGGCTGCATGCTCAACCCGATCATAATCTATTTTTTCTTTTGGTACACCAAAAGCAATATTTTCTGCAATAGTGGAGTCCGCAAGAAAAATAGCTTGCGGTACATGTGCTATGTGAGTTTGCCATGCTCTCTGGTTCCGTTCTGTAACCTGTTCACCATCAATAGAAAGTGATCCATGCCATGGTTCCAATAAACCCATAACAATATCAAGCAGGGTGCTTTTGCCACTTCCAGTAACACCGATAAAGCCAATGCGGCTACCTTTGTTGATTGTAAGATTAACATTCTGTAACACAAATGGCGTTTGTTCAGTATAGCGAAACGAAAGATTTTCTAATTTAATTTGTTTTTGAAATGCAATAGGGGGAGTCGCAGGTTGATCGACATAATATGGCAGTGGTTGGTCGAGCAGATCAAGCGTATCTTGGAGCGAAGCCTGTCCGGCGACTATACTCGTCCATGAGGTATATGCGCCCTGAAGTACGGGCAACAATCGCTGTGCACCAAGTGCAAGAGCTCCAAGAACCGGAATTGCTTTGGTAATGCCATCAGGCTGATTGGCCAGTTTAAAGGCCAAAATAGCAATAAGCAACATGCCCAATGCTTCAATACCGAATCGTGGGCTCGCACCAATAAAAGTGCTATGGCCCTGGGCACGACGTAACGGGTGGTCGGCATCGCGATAGATTTGACAGTATGCAGCCTGGCTGCCGTCTATCAAGACGTCACGTATCCCGCCTAATCCCTCCTGAAGCGACTTTATGACCTGGGTAGTTTCGCGGGCGATGCATTGACTGTTCATTAAAAGCTGATTACGAGTGATCAGGATAATAACTGCGTAGATCAAGCCAAAGCCGCCAATGGCTGACAATGCAATAACGGGATCAAATGATATCAGAGCTATGACGATTGCAATCAACATGATACTCGAGCTCATGAGAGTCAAGACCGGCAAAATAATACTATAGATTACACCATTGGCCTTTCCTGAGATGCCGTTAATAACTTCACTGCTGTTGCGGGCGAAATGCACGGAGTAAGGCTGGTAAAGAGTTCTTCGATAGATACTTATACTCAGATCGGCACCTGTTGCAAATGAGAGGGTTGTACTTGCCCAAATAAGTAACAAACGCATAGCTCCTGATATGATTACGGCAATACCAAAAGCTATGGTAAGCGGAAAAAGAAGCTGACTGGAACTGGTGAGCTTAAGAAACTTGATGATTGGTTGTGCTGCCGAAAGCTGAAATATTCTCTCCGGAGCAGTAAGGACTGAAAGGAATGGAAGGACAGCTCCCAAACTGATAATTTCAGCGAACGATGCTGCGATCATCAGTATCAGGAGCAGACTGAATTGTCCTTGACGGCGGGGAGTTATATGGCGCCAAAGTCTGGCGAGTAACTGAGGGATAGTAGAGGTATTATTCAAGAATTTCATATGGGCAAAAAAATTCAGTCCACGGATTTCACTAATTTTCGTGATTTTTATTCAGCATTCTCCACAGGAGTTAACATAGAATCCATTTACCTTCTACAATGAATAGTGTTTGGCTTGATTGATATCGTGCTTGACCATCTCTTGGATCATTTTGTCGATAGTTCTATCAGGCACCAAGATCAATTTTCGGTTTTCAGTGCCATCTGAGATGTTTTCTTAAATTTTGGAGTTGAGCTTGACTTTCAGAATTTTTTTTTGCGTTTTGCATTACGTCAATAATGAATACGCAGAGTATAGTTAGAAATCCTACTACAAGCGCGGCAATGAGCACCGTCATACTGCGCTTTGGTTTAGATTTTTGTTCTGGGGGTACGGCTTTGTCGAGCACTTGGATGACTGAACTCTCTTTTGCTTCGTCTATTTTGGCCATTTCGAATTGTTTGGAAAGCATTTCATAAATAGTTTCAGCGTATTTCAAATCTCGTACTTTTCGCATGTATTCAAGACCTGTTTCAGGCACGTCGCTTGTTGCAACCGTGCCGGTTTCGAGTTTGGCAACCTGCGCTCTCAACCCATCCAACATCTGCTGTGTACGGATATAATCAGGGTTGTTACCGGTTGCAAAAGTACGCATGGCACCGAGTTCGACCTCCTTCATAGCAATCTGAGCTTTAAGGCCTGCCGCAGTTCCGATAAGCTGTTGAGCCTGGGCATCAAGCTGAATAATGCCGGTATTTTCCTGTAACTTTTTCAAACTCACCTCTGCATCACCCAGATTTTGCTTTGCCTGCAAAAGCTGTTTTTCGAAAAATAGTCTCCTCTGTGAGGCCTCTGTCACGGCAAATATCTGCGTCAACCGCTGGAGTTCATCAACATAGCCATTAGCAAGCATTGCGGCTCTTTGAGGATTTCTGTCATCAACATAAATCCCTATGATACCATCTTTACCTACATTGACTTTTGTCGCACCCGAAAGAACTCCACGAGTACTTCCTGGAGTTGTTGTTTTATAAATATCTCGTAGTTTAAAACGCCGAATCATGTTATCCTGTAGCGTGCGGCTTTTAAGCATTGCTATGTAGGTGTCGTTGGGATTTTTGATCCCGGCGGCTCCGGCCATTCCACCAAGGGCTCCAAGTTGGCTAAGCATTGCCGAAGCACTTGACTGCTGTTGTGGAGGAAGAATTTGCGTATCGGCGGTATAGATATTTGGCTGGAAAAGAGAGTACACCGCAGCCACTATAGCTGCTATGATGGGAGCACCGAGAATAAGTTTTTTATGCTTGGCGAGCGTGATGGCGAGGTCGAGAAGACTTATCTCGTCGTCTATCGGTTCCGGTGATTGAAGATTGTTGTCCACTAATTACAAAGGAAAATTAATA
>Ga0172367_10005819_pt1 | contig 14771 bp, 12 predicted proteins | sample Lak10m_FD_114542 | JGI IMG/M metagenome (GOLD analysis project Ga0172367, IMG submission 114542) | Freshwater microbial communities from Kabuno Bay, South-Kivu, Congo - kab_022012_10m | ecosystem: Environmental > Aquatic > Freshwater > Lake | place: Democratic Republic of the Congo: South-Kivu... | reverse complement strand
GATGCACGCTCCCGGGCGCCCGCAGGCACAGGGCCCTTCCGTCCACTGGCCGTAGTCCTCCAGTCCCGCGTAGCGGATGAGCGGCGAAGCGCCGTTGCCCAGATCGCTGACCACGATACGCCCCACGCCCAGCGTGGGCAGGCCTTTCGCATCCACGATCTCCACCAGGACGCCGTGCTCCGCCACATGGAAGGCCGAACCCTCGCTGCACTGCCAGCCCACCAGGCCGGCCTCGGTTGCGGTGTAGCTCTGCACCAGGCGCGCGTGGGGGAATGCCCGGCGCACCTGCCGCTCCCCCAGGGGATCCAGGCTCTCGGAGGTGAGGTGGAGGAGGCGCACGGTGGGCGCGGCGCGCCCGAGACGGTTCAGGTGGGCCGCCAGGTTCTTGACGGTGCTGGGATAGGTGGATACGAAGTCGGGCCCCAGCTCATCCAATGCGGCGACCTGCTCCTCCACCGGCAGAAAGGCTGAGAGCAGGCGCGACTCCTCCACCGTGGCGCGCAGCTGAAGGGCCAGGGCATTGTCGATGCTGTGCGGCGAGGGATCGATGAAGTAGAGGGTGTTGGCCAGGGGATTTCCACCGCACCACAGGTGGTAGAGCAGCAGGTTGCGCGCGCTCATGGCCCACAACGCGTCGTGCTCCCGGCGAATGCGCACGGGTGACCCCGAAGAGCCGGAGGTGCGCGTGTCCAGGGCGTCTGCGGTCAGCCCTTCATCCTGCCACTGGACAGCGTCACTCTGGCGCAGGTGCTGCTTCTCGATCAGGGGAATGCGCGCCACATCGGCCCAGGACTGGAGCATCTCCGGGCGGAAGCCATGGGAGTGCCAGTGCTGGCGATATCCGGGCACGCGGGACCATGCGCGCTCCACCAGGCCGCGCAGGCTGAGCCAGCGGCCCATGCGCGCGGCGCTCTCGCCCAGCTCCTCCTGGGCCAACACACGATCCAGCGCCCGCAGCAAGTGTCCCTGCTCCAGGGCCAGTTCGCGCTTGTGGGGTGTGCGCACCATGGGGGTGGGTGGGCAGAACCACCGGCGCATGAATGGCTCCTCGTCTTCCGCCAAACCGCATCCCGCGCAGGATGCGCATCAAGGGCGGAAAACTTGGGCAACAAGGCCTGTCCTGTGTGACAGAAGCGTGCCAGTCAGCGCGGGCGCCGCAGGATGCCGTAGAACTCCGCCAGGAGGAAGACGGTAAGCACCAGCAGGAGCAGGCCGACGCAACCGGAGATCACCACGGTGGCGCCCAGGCTTCCCTGATCGCCGGGTAGCGCGTGGCGCAGGAAGGGCAGGATCTGCAAGCCCAGCGACCACAGCGTCATCACCAGCATGAAGGCCATGGGCACGAGTGTGAACCAGGCCTTGCGCCCCTCCTTGCGCAGCCAAACCGACACGGCCAACAGGATGAGGCTGGCCATGAGTTGGTTGCTGGTGCCGAAAATGGGCCAGGCTGCCACATAGCCCTTCTCTTTGGTGACCATCAAGATGAGCAGGGGAAGCGCCAGCGTGAGAGTGGTGGCCAGGGCGGCGCCTGCCATGCCCTGGAAACCGGCGAGCTCCTGCAGCACATAACGCGCCAGCCGCGTACACACATCCAGGGTGTCGTAGACGAAAGTGGCGAAGGCGAGCAACGCGAAGGAGAGGGCCAGGGTGTAGTCCACGCCCACCATTCCCAGATACTTGGCCAGGCCGCTGGCGTAGATGAGGTTGGGATCGTTCTTGAGCATGGGATCGCCGGGAGCCAGGATCATCACCGTGGCGATGGCCAGGGCCGCCACCAGGGCCTCCAGCAACATGGCGCCATAGCCCACCGGGCGGGCGTCGCTCTCGCGGTCGAGTTGCTTGGAGGTAGTGCCCGAGCTGACGATGCCGTGGAAGCCGGAGCAGGCGCCGCAGGCGATGGTGATGAAGAGGACGGGCATCAGCCACAAGCCGTTCTGGGCGCTGCGAAGGCCGTCCAGGTTGATGGCCGGATAGAGCACGGGTTGGCCGCCGAAGAGGGCTCCCAGCAGGGCGGTTCCCATGGTGAGGTAAAGAAGCCAGCCGCCGAGATAGCCGCGGGGTTGCAGCAAGGCCCACATGGGCACCAGAGAGGCCACGAAGCAGTAGGCGAGGATGACGATGTCCCACTGCTTGACGGAGAGGGCGGAGAGCCAGGTGATGAGTCCATCCGGCGCACGTGGCCCCCACCAGATGATGAAGAGCACGAGGGGAACAAAGATCAGGGTGGCCCAGCTGAGGTTGATGTGCACCTTGCGCAGCAGCTGTCCCAGCGCCACCGCCAGCAGGATGTAGAGGAAGGAGGAGATGGCCACGCCCGGCCCGAAGGCCGTGCCCTGGCTCACCACCATGAAGGTGTTGGCGGTGATGTCCGTGAAGGCGGCGATGACATAGACCAGCGCCACCCACACAAAGGAGAGGAAGAGCACATAGGAGCGGCGGGACATGTGCTGGCGCACCAATTCCCCCACCGAGGCGCCGCGCTGGCGCACGGAGGCCACCAGGCTGGCGAAGTCGTGGACGCCACCAATGAAGATGGCCCCCAGCACAATCCACAGCACGGCCGGCAGCCAACCAAACCACATGGCGGCCAGAATGGGCCCCACAATGGGACCGGCGGCGGCGATGGCGGAGAAATGTTGGCCGATGAGCAGCGAGGACTTGGCCGGCACAAAGTCCATGCCGTCGTTGATGGTGTGGGCGGGAGTGGGGTGCCCATCGTCCACCTGCACGGCGCGGGACAGGAAGCGCCCGTAACTCACATAGGCCACGGCCAACAGCGCGGCCACCACCAGCACCAGCAGGGCAATCATGCGAGATCCCTCCACAGGCCTGCCGCCGCGCGGCTAGTCGTGCATTTCCAAATCCAGCGCCTTCAGGGAGTAGCCCACCTCCACCACGAAGAGGAGGGATGCCACCACCACCAAGCCCACGGAGGTCACCAGCAACAGGGCTTTCAGCCAGCCCAAGTTCATGCTGCCCAGGCCCTCAAGCGCAGTGGCGAACACCATGGCGCCGCTGCAGGCGATGCTGCTGGCCACGCACAGGATGGCCCGACGCATCATGCGGCAGCGCCCGAAGATGATGGCGATGGACAGATCCGTCTTGCGCCAGTCGGCGGTGGGGCGGTCGTGCTTCTCTTTCAGTAGGTAACGGATACGGTCGATGGCGTGGTTGTAGCGGTTCACCATGCTGAGCAGCAGCAGGCCCACGCCGGAGATGAGTGCCACGGGCGTGAGGGTAGCCTGCAACAGGTGGGTGAAGTCCGTCATCGGTCCTGCGGGCCTGGCATGAGGAACCACAGCACGAGATAGACCAGGATCCCGGGAAAGGCGGCGCTGAAGATGGAGGCCAGCACATAAACCAGGCGCACGCGGTCCACCGGCCATCCCAGCCACTCCGCCAAACCGGAGCACACGCCCGCCACCAAGGCGTCGGAACCCCGTCGCAATTCGCCTCTCATCACAACGCTCCTCTCTGGAAGTCGCACACCAGGACTTCAGGCGTCCCGGTGCGCCGCAATCCATGATGAAGATGCCCTCACTGACCGGATGCGGGATCCGTGAAACTTGGACCCACCCGGCAGGGACGCACTTCGATGCGCTGCCACACCTTGCCTGTCACATAGGGCTCCACCGCCAACCATGCGTCCAGCTCTGCCCGGCTGGCGTAATCCACCACCAGCACAGAGCCTGTCATGCGGCCCGCGTCATCCAGCATGGCCACGCCGTAAAGATGCCGACCTTCGCCACGCAGACGGCTGCCCAGTTCCAGGTGGGCCGGCCGCGCCGCCATGCGACGCTCCAGGGCCATGGAATCCGTGCCATCGTGGGCCAGAACCAGAAATTGCATGCGTCCCTTTCTTGCCCTTGCCGGTCCTAATAGGCGCCTTCCTTTGAGACCAGCACGGTCAGTGTCTTCAGGACGATGCGCACATCCAGCCAGAAGGACCAGTTGCGGATGTAATACATGTCCAGCTTGATGCGGTCCTCGAAGTCCAGATCGTTGCGTCCGCTCACCTGCCACAGGCCGGTGAGGCCTGGACGCACGCTGTTCCGGTTCTCCTGCCACACGGTGTACTTGTCAATCTCGCCTTCCACCACCGGGCGCGGCCCCACCAACGAGATGTCGCCGCGCAGCACATTGAGAATCTGCGGCAACTCGTCCAGCGACACCTTGCGCAGAATACGCCCCAGCGGCGTGATGCGCGGGTCCCGGCGCAGCTTGTACTGGGACTCCCACTCGGCGCGGGCCTCCGGGTCGCGTGCGAGCAGCTCTCTCAGCACCTGGTCGGCGTTGGTGACCATGGTGCGGAACTTGTAGAGGTGGATATCCTTGCGGTCCTGGCCAATGCGGCGGTGGCGGAAGATGATGGGGCCTGGGCTGCCAAGGCGCACGCCCAGCGCTACCAGTGCCAGCAAAGGCGACAGGATCACCAGTGCCATCAGCGAGCCCAGAATGTCCACCGCGCGCTTCAATGCCGCGTTGAAAGGGCTGCGCAATCCCTGGTTGAAGAGCAGCACCGGTTGGCCGCCCACGCGGCCGATCTCCACCTCGGCCAGATCCAGCACGGCGATGTCCGGCAGGATGTAGAGCTGCTGCACGCAGCCCAGCGAGTTGCGCAGGAGCTGACTCAGCTGCCCGCTGTCCAGCCCCATGGCGCACACCAGGACCTGACGCAGCTTGTTCTCATGGGCCACACGCGCCAGTTCGGATGCCTGGCCCAATCTCGGCAGCGGGAAAGTGTGGGGCGCTTCGCCGCCATCCTCCAGCACCAGCACGCCCCGCACATCCAGCGCCTGGCAGGTGCGTCGCCATTTGGGCATGGAGAAGAACTGCCCAAGTCCCTGGGGCGTGCCCATCACCACCGCCCGGCGCAGAACCCCCAGACGGCTGATGACCTGGGCCTGAAGCAGTGCCCGGGCCACCGGCAACAAGAGGAGTCCCAGCAGCAGACCCCAGATGAGCGCGGCGGGCGGCAAGGGAAAGCGAAAGAGAAAGAGCGGCAGGGCCATGAGCAGGGCGCTGCGCCCCATGGCCCGCAGCGCCGCGAAAAAGCTGCTCCAGGCATCCTGCACCACCAGGCGAAAGAGACCTTCCTGCCAGGCCAGCACCGCCCACAGCACCACCTGAAAGAGGAAGACGCGCACCACGGCGGCATTGGGCCCGGAGGCGGACCAAAGGCGCCCGTGTTCTCCGCCCAGACCCAGACCCAGAGCGAAGGCCATGCCCAGCAAGAGCATGTCGAAGCCGAGCAGGAGAATGCGGTAGAGAACGGCACTCATGAGGGGCGTGGATCCGTTGTCAGTTGAACATCCGGCACCATTGCGGCGCCGCCCAAGGTAGGAAGGTGGCAAGGGGCATGAAAAAGGGGGCCGAAGCCCCCTTGAAGCATCAGAACATTTCCGTTGGGGTGTTCACATGCAGATTGCCTGTGGACTGAATGTTGCTCTCCAGGATCTGACTGCCGATGCGGTTGGCTTCCCGACACACCTTGATGAAACAGGACCAGTGGTAATCACCTTCCAAACCGTGCTGAGTGGACCGATACTTGACATCGCTTTCCTTGATCTCCCGACTGCAGGACTTGCAGGTCATGCATCACCTCGCTGGTTGGTGAATCTTGGCTTGAAAAATGAGCCGCAAGAGTAACGACCGGCTTTCAATTATGCAAGCGATTTCTGAGTGGATTGACGGCTCGCGGCGGATTTCCATTTTCCCTTGGTAAAATGGAAATGCTTGACCGTCATTTGTTTTGCAATTGTCGCAAAGCTATGGAAGGAGGGCCTTGAAGGGTCTCGCGAAGGGGGTGATCCTGGTTCTGCCCGCTTCGGAGACCCAACGAGCCGGTAATATTGATCAGCCGTTCAGTAAACGCGCAAAGCGTGTGATGAGCGTCACATCTCCACCATGTCTCCGATCACCTGGCGTCCCCCTGTTGGTGCGCACCTTCACTTCGCGAACGAGAAGAGGGGGTACTCACCTTAGGTGAGTGTGAAGGGCGGGTCGCCATGGGGCCCGCCCTTCTTCATTTCCAGCCCCATCCTGGCCGTCTGCTTGGCCGCCCCGCCTTCCGTACTTTGGCGGAAGATCCGGTCCACGCCGGATCACGGGCCCATAGCTCAGTTGGTCAGAGCACGCGACTCATAATCGCAGGGTCGGGGGTTCAAGTCCCTCTGGGCCTATTGTCCGCTCCAGCACACCCGCCGCCTCTTTGCTTCGTATGTTGCCTGCCACGCCATTCCTGGAGATGCTTGATGCGCATGGGCCTTGCCCTAAGACTTGTGCTGGTCCTGGCCCTCGGCCCGCTTCTGCCCGCCTCCTTGGCCCTGGCTGGCGGGGTGTGGTGGCTGGATTCCCTCGCCACGCCGATGGCACCGCCCTCTGCGACCTGGACGGACGCGCCATCTCCTCGCCTTCCCAACACACAGGGGGAGATGGAGGCGACGCTGTGCCGCCTGGCGCCGGACCTGCCCGTCTTCATGGACTCCACCGCGATGGCACTGGCGCAGTGGTACGCCGGCCCCGGTTGGAACCAGTGGCAGCGCCTGCGTCGCCAGGCGCGCCCACTACTTGAGGATGCGGAGCGCGAAGTGCTGGCTCGTCAATTGCCGTCTGCTTTGGCCACGCTGCCTCTGGCCCTGTCTGGCGGGCAAGACATGGCCGGAACACCTTTTGGCCAGGCCGGCGCATGGCGCCTGGATTTGGCCACCGCCCTGCGCGCGGGATTGCGGGTGGACGCCACGGTGGACGAGCGGCGGGACAGCCCATTGGCCACACGGGCGGCGCTGGACCGCCTGCAGGGGCTGGTGAACCAGCATGAGGGCGACTGGGAGAAGGCCCTGCTGGCCTTCGCATGCGGGCCGGCCAACCTGGCGCGGGCTCAGGCTCGGTGCAAGCCCGAGGCCACGCTGTCCCAACTGGCCCAGGCCGTGGAACCGGCAGAGCGCCCCGTGTTGCCGCTCTTCATGGCCTTTCTGCTGCTGGAAGGCCTTGCGCCGGAGGCCAGGCTGTGGCCGGCATTGGCGCAAAGCGCTCCCCCTGAGATGCCCGCTGCCGTGCAGGTGGATGCACCAGATCAGGTCCTCAACGCGTTCACCACCGGGAAGACCCAAGGTGATGCCCCTAGAGCAAAACCAGCTCCTCGTCACATCACGGTAAAGCCGGGCGACACGCTCGAGGGACTGGCTCGGCGCCACGGCCTGCGCGTCAAGGATCTGAAGCGCGTCAATGGGCTGCAGGGGGATCGCATCCGCGCGGGAGACCGCCTGCTGCTGCCAGGCGAAAGGTTGGCCCCAAAAAGCCGAGGCGAGGCCGCCGGGCCTGTGGTGCCCTTGAATGAACGCGGCGTGAAGGCCACATTCCGTTGGTACACGATCCGGCCGGGGGACACGCTCTCCGCTATCGCAGCGTCCCATCCCGGCACAAGTGTAGACGCCATCATGGAACTGAATCGCATCTCGGCCAACATTCAACCAGGACAGCGCATCCGCATTCCCCTTCCATGAGACCAATCCACACCCTTGCATTTCTCAGCGCCGTTCTCTTCACGCTGGCCCTCGTGGGCTGGGTGATGCCCCGTGAGGGTCTTGCGTTGGGCGGTCTTTCTCTGCGTTTCCCAGCGCCCGAGGATGTTCTGCGGCGCCCAGAAGTGGCCAGGACGGACATCGGCGCCATTTTGGCCATGGCCACGGACGACGAGAAAGCCTCGCCGGCCCCAGCGCCGCAGGCGTTGGAGGAACTGGAGGCCCGCAGCGCCTTTCACTATCCCAGGGGCGACCACCGCGTGCTCCACAACCTGTTCGCCGCCCTGGAAAAGGCCTCCGGCCGGCCGCGGCCCCTGCGTGTGCTTCACTATGGCGACTCCCAGATCGAAGGCGACCGCATCACCTCCTACCTGCGCAACAAACTGCAGGCACGCTTCGGTGGTGGTGGTCCTGGTCTGCTGGCGGTTGTGGATCCCGTGCCCTCCTTCACCGTGAAGCGCCAGCACAGCAGCAATTGGGGCCGCTTCAGCGTGATGAAGTACCGGGGCATGCCCAGTCCGCACAACCGCTTCGGTGCCATGTCCGTCTTCTCACGCTTCACTCCGGCCCTGGCGGATGGTGCCTCCCCGGACAGCGTGTCCCAGAGCGCCACGCTGACGCTGAAGCCGCTGGCCAAGGGCTACAAGACCCTGAAGAATTTCCAGGTGTGCCGCCTTTACTATGGGTGGCACCAGGCGCCGGTGGAGCTGAGCCTGGCGGGAGACGGGCGCGTCTACTCCCACGAGGTGGTGCCGCCCGCTGATCGCCTGCTCATCCGCGAGTGGCGCCTGGATCGCGCGCCATCCACGCTGCAGCTCACCCTGAACGGACCGGATAGCCCGGACATCTACGGCATCTCGCTGGAGAGCCAGGGCGGCGTGTGCGTGGACAACATCGGCACCCGGGGCGCGGCAGGCTACGAGTTTGGCCGAAGCAACCAGGCCCTGCTCCAGCGCATGTACGACGACCTCGATGTGGAGTTGCTCATCTTGCAATACGGCGGCAATGTGGTGCCCGGCATGAAGAGCGCCAAGATGGCCGCGCGCTACGGAAAGGACCTGGGCGCCCAGATCGCCCGCTTCCGCAAGATGATCCCCGGCGTGAGCGTCATCGTCATCGGCCCCGGCGACATGGCCACCAAGGTGGGCGACCACTACGAGACCAGGCCTTGGCTGGAAGAGGTGAACCGGGCCCTGCGCGAGCAGGCCTTGGCCCAGGGAGCGGTCTTCTGGGACATGTACGCGGCCATGGGTGGCCGCAACAGCATGGTGAGCTGGGTGGGAGCGGATCCTCCCCTGGCGGCGACAGACTTCACCCACTTCAGTCCGCGCGGCTCGCGCAAGGTGGGCGAGCTCTTCTGGAAAGCCTTCATCCACGACTTCGACGCCTGGAAGGCGGGCTCGTGAGGGTGGTGCGCCTGTGTCTGCTTGCGCTGCTGCTGGCAGGAACGCGTGCCGTTTGGGGGCAGTCCAATCCCCTGTTGCAGGTCGCGCCGGACTTCGTGGACCTCACGCGCAACCACATCGCGTGCCCTGAGGATGGGCGCGGCTGGGCCGCGCTGCGCCAAAAGGTGGAAAACCTGCTGGTGGATGGCACGGGTCAGGTGCATGTGGTGCATGTGGGCGGCTCCCATGTGCAGGCGGACTTGTGGAGCAATCAGCTGCGAGCGCGTCTGCAACAATTGGCGCCAGGTCTGCGCGCCGCCCGTGGACTCGTCTTTCCCCACAGTCTGGCGGGCAGTGACAATTCACCTTTCCTGTGGATAAAGGCACTGGGGCAGTGGGAAGCCCTGGACCGCGAACAGGGGCGGGACACGCTGGGAATTGGTCTTGCCGGCCGCGCCGTGACCACGCGCGATGGCCAGGCGGAGCTGATGCTGGCCCTGCGGGAGGATGGCCGTGGCCTGGTGGATCGCATGGGCTTCACCCGGGCGCGCGTGCTGCACCGTGGAGACAGCAGCCGGGTGGTGGAGGCTTGGTCGCCGGACAGCGCCCTGCACATCGCCGCGCTGCGGGACAGCCTACGCGGGGTGAGCACTTTTCTCTTCAGCCACGAGACCGACACGCTGCGGCTGCGCCTGCAGCCCGCCGATTCCACCCGCGACCGCTTCACCCTGCACGGCGTGGTGCTGGAGACGGACGAACCCGGCTTCGTACTGCACAGCGCCGGCGTGAACGGCAGCGACACGGCCCAGGCCTTGGCGCGTCCCCGCCTGGTGGACGACCTGGCCCTCTTGCGCCCGGATCTTGTGGTGCTCTCCCTGGGCATCAACGATGCCCACGGCCCGGACTTCGATGCGCCGCGCTTCCGCGCCAACTACGAGGCGCTTATCGCCCGTGTGTGGGAGGCGGCGCCGGGCTGTGCCATCCTGCTCACCACCAACACCGACAGCTGCCGCAAGCGCAAGCGGCCGAACGCCAACGGCCTCCTGGTGCGCGGAATCATGGAAGAGCTCTCCCGCACCTACGGCGTGGGGTTGTGGGACGCGCTGGGTGTGATGGGCGGCCTGGGAAGCATCAGGGAGTGGCGCAAGGCGGAACTGGCCCAGCGTGACTTGGTGCACCTGAACAAGGCGGGCTATCGGCTCCTGGGAGACTTGCTGGCCTCGGCCCTGCTGGAAGAGCTCACGCGCGACATGCGACGGGAGGGCCGCCCCTGATGGTTCAACTGGACTGGCAGGGCCTGCTGGCTTACAACCCGGCCGAGCCCATGATCTTCACGCGCTTCTTCTTTTGGGGCTTCTTCCTGCTCGTGCTCGCCGTCTACGGCCTGCTCTACCGCCGCCAGGCCCTGCGCAGCGCTTGGCTCTTCGCCGTTAGCCTCTTCTTCTTCTGGAAGACCAGCGGTTTCTTCGTCGGCCTGCTCTTCTTTTCCATCAGCATGGACTTTGTGCTGGCCCGTCTGAGCGGCGCCACGGAAGACCTCACGCGCAAGCGCCTGCTCCTGGCCGCCAGCGTGACGGTGAATCTTCTTGTGCTGGCCTACTTCAAGTATGCGCACTTCGTGGTGGACAACATCAACGCCATCCTGGGCACCCAATTCGAGGCCGTCAATTATCTGGCGCGCTGGGCCAACGCGGCCTGGGACGCCCACTTCGTGGAGAACAAGATCCTGCTGCCCGTGGGCATCAGCTTCTACACTTTCCACTGCATGAGCTACGCCATTGATGTGTACCGGGGCAAGTTGAGGCCCGTGCGCAGCCTGCTGGACTTCGGCTTCTATGTGAGCTTCTTTCCGCAACTGGTGGCCGGCCCCATCGTGCGGGCCTCGGACTTCATCCCGCAGATCTACCAGGAGTATCGCCTCACGCGCCAGCAGTTCGGCATGGCGGTGTTTTGGATCCTCAACGGCCTGGCCAAGAAGCTGCTCATTGGCGATTACATGGCGGTGAACTTCATCGACCGCGTGTTCTCCGATCCCACCCGCCACACGGGCTTCGAAAACCTGATGGCCCTCTTCGGCTACAGCCTGCAGGTCTACGCGGACTTCAGCGGCTACACGGATGTGGCCATCGGCGTGGCACTGCTCATGGGCTTCACCATCAAGACCAATTTCAACAGTCCCTACAAGGCGCGTCATGTGGGCGAGTTCTGGCAGCGCTGGCACATCAGCCTCAGCACCTGGCTGCGCGACTACCTTTACATCCCCATGGGCGGCAACCGTTCGGGCTCGCTCTTCTCGTGGATCATGCTGGGCATCATCGGCGGGGCGCTTGTGCTGCTAAGCGGCAGCCTGGGAACGGCGGTGATCCTGGTGGCGCTGCTGGCGGCGGGCGGCCTGGCGGCGCGGCTTTCGCCCGTGGCGGGCAATTTCATCACAACCAATCTCAACCTGCTGCTCACCATGCTCATCGGCGGCCTGTGGCACGGCGCCAGCTGGATGTTCGTCATCTGGGGTGGCATGAATGGGCTGGGGCTTGTGCTGCACAAGAGCTGGAAGCGCTGGCGTCCGTGGGCGCCCCTGGAGACCTGGTGGAGCCGCGTCGTGGCGGTGGCCGTCACTTTCACCTTCATCAGTTTCACGCGCATCTGGTTCCGCAGCGATTCGCTGGAGAAGGCCGGGCAAGTGCTGGCACAAATGCGCGACAACTTCGGCCTGGATGTGGCGGGCGAGGTGTTGTGGGGTTTCCGCAGCGTCTTTCTGGTGATGGCTCTGGGCCTGGCCGTGCACTGGATTCCCGAGAGCGTGAAGGTGCGCTACCGCGCCGCCTTCGCCGCGCTTCCCTTGTGGGCGATGGGGCTGGCCAGCGCCGCCGCGGTGGTGCTCATCTACCAGACGGTGACAGCTCAGATGGTTCCCTTCATCTATTTCCAGTTCTAGCCCGCTCCGTTATTCTCCTCTCCTTGCTCGATCGTCGCCGCGCAGGTCTTCACGCCCGATTGCGTGTGGCAGCACCTCGCTCACCCTTTTCCCTTCGCCGCCAATACCGCTCCTTTCCCCGCCCAGGGAGGATGTTGTGGGTGATCCTCCTGGCACTGCGGCCCGCGAGGATGAAACCTATGGAGGCAGGATGTCCGAGACGAGCAAGGACAAGGTGCGCGCTGCGGTGAGGGGGCGCTATGGCGAGATCGCCACGCTGCAATCGGGCACTTGCTGTGGCGGTGGAGCCTCCTGCTGCACCCCCGCCGACATGGCGGCCGCCAGCGCGGCGCTGGGATACTCGGCGGATGAGCTGGCCGCCGCGCCCGAAGGCGCCAACCTGGGTTTGGGGTGCGGCAATCCCCAGGCCATCGCGGCGCTGAAGGCCGGTGAAAGGGTGCTGGATCTGGGCAGCGGTGCAGGCTTCGATTGTTTCCTGGCGGCCCGCCAGGTGGGGAGCACGGGGCAGGTCATTGGCGTGGACATGACACCTGACATGCTCAGCCGCGCCCGCGCCAATGTCGAGGCCGGCGGTCACGCCAATGTGGACTTCCGCCTGGGCGAGATCGAGCACCTGCCCGTGGCGGACGGCACGGTGGATGTGATCCTTTCCAATTGCGTGATCAACCTGTCGCCGGACAAAGGCCAGGTTTTTCGCGAAGCGCACCGCGTGCTGCGCGGGGGTGGGCGCCTGGCCATCTCGGATGTGGTGGCGCTGACGGAACTTCCCGCCGCCCTGAAGGCCGACCTGGACGCCTACGCCGGTTGTGTCTCCGGCGCCGCCCTGGTGGACGAACTGGAGGCGCTGCTCCTTGCGGCAGGCTTCTCCCGTGTGCGCATCCAGGTGAAAGAGGAGAGCCGCGCCTTCATCAAGGAGTGGTTCCCTGGATCCGGCGCCGAGGCCTATGTGGCGTCGGCAACCATTGAGGCCATCAAGGACTGAGGACGAACAGGGTTTGAAAGTGAACCTGTTTTTCCTGTCCGATAGTGAACAGGTTGAACACTTTCCGGGTCCTTCCGCCTGCACGCCACCACCACATCCACAGCCGCGTGGGCCCTGTTTCAAAGCTGAAGGCAGGGCCCGCGATGGTTCTGGCACGGAATGTGCTCACTCTCCGCTTGTTCCATTGGCAAACAACACACAACACATCACAACACAATCGGCACGCGCAGGGTTCACGCCTTGTGGAGGAACTTTGCTCTGTGCCCCACGCGCAAACAAGGGGGATCTATATGCGCAGCACACTTCTTCTTTCCGCACTGCTTGCCTGTGCGGCCGCCTCCCAGGCGAACCTGGGCACCCGCCCCTTCCAGAGCCAGGTGGCTGACCGTGACCTGAATCAGGTGGTTGTCGCCGAAACCGGCCAGATCACCCTGTCCTCCGACGGACTGGGCATGACCGGCCCCAGCGGCCTCATCCAGGTGAACAAGCCCAGCGCCGGAGCCACGGTGCGTTCCGCCTTCCTGGCGTCAGCCAGCACGGGCTTCAGTGGTTATGTCATCGCCGACAATGAGATCACCCTGGCGGGTTCCGGTGTGGTCTGGAGCAGCGTCTTCCCCAACGGGATCTCCTGCTTCAACCATGTGGCCAATGTCACCAGCATCGTGGCGCCCATCCTGAACGCGGCCGCGCCGGGCATCACGGATCTGGAGCTGATGGAGCCCAACAGCTGGAGCGTGGACGGCAGCGCCCTCTATGTGATTTTCGACGATCCGGCCACCACCATCACCCGCACGGCCATCATCGCCTTCGGCGCCCAGGCCACCACCGGCGACCAGTTCAACATCGGCTTCGGCCAGCCCGTGGATGTGGAGCCCGGCACGGTGATTGAAATGGGTTTGGCCATCTCCTTCAGTGCCCAGGGCCAGGGCGACTGCCAGGTGAGCCAGATTGATGTGAATGGCAACCGCCTCACGAGCGACGCCGGCCACATGGAGGACGGCGAGTTCGCCGACAGCGCGCTGCTGACCGTGGGTGGCATCGGCGACAGCCGCTCCAATCCGGCCAATCCCAATGGCATTGCCTGCAACACGGGCATCGTGGGCGACGACGACGAGCTCTACGACATCGCCGGCTTCGTCAACGACGGCGACACGGGCATCACCGTGACCACCCTGAATCCCTCCGGCGACGACAACATCTTCGCCGCCCACCTGCTGCTGGACTTCGCCGCCGTGGTGAACGAGGGTGCGGTGCTCACGCCCGCCCAGGCCGTCAACTGCCTGTGCGAGCCGCACACGGTGACCTTGACGGTGCAGAACGATGCCGGTGAGCCCCTGGCCAACACGCCGGCCGCCATCTGGGTGGTGAGCGGACCGGGTGCGCCCGCCCAGATCCAGGGCTTGACCAATGCCTTCGGCCAGCTGGAACTGACTTATACCAGCTGCACGGAGGGCGTTGACATTATTCTCGGCAATTTCCTCAACAGCCAGGGCGAGTGGGAGCAGAGCAACCGCGCCATCAAGGTGTGGGAGCGCTGCGTGGTGGATGCCGATGAGCAGCCGGCGGCCTTCTCCCTGACGCAGAATGTGCCCAACCCCTTCAACCCCAGCACCTCCATCTCCTTCACCATGGGCGAGGCCGGCCAGGCCAGCCTGAAGGTCTTCGACCTCAAGGGGCGTGAAGTGGCCACCCTGGTGCAGGGTCTGGTTGAGCGCGGCAACCACAGCGTGACCTTTGATGGCGCCAACCTGGCCAGCGGTGTGTATGTCTACACCCTGCAGGCCGGTGGCAACACCGAGTCCCGCAAGATGGTCCTGATGAAGTAGTCCTTGTCTTCTGTCAATCGACGCGGCGCCCCGGCCTGCCTTCAGGTCGGGGCGCTGTGTTTTGGGAGAAAGGATCAGCGGGCAGGGAGGCGGTAGCGCCGCCACTCCAGCGGCTGGCTC
>Ga0172367_10005816_pt1 | contig 14776 bp, 25 predicted proteins | sample Lak10m_FD_114542 | JGI IMG/M metagenome (GOLD analysis project Ga0172367, IMG submission 114542) | Freshwater microbial communities from Kabuno Bay, South-Kivu, Congo - kab_022012_10m | ecosystem: Environmental > Aquatic > Freshwater > Lake | place: Democratic Republic of the Congo: South-Kivu... | reverse complement strand
GTATAGCTTCTAAGACAACTTTATGAGCTTCTCATATAAATTTAGAAGGAGACCAAACAAATCCTTCTGCCCATGAAGCGTTATAATCCATTCTAAGATTTATTTCTTCATCTCTTCTTGGTAGGATGGCTACTAATTTTCCGTAAGGAGGAAATAATCCAGATCCACCATTTGAAAATGGAATATCTCTATGTGCTAAACTTAGGAGCTCTATTGAATCTTGTGGTAAATCATACCATCTGGCTTTAATTGCCCAAGTTGTATCATCTGTATCTGTAGTTCCTACAAAAGGTTTGTCCAATAAAATTTCTGCTGAAGAAACAACCTTAGAAATAGTATATTCATAAGATTGTATTTCTATTGGCTGTCCTTCCCAGATGGGAGATAATCTATCAATACCAGTAGAAAAAGTAATTCTTCTGCTTCCCTTGGTAACGTTAGCATTTACAGAAGTTGTTGGTGCAACGACATCACGTGTTGGAAGTATATCTGGATAAAAAGGAAATAGATATTCTTTTGTTGCAAATGTCCAACGTTTCAACGTCCATATATCCATATAAGCATCGTTTATAAGCTGATCTAAACTATGATTATATGAGGCTAATTCAGGTGCATAATCAGTTATATTTTTTATTTTAGTTTTTAAAGCTGCTAAATTTGCCATTAAAAGCGCTCCATACTTAAAGGGAAATAGTCAAGCAAAAAACTATGGCCCAGGAGCATTGCCTGGGCCATAGAACTTTAAGTTTTTATTTATATCAGAACTGCTTGATAACCATAACTTCTGCTACATTTAAAGCTGCAAGTGTTAGGGAAACTGCGCAGATATTTACGTTAGCAGCATCAGCAGCAACACCTCTGCCTGAAGAGGTAGTATCAACTGAAAGAGCGACACCAGCAGCAGTACCAGTTGCAACGTTTGCCTGTGCGCAAAATCCAGCAATACATACATCTACTTCCTGACCAGCAGTTGCTGCAGCTAGTGCAACACCTACGGTTGGAACACCAAGTGCAACAGCTCCACCAGAAGTGTCTACTGTAACAACAAACAAGGCTTTTGAAGCTCCTGATTTGCTGGTATCCAAGGAAACGAAATCTCCTTTTGCAATAGTTCCACCGGCTAAAAATGTTTCTGTCTGAGAGCGGTTAGAAGCACCTGCACCAACTGGAACAGTTGAACCAAGGCCAGTAACCTGTGATTGTCCTAAATACTGAATTAAAGTTGAAGTAGCCATTTTATAAATCTCCTTATTAAATTGTTAATTTTTAATCAGCCTGCGTTGATAAGAACGCCCTGACCACCAAGGAAGTCAGCTACTAACTGAGCCTTGACATAAAGCTGTGCAGATCTAGCTGTGGTACCAGAAACATGCTCGAATGGAGATACTTCAAAGTCACCATCAGTGTGGAATACCAGCTTGATACCATCGTAGTTCAACATGTAAGCACCAATGGTACCGGCTACAGAAGAAGCAAATGTCATTTCTGGATCCTGTTCAGCTATTGCACCATTAAATGCAAGAGCCATTCTTCCACCATCTAGTTTGTCAGTCTGAACGAATCTCTCATTTGCAAAGAGAAGCTGTCTGTACTGAGCTAGAACTGAAGGTTTAAAGATTACGTGGCTAACATCACCAGATGGAGCTACGGAATTTGCATTAATGTATAGGTTGTAAAGTTCATCCATAGACAAGGAACCACCACCATTTACGAACTGGTTCTGCCAGCCAGGTGTGGTAGCAAAGGTTGCTTTGGAGATACCACCTACAACGTTGGTCTGTGAACCAACTGCAAGGTGCTCTAGGAAGCCAGTTACAGAACCTACACCAACGTTACCGTTTAAGGTGTTCATTCCAGTTAGAACTGCAGAATTTCCGACAAGAATCTGTTTGTTTAGTTCTCTGCGTAACATTCCCATAACAGATTTCATTCTAGATTCTACGATCTTAACTATAGCGTATTCTCCGCTATTCTCCATTTCCTCCTTTTTGGTAACCACTATAGGCGCTACAAAGTCGTTCCAGTCATAAATAGCTGGCCTTAGAACATCGTTAACAGCTAGTGATACGGGCTCATAACCAGTAGCGAGCTGTGTTATCTGGCTGTGCTCCTGAATAGATAGTGGTCTCTGAATCTTGATACCACCTGGCTCGGTTTCTACGCCGCCAGCTTTTCTGATACCATCAAGAAAAGCAACCTTTTTGTATAGTTCGTCAATTTCTGCGTCTCTGATTGAAAATAATGTGCTTGATAGCAAGTCATTAGATATTGGCATTTGTTTTTCTCCTAAAAAATATTAAGTTATTACTGAATGGATTGAATGTTTAAGCGTGTCTGCAGAGCAGGTGCTGTAATATTGTCCACCAGTTTAACTTTTAGGAAATCTTGCGATGCTAAAGTTAGGCCGGGAAACATTGCGCCCTATACCTACTGAGAAAAAGTCAAGCAGGTTAAATATTTTTTTAATTATTTTTTTAACCATTTAGATTTTTTACCTCTCTGATGGCCACCATAGTATATGTACAATATACAAAAGGAAAGGCTATGGGGCAGAGAGGCAAGGATGATAGATGGAGAAAGCGTAAAAAATCCCATCAAGAAATATAAACAAAGCCCGGATCTGTTATTCTCTTGGTAGGAATTTAATAAATGATAAAAATGGTAGTACGAGGTTGGGGATTTATCCACCTTTACAAAACTGGTTATTGATGAGGAAATAATAATATGGAAGGGCTAACTTTTAAGATTGGTGATATAGTTAATGTTAATACTTTAATTAAGGCCGAATGGGATATGTATTTTAATCCAAATCCAGAATTTGATTCTTCGTTCTTGGAAGATCACTACAAGAGAGGTTATGATGTAGAATTGGTAGAAAAGTGTGACAATGGATCATGGAATTGTAAATTTATATGGAATAATGAACCACTAAATAATGTTTCAGAATCAGCATTTAATTCTGTTAATGGTAAATGGATTAAAGAAGTATTAGAACTAGACTACTAAGATTTAAAATAAGGATGGATAAGATGACAAAATATATGATTGACCATGTTCCAAATCCAACATATGGATTAGATAATTATAAAGTAATAACGGTTACCAGGAAAGGTTTTGGTAAAGGGCAGTGGGATCGTTGGGATTTTTATGACGACTTGGATATTGCCTTACAAATATTTGGAATAAAAGAAAAAGACTTAATAGCATATGAAATAAAAGGTAGAAAAGGCTATTTACCTATAAAAAATGGTTTAGGTTATTCTAAAAAAGTAAAGCTATTTAAACCTTATGAAGATTATATAGATATGACAGGTGAAAAGCCCATTACATTAGATTTAATGATAAACTATTGGGAAATCAAAAATGCTTACTTTTGGCATAAGGTGTAATTGGAGATAAAATGACTTGCGGAATATATGAGATTTGGATTGAAAACTATTTTTATCAAGGATCTTCTAATAATATTGAAAGAAGAATATACCATCATAAAAATAATTTAGAAAAATCTAAGCATGATAATGTTAAAATGCAAAATGTTTTTAACAAATATAAAACATTTGAATACCAAATACTTGCAGAATGTGATGAAGATGCATTGTTTAAATACGAACAAGATTATATTGACGCTAATTGGGGAGATGAAAAATATTTAAATTTAAATTCTATTGCTGCAAAACCTCCAAGTAATAAAGGAAAAAAAATGTCCTTAGAAACCAAGCATAAACTGTCTGAGGCTAAAAAAGGTAAGACTACTTGGTCAAAAGGAAAAACATTTTCTGATGAACATAAACTAAAAATGTCTGAAAGCAGACATACAAAAGGATATACAAAAGGATATACTTGGAGAAAAGATCTTAAAAAATTTAAAGCCAATATTTGGATTGACGGTAAAGCAATATACTTAGGTTTATTTGAAAAAGAAGAGGATGCTAGACAAGCTTATTTAGCTGCAAGAGAAAAATATTTAACGGATTCTAGCATTCCAAAACCTGACGCGGTATAATATAGGCGTGAGGAATGGTTCTTCACATACAGCCTGGCAACTGTATTAGTTAGCAATAAAGATTTTAGAAGCTTCCGCATGATTAGTTAGTTTGTTTCCGCTATTTCACCAATAAGAAATCCCTCTAGGTTTTTTGCCTAGAGGGATTTTTTATATGTATAGTTTTTTAGTCTCTTCTAGATTTATCACCAGAACACTTCCATCTTTTCCGCGAAAGGTTGTTAGGTGTGTTTGGATCGTTCTGTTTGGACTTAGGAAGCCTACGTTTAATTCCCGCAGAACGTGCACAATAGGAATCCCCAGCAGCCGTCCCTGGTTTTACTTTGGCTCCTTTTTGGCCATATTTAACTGTTTTTTTGCGCCCTGTTTTTTTGTTAGTATAAGTTTTTTTTCTTGCTTTTTCCACCATCTACCTCCTATATTATTTTTTTGACTGTAATGCCTTATGATATTTATAAGCTTCTATTGCAGATTTAAACTGAGGATTACCAGTTGGAGCTGTTCTAGAACCAGATGATGACTTCAGAGCTATTTCTTTTGCAGCAGCTTTTTGCTGAGATAATTTAGTTTTTTCTTCACTGAGCCTTTGAGATTCTATTTTTGCTTTAGTTATATAGAAAGCATCTTCTAATTTTAATTCAGGTCTAGATTTTAAAAGCTCTACTATTTGAGATCTGTATGCTGGATCTGTTAGTTCTGGATTAGATGTTTTAAATCTTTCTAATTCAATCTTTCTTTGCTGTATCTCTATTTGCTCTTGTGCTGGCTGTAACATAGATTTTAACATTAGAGCAGCTTGTCTTTCTATTTCTTTTTTCATTCCTTCTGGATCAAAAAGATCATATTCTGCTTTTTCATCTACTTCTTTAAGCTTTTGAGCTAATGGACCATTTACTAAACGATCTCTCTGAATCATAGATTCTTCTTTTGCAGATTCAAGATTACGTTTCATTTCAGATAGCTGTTGTGTTTTTATTGTATAATCTCTGCGAATATTTGCCAGATGCTTTCTAACATCTTCTGGAACATGTTTCATCCAATGTGATAAAGGCTTCATTCCAGTATGATTTGTATCACTTTTAAATTCTGAAACTTCTTCCTCTCCAATTGCCAACAAATCATCTAATGTTATATTATCTGGTATTGATTCCTGAACTGATTCTGAAGAGGTATTGCTCTCAACTGGTGGAGCAGTCTCTACTACTTCTACTGACATAATTATCTCCTTTTAGGTTTTTTACTTTTTTTTGCTTTATCAAGTGCAATAGCAATTGCTTTTTTTGCCGGCTTACCTGATCTGATAAGCTCTCCAATATTTTCAGAAATTGTTTTTTTAGAACTGCCTTTTTTCAATGGCATTACATTCTTTCCATCATAATGGAATCTTCATCTTCTTCTGACATAGGCTCCATACCTACTTCTTCTGTCTGAGCCTCTTCCATCTCTTCTTCCATTGGTTCTTTCAAAAACTGTTTAAATGCTTTATCTTTTGCAAGCATTTGAAGTTTTCCTGCTAAGCTCATCAAAGATGTATCATCTTTAATAGTATCTAAGCTCATTCTCATTTCTGGAAGAATAACTTCTTTTTCAATTGCATCATCTATAGCACCTTTAAACATTGCTAGTATTCTTACAAAATCATTTGGAAGTACTTTTGTATCTGGTACTTTTGGATATGTAGGTTCCTGATCAAAAAGAGGTAACAGAGCGTTAGTTGCTTTTACTAATGGATCTAGACCTCTCTTGGTAAAATCTCCTTTAGGTGCAATTGCTGAAATCATCTGAGAATCAGCTTCTTCAGCCTGTTCTAGATCCATTCCAATCTCATCACCTTCTGGACGAGAACCTATACCAACCATTATAATTTTTTCTTTCATATCTAGCTCCTATTAAATTGATATCTTATCATTATAGATGTTGTCAAGTGTACCATCTAAACAAGCTTCAGCTGTAAAGGTTTGGGAAACAGCAGCTTCTTTATCACCAGTTTCTGCTAAGATTGATTTATATTTTTCTGTTAGAGCTTCTTGGGCTTTGTATTTTTCTGCCTGTTTCTCGCTCTGATCTTCCCACCAAAAATTAGGAAGATCTGATTCAGGAACAAATCCTTTCTTTTCCATTATCATAGCTTCTTCTCTTTTAGAAGATACTTTAGCTCCTACAGATGGAGAGAAAAAACCGGTCGAAGATAAGCCAGCATTCCATCCACCATTCCAAAGTGTAACTGTTTTAGCAGGCATAGAAACTAACTTAATCATCTGAAGAGAACAACGATTACATATAACTTCACATGACTGACTTTTTTCAAAAGACATTAAATATTCTTCGTGGTATCCACAATATGTGCATCCATAATTATATAGTGGCATATTACACCTCCTTATTCTCATAAAGTGACATTATATATTCTCCTTTTTTTTGAGCCAATAAGACTTTCTAGCTTCAGATATTTTACGTCTAGTTTCATCAGATCTATTTTTCGCAGCTTGAGAAAGTTTATGTCTTGTCTCATCAGATATATTTTTATGAGCTTCAGACATTTTTTTTATAGTTTCTTCAGAATGTTTTATTCCTTTTTTAGCCTCAGACATTTTACGTTTAGTTTCATCAGACATATTTTTTTTAGCTTCAGACATTTTACGTTTAGCTTCATCAGAATATTTTTTTCCTTTACTAGCTTCGGACATTTTACGCCTAGTTTCTTCCGATGGATATTTCATTTTAATAGAAGTTCCACCTATAGTCTTATTAAATCCATTCCTATGACTGTCATATCCTGATATAAAAGCTTTCTCAAAAAAATCCAACCAATCTACCACACAAGACATTAATATTTCGTAAGTAAAATATTCTTTGTTAAAGCGGTGATAATGCATCTTCCATCTTTTTTCAATATTTTTAGACTGACCAATATAACATTTGCCAGTTTCGTTACAAGTTATTTTATATATTCCACAAGTCATCCTACGTTACCTCCTCCTAGGATACGAGCAGTCCTCTCTGCTGAGGTTATGCCCTCTGTAACACCGGATTCTATGTTAGCCACGTCTGCCGCAGAAGGCGACGGTGTAGTGCCCTGTGGAGGTTCACCTTCTAATTCATTAAAATCCTTCGGTAATTCAAAAGCCCTGAGAAGTTCAGAAAGAATTTTCTTATTATCTACACCGAGAGCCTGTAATGTTGGAAGTAATGAAAGTAAATTGTTTTTTCTCATTGCATCTGATAAAGGTGTAGAACCTTGGTCTAATGATGCAATACGAAACTTTCCTTCTAAATCTGAAGGTGTAATAGCTCTAGCAGCACCTTCAACTTCTAGAACAGCAGTCTCTCCTTCATCAGAAAGAAGATCTAAAAGTCTAATATATATTTCAGTTATTCTTTCTAATGCCTGATCTTTTTCTCTAGCCATTTTACCTATTTCTGAAGCTGAATATTGTGCAAGCGCAGTTATCTCTGTGGCGGTGGCACGTGAAGCTTCACCTCTAGAGAATGGTGCTAATATAGATCCTCTGTTTATATCACCTTCAATAGCAGCAAGATATCTATCAAAATTAGATGAAATTGGTTCAACACCTACCGCTTGAATTATTCCAGCAAGATTATCTTCATCTACAGGTATCATTGCGCCATCAACACCTGCTGTAATTTTAGCAAGGGATTCTTCATCAATAGCACCTTCTCGATAAAGGTATTGTCTGCTATCTCTTCTTACAGCATTTGCCCAATAAGTTCTTAAAACATTTTTTTCGTAAAACTGATCATAAACACGAGCTAATGCTGATAAACCTTCCATAGGTTTAGATGGTATTCTAGAATAATATAATGTAGTTATAGAAGGTAATGGTCTATCATTATATGTTCTAATTGGTATTCTAGATCTTTCTAAAATCTTATCTCCAGTAGAATAATTTGGTGACCAGAAATATACCTCATCATATAGTAAATCGTAAAGTTCAACAACCTCTATGTAAAGATAATCTTCTGGTAGTGAATTATAAGATTTTCCATCATAAGAATTTGATCTGGTGCCATTATCATCAAAATAATTTTTCTTTGGAATTGGATTATATTTTTTTGCACCAAACTTATCTTTTGCTTCTGGCAATGTCATGTAATAGTTATGACCAATAAATCTAGAAGTTTTTTCACCAGCAGAATCTCTGTCAACAATAACTTCCCAGCAAGGAATTGCTTCTATTGTTACCTTATCTAACATTTCATTAGAAGGTGATGGTATTAATTTAAGACCAGAATATTCATATATAAGTGCTAAACGAGAAGCTATTTCTAACTGTTCTCTTTGTGAATATAAAAAACGATTTGCTGCAGCTTGAGCTAACTTTGGATCTCCACCAGTTGCAGCAATATCAGCGCCTATAACAACTGCAGGTGTTCTATTAAATAGAGATGCAATAAATCCTTCTATATAAGAAAATGCATCAGATGTTTCTACACGAATCATCTCATCTTCAAAATACTGACCTTTCCAAAATCTAGTTTCATAAGCATCTTTATATTTTTTTAATTCACCAGATTTATCTTGCCAGTAAGACTTATGCTCACTATAGCAAGTTTTTATAAAAGAAAGAATGTCATTCTCTGATCTTGGCATATTTAAACCTCATACTTAAGTTGTGAACGTCAAGGAGCTAGTATCTTCTCTTGGTAGATATTGCTGCGCCAGATTTAGAAACAATAGCTTTTCGCTTTTTTTGAATAATCCAATCTGGCAAATAAGAAACTTCTTTTAGTTTTACTTTATCCAAACAAATATATGAAAGTGCTAATGCTACTGCGTTATCACAGTGAGCACCTCCAACTTCGCCTAATTCTATCAAAGACTTATCTGATAGTTTAATAGAACGTAATTCTGTATAAACAATATTATCTAAACATTTTATCCATCCAGATCTAATTAAGTCTTTTAATGATTCAAACATTGAAGTTTTAGATTTAGATGTTGTTATCCAGTCTTTTCCTTCATCTTTCCAAATCCATTCATATCCTATATGATATAGTTCATTTAATACAACGTTTCCAAAGTTATTAGATTCAACTAGTACTAAAGCATTATTGTAGCTACTTCCTACATCTGCAATTATTTCCGCCAAAGCAGAAGGTGATGTGGTGTTGTCTCTCCATACTAAAACAGGTGAATATGTCTTTTTAGATATTACATATATAACAGACCAGTCTCTACCTATACCTGCTGATACGTCAACACCTATTGCATAAACATCTCCTTTTTCAGGTTCTTTAAAAGTTGTAAATCCTTTTGGATTAATATCTAAAATTGATAAATCATTAAATGAATCTTTAGACATCCAAACATTTCCTGATATTGAATAAGCATCTTCAATATCAGCAGGATATTCTCTCATAAATTTTTCAATACCAATTTTAGAAATCTTTGATCTTCTCCATAGAATTTGCTCTTCAGTTAAAGAATAACGATCCACTAAGAGCTCTTCCTCTTCTGTTAATCCACCATCAACATCTCCATCCATAGCATATTCTTCATGCTCATACCATGGAAAAAATAAGAAGTTCCAATCTGCTTCTCCTTTGATAGCTTTATTAACTTCAGCATGTAGTGCATCGCCATAATAATTTGCAGTACTTTCTATAATCAATTGACCATTATTTAGTGCTGATATTGCAGTTGCTTTTAATTCCTCTGGATTTGGAGAAAACGCATATTCAGATATATGCAAATAAGAACATGTAAAAGATCTCAAACCTCCCTCACCTCCAGCTGATACAGCTATAATTCCTGCTCCAGAATCTTTAAATCTTATTTCTGTAGTATTACAAACTGAAAGAGGTTTTTTTAATGTATTAGGAAGGTTATCATAAAATGTTTGATACATCTTTAGAAGATGTTTTGATGAAGCTAATTTATGAGATAATATAGCAAAATTTACTGGAGAATTAGATGTATATGCCTTCCAGAAAAAATAAGCTGCTATTATTGTAGATGATCCAATCTGTCTACCTTTCAATATTAGAATATCACCTTCTTCTTCTAGTGCACTTATTATTTTCATTTGCTCTGAAGTTGGAGATAGTTTTATTAATTTTCCATCTTTTCCAATTATTTTAAGTTTGGAAATAAAAATGTATGGATCGGAAAGAACTTCTTTTAGGGACAATTTAGTCATTGTACTATTTCATCTACAGATAGAAAATCTTCTAATTCTGAATCATTATCATTAAATTGTATAACTTCTTCCTTTACTATAGTCTTAGAATACATTGCAACTTGTTTATTTAATTCTAATAAAGAAGCTTCGCCTTTATTATACAAAGAAATAGTGTTTAAAAGGGCCCATTTTATACCTTCATCTCCATTTGTAGACTTAGCCCATCTTCTTAATTTAGTAATATAGTTCACTGGTCTAGGCATGCCTTCTCCTTATTTATGGTACAAAAAAGTACATTATATAAATAAGGAGAAGTTGTCAAGCATTTTTAGCTATTTTTTTAGATTCTTCTAATGCAGCTTCGTCTTCAGTTTCTTTTATTAATTGCTTTAGAAGAAAAATTATCTTTCCTTTTCTGATTTTAATATTCTCTATAGATGTTTCCATAACTTTAACTTTATCTTCTAGGCTCATTTTAGAATCCTTCCTTTTTTTAAATCCTTATCAAGATGAATTTCACATATAAAACCGGCTAAATTATAAACGCCTGGTATTACTTTTTCCCTTTGAGGTCTCCAAAAAAACTTTGGACCAACACCTGAATCAACTGCATTTCCATCTGAAGCTCTTGTTAGATGACCATCATTTACTAGTTCTATAGAATCAGCAAAATCTTTTGCATTATATATGTACCAAGTAGATGTAGCTCTATTCTGAAACATTATAATGTGAGCTTTTCTAAACCAGTGTGGTCGTTTTGTTGCGGCATCATCAGAAAATGCCTCAACAAATGCTGTATCATACAATGTTCCATTCTTAGACATTCCGCCTAAACTTTTAACTTCTACATTATAGACTTTACCTGCAGACTTAAATATTAAGTCATAATCCCATATGCCATAATCTTTTGCCCAGACAATTTTATTAATCTTTTCTCCATTAAATTTTAACTTTTTTAATAGCTTTAGAGCTTCGCCTTCAGCTAACTGACCTAAATCTAATGATGATTTAAAAGTTCCAGATGAAGTTACTTCAGACATTAAAACCTTCCTTTATTAGGCCTTTGTAAAAAGAAATCTTTAATTTTTTAAATCTATTAAAAAGTGTTCCTCTAGTTACATTCAAAGATGTCATAGCATCTTCTTCATCTATAAGATCTAGCTTCCAAAGTACTAGAAGCTTTTCTTCATCAGTTAAATCTTGCATAAAGCTCCCTAAAGCTGTTACATAATTACCTTTTTGCATAAATTCCTCTCCAGATCCTGATAAAGCTTTCAAAGCTCTTGTTCGTTTTTTCCATTTGTTATAAAGAAAATGTTTTATTCCTTTATAAAGTTTTTCATTAAACTTAGATTCTTTTCTATCTGCTTCTTCTGGCAAAGTTGCAGATACTATTTCTGCATATAAATTAGACTTTTGAGACTTCCAATTTATTATTTTTTCCATAAAATCTTGAGCTATATCTTCTATATCTCCTGATTCTATTTTAGCTCCCTGCAATATTCCCTTCATTCTTGGAGCTACAGATCCTACATCAATTCCTCTAAGTATCGAAAAAAGTTCCCTTCTTATTATGATTATTTTCCAACTTTCCACTTTCCCTCCAGATCTATTGTAGCCACGAATAACTTCCCTAGCCACTATAGTATATAATAAAATATTAGCAGTTTTTACTATACTATGGTATAAAAAAGTAAAAAAATAAAAATATTTTTTATCATTTAGATTTTTTAGCTATCTCATGGCCACCATAGATATTGAATCTATTGATATCCTAGCTAAAAAAACTACCAGAAAGATCACGCAAAAAAATAAAAGCTTTAAAAGCTACACAAAAATTTAAACAGTAATATTACATATATAATATAGGAGAGGCTAATTATGAATGATAATTGGAGATATAAATTGATTGGCGACAATCAATTTTTAATTGATGGTATTTCGGCAGAAGATCCAACAGATAAAATTATTGATGCTCTTGATGGAATTAACGAAGAGCAAAAGATCACCTTATGGGATTTGTTAGAAACTTTACCTGAAAAACATAAATATTTAATATGGTTGTACTTTTTTGAAGGAAAGACATTAGAATCTATAGCAAAAGATCAAGGATGCTCAAAGCAAAATATACATGAACAAATTTCTAAAGCTATAAAAATTTTGCAATTAAAAGTTTTATTCGATTCAATTGACTATAAAGATTTAAAATCATAAGGGGAAAAAAATGGTAATTATTTGGCAAGGATCAATAGCTAAAAAAGCAGTTTCTAAAAAAAATAAAATGATAATAACTGCTAGAAAAAGATTAATAAAATCTTTTGATGTTGTTGAATTTGAAAAAACACTTAAAGAAGCATTTTCATCAACTTATACTGGAGCTCCAGTTGTTGATCCAGTAAGATTAGAGGTAGAGATCTGGTGGAAAGATGCTCGTAGAAGAGATTTACAAAATGCATTAGATACAATTTGTGATTCAATGCAAAGTATTTTAATAAAAGATGATTCACAAATTGTAGAAATTTTAGCTACTAAAGTAACAAAAGCGCCAATTAATTTGATTAAAATATCACTTTATAAATGGGAGGAATAATTATGGAATATAATATTGGAACAATACTGGTAGCAAAAATAACTAAGAAAAAATATATTTATTTAGGCGAAGCATCAGATTCAGATTATGAAAAATTTGGAATAAAAAGAAATCCACTTTCCTCAGTAATTAACCTGGATAAAGATTATATATTAATGCAGGTTGATGGAAAGGAATTTGTTTTTCAAAATATTTCACAAATAAAAATGTATTTTGAAGATAAACTATACTAACTTTTGAGCTATAGCAGCAGCTATATCGGCTAGATCCTCTATAAGTTCTAAGCATTCATTTTTTGTAAGTCCACCTTTAGAAAGCCTAACAAGCTTTACTATTAAGGCGGCCATGCGAACTATTGGTAGTTTTATTAATATCTCTTTTCCGTTCATAGTTTCCCCCTTATAATAACTTCTTTTATTTCAGTGACATCTTCTTCTACACGCTCCAGTCGTCTAGACATTATCTCTACAGCATCTATGAAAGCTTTCCTGTTCTTTCTGCTATCTTCTAAAGACGCGTTCAGCATTCTTTCCTGCTGTGGTAGAAGATGCTTGATAAGAAAATATCCAAAACCTAACATACAAAGAAGTGAGACTACTACACCTGATGCTGGTCCACTAGTTGCTGATAGGATAAGATTAAGAGAATCTGCATCGACCATGTTACATATCTCCTGGAGGTGGATTGTATACTTCGTTTGGCCAAGTTAAAAGTTCTCTGCAAAAATCCATTAAATCTTCATTAGAATATATAAACTGTCCCCAACCATAAGCATTTATATAACCAGCTCCAAGAGAAGCTACATCCCAGTTAGCAAGTATCTCTGCAACTGTATCTTCCCATGAATGGAGAAACCAAACGTGTCCTACTGCATAAGATCCATGTGTAAATATTTCTATCATATCATCACCTTTCTGTAATAAATATTCTTAGTTTAGAAATCTTAAAGTTAGTAGCTGCACTTCCACCTGTTCTTACACCAGCACAGGTCATCCACAAATCATTTTGATTTGGTAGTCTCCATGATCCAGGTGTAGTTCCACCTACTATAAAATCATCTGTATTACTACCTTGCCAAGATGTAAAATCAAAGCCTCCAGTAGAATAAAATCTATACCAAGGAATAGTGGAGGTAAAGTTACTATTTTTATATGCAGTATAAAAAGATCTGCTATTAGCTACAACGCATGCAGTTGTTGGAAGAGAAGTATATAAAGTTCCAAATGGAGAAGTATCTCCATTGAATTCGTGCCATTGAACAGCCATTTGTTGTATAGCATTGATTTGTTTCTGATCTACGCCCCAAGCATAAGATGGAGGTGAACCTGTTGAATGATTTGATCTTAAAAAAGTGTAGGCCCACCTATCTGGCTGTGTATTAGAAGAAAAATAAGCAGACATTCCAACAGTAAGGCCAACATCAAGATTACAGTTAGCTGGATTTTGAGGTGAGGTTCCATTAGCAGGTCCAACATAAATAGGATCAACATCGGCTTCTATTATGATATTCCAAGATTGCCAAAATGTGTCAGCTAAAATCTCACTAAATGCTCTTAAATCCCATGCTATTATAGGAGAATGTGTTGAAGACCAATAACCACTTCCATATAAAGAAGTAGTTGTTCTAACATCAAAAAGTAACTTTCCACCTGTAATTTGAACTGATCCACCAGTACCACAGTTTGCTCTATTTTTTAACTTTCCTGTTAAAGTAGATAAAGCTGATGCAGGCGTACAGTTAAAAACGTAATCTCCATCTGCAGCCATTGTAGTAATGCTTTGCTGAGACATATCTATTTCAGCTAAAAGCTTTTTACCGCTTCCACCACCACCGCCACCGCCACCGCCACCAGTAGATTTAGTAATGGGAGCAGCAGAAACGTTATTAGACTTAGTTGCACTATTGCCTATTCCTGCAAAAACATTGTTAGATGTTGACATAGCATTCTCCTATTTTGTCAAGCAATATTCTTGCTATAGATCTAGATATAGAAGCAGTAGGAGAAGTAGAGGAAGAAGGATCATAAGTATATAAAATGG
>Ga0172367_10005815_pt1 | contig 14776 bp, 11 predicted proteins | sample Lak10m_FD_114542 | JGI IMG/M metagenome (GOLD analysis project Ga0172367, IMG submission 114542) | Freshwater microbial communities from Kabuno Bay, South-Kivu, Congo - kab_022012_10m | ecosystem: Environmental > Aquatic > Freshwater > Lake | place: Democratic Republic of the Congo: South-Kivu... | reverse complement strand
CTTGTTGCTGTTGGCCATTGCAGGGTATTTCTTCTATTTTTTCAAACTAAAAAAGTAATTCGATGACTGTCAAAGCGCAGCCGCAAAAGAAGCTGAAACGGCGAATTTTTAAATCATACCTGACATCGACCATCAGTATTTCGATGGTGCTTTTTCTGATAGGGTTACTGGGCGTTGTATTACTCAATGCTGAGCGTTTGGCAACTTATGTTCGCGAAAACATAGGTGTGACACTTGTTTTGAAAGATGAGGTGAAGGAAGCCGAAATAGCCGATTTGCAAAAGCTGCTGATGGCGACCGGATTCGTCAAGTCAGTCGAATATGTCGATAAAGAAACTGCAGCACAAAGGTTAACCAAGGAGCTGGGTGAAGATTTCACGGGATTTTTGGGATACAACCCGCTGCTTTCGTCGCTCGATGTGAAATTGAATGCCGAATTTACGAATCCGGATAAAATAAGTCTGCTGGAAAAGAAGTTTATGGAGTTTCCGCAGGTGAAAGAAGTGACATTCCAGCGTGACATGGTGAACATTATCAATGAGAACGTACAAAAAATCGGGTTGATTCTGATTTTCTTTTCAGCGCTGCTGCTGACTATTTTCTTCGCGCTCATTAACAATACCATTCGAATTTCAATTTACTCGCAGCGGTTCATCATCAATACCATGCTGTTGGTGGGCGCAACCGAACGATTTATCCGCTCGCCATTTCTGAAACGAAGCATCACATTTGGCGTGATTGGTGCACTTGCTGCTAATGTTCTGTTATTCATACTGATGTTGTCGTATGCATCCGAGTTAAAAGGGATTATTGATATGGGCGATTTCCGTATTTTCGGAGTCGTATTCATTGCTGTACTGCTTTTGGGAATGTTTATTTCCTGGGTCTCAACTTATCTTTCGGTGAATCGGTTTATACGGCTAAAGTTCGATGAGCTTTTTGATTAGACGGTTAATATTCAGCTGAATCTCGTGAGCTAACTTGCTTATTGGAACATTTCCTATAAATTTGCTCAAAATTTTGATCGACATGGCTAAGAAATTTCTTGAAGATATGGAAGGGTTTGCCTTAGGTAAGGAAAATCTGAAATTGATGGTAATTGGTTTTGTAATTATTGTTGTTGGCTTTTTGCTGATGACCGGCGGTAAAAGCAGTGATCCTTCTGTTTTCAATCCCGAAATTTTTAGCTTCCGGAGAATAACTTTAGCTCCAATGGTCGTTTTGTTTGGTTTTCTGTTCGAGATTTATGCGATCATGAAAAAGCCTAAATCAGAAAAATAACATATGTAGTTCCGGAAATCGTATTCCGGCTTGAGTTGTGCAAAAATCTGAAATTAAGGCCATTGCGCATCATTGATTGCTGCCGTTGAAATTTTTCAAAATAGCTTTCACATCGTCAAATTCCTGAAATTCGCTATTTTACAGGTTGGTTCTTTCGTTTTGCTCTTCGAATTGCTATATTTGCGCCCTGATTTTTGAACCGGTTTTATTAATTCAATTCATTTATTTTAAAGAGTTTCAGGATGGGAAAATCCATTGCCGAGTATGATTTTCAAAAAGGAGAAGTCCTTCTTTTTGATAAGGAATTGGATTGGACCTCGTTTGATTTGATTCGAAAATTAAGAAATTTCCTGACCCGAAAGACTGGTGTGAAGAAATTGAAGGTTGGGCATGCCGGAACGCTTGATCCGAAAGCCACTGGCCTGATGATTGTGTGCACCGGAAAAGAAACCAAGAATATTGATTTGATTCAGGCGAAGGAAAAGGAATATGTTGCCACGATGAAATTGGGAGCAACTACTCCATCGTATGATTTGGAGACCCAGGAAAATGAGTTTTTCCCGACTGACCATCTGACAATCGGATTTGTTCAGGAGAAGATCAAAGCATTTTTGGGTGAGACCGACCAGGTACCTCCGGTTTTCAGTGCAGTAAAAATCGATGGCAAAAGAGCATATGAACATGCCCGTAAAGGAAACGACATCGTGCTTCAGGCAAAACGAATTACTATTTCGGAAATGGAAGTTCTGAACTTCTCGTCGAACGAACTCGTATTAAGGATTGTTTGCAGCAAAGGTACTTACATCAGGTCATTGGCACGTGATTTAGGGCAGGCAATTGGTTCGGGAGCCTATCTGATCGGTTTGCGACGAACCAGAATCGGTGAAATGAGAATTGAAGATGCCTGGGACCTGAAAAATTTTCTGGAAAAAATGAGCGACAACGAAACTAATTGAAAACTGTCGCGTAAAAGGGGGCTCCTGCTTTAGAGGATTAGAAGATTATACAAAAAAAATCTGGAACAACAGAAATAATAATAGACCTATGAAATTATCGAAATTCAAGTACGATTTACCCGAGGAGTTGATTGCTCTGAATCCGGCTCCAAACAGAGATGAGTCAAAATTGCTGGTACTTCATCGGGCAACCGGGAAAATTGAGCATCGGATTTTTAAAGATATAGTCGAGTATTTCAACGATAAAGACGTTTTCATTTTCAACGATACAAAGGTTTTTCCTGCCCGCCTATACGGAAACAAGGAAAAAACCGGTGCTGAAATCGAAGTATTTCTTCTCCGCGAGTTAAACCGCGAACAGCGCCTTTGGGACGTTTTGGTTGATCCGGCCCGGAAAATTCGTATCGGCAATAAACTTTATTTCGGCGAGGATGATCTTTTGGTGGCTGAAGTTATCGACAACACCACTTCACGTGGTCGTACGCTCCGGTTTTTATTTGATGGGCCATACGATGAATTTAAGAAAACACTCTACGGATTGGGCGAAACTCCGCTTCCCAAATTCATTAAACGCGCAGTTACTCCGGAAGATAAAGATCGTTATCAGACGATTTTTGCCAAGCATGAAGGCGCGGTTGCAGCACCCACAGCCGGTTTGCATTTTAGCCGCGAGTTGCTTAAAAGACTTGAAATTGTTGGCTGTAACTTCAGCTATGTGACACTTCACGTTGGTTTGGGTAATTTCAGGAGCGTTGATGTGGAAGATTTGACCAAGCATAAAATGGACTCGGAACAAATCTGGATTTCAGAAGAAGCTTGTGATATAGTGAATGAAGCCAAAGATGCCAAGCGTAATATTTGCGCTGTTGGAACAACTGTGATGCGCACCATTGAAAGTTCGGTCTCTACGCAAGGACACCTGAAACCTTACGAAGGCTGGACCAATAAATTTATATTCCCGCCTTACGAGTTTAGTGTAGCCAATCGTATGGTAACCAATTTTCATCTGCCGCTTTCAACTCTGCTGATGATGGTTGCCGGTTTTGCAGGTTACGACAACCTGATGAAAGCTTACAAAGAAGCCATCAAAGAAAAATACCGTTTTGGCACTTACGGTGATGCCATGTTGATTCTGTAAACGATTTTCGAAATAAATTGAAATCCCCTTCAGCTAAAAGTTGACGGGGATTTTTGTTTCTGTCCGGATTAATCTTTATAACTTCGTTCGAACTTTAAACCAAAAACTTATGGAACCCATTGTGCTTACTGATCCGAATGTGCAGCCCACCGACGAGCTGGTGTTTTCAATTATTGGAGAAAACAGTGTTTATTGGGAAAATTTAATTGAGCATCTCTACGAAAAACACCTGAACATCACTGAAGAATGGCGATTTTATAACGACGGGAAAAGCTGGTTGTACAGGGCTCTGCAAAAAAAGAAAACACTTTATTGGATTGGCGTAATTAAAGATACCTTCCGGATAAGTTTTTGGTTTGGCGACAAAGCAGAGCCAATAATTGAAGCAAGTTCTCTTCCGGAAAAAATAAAAGAAGAGTTTCGTAATGCCAAACGTTACGGTAAAATCAGAGCAGTATCCATAGAAATGCGTTCAAATGAAGATTTGCAAAATGTTATTTTACTACTTGAGCTGAAAGTCAAGATGAAATAGCCATTGTGAAAGCCCATACAAAACGTAACTGAATAAATGGCCAATCACTGTCTGACCACAGGCAGATAATTCGTTAGAGCCTATTAAAGACATACAAGGCTAATGGCTAGATTTTGAAGTGTATTGCAAGCCTATTTGCGAATAAAATAAAAACTGCTTGATTGCGTTTTAAGAGAAAACTCGCTATGAAAAACGATGCAGCAATTAAAAAAGACGAGCTAGCTAAATTCCTGTTTCCACTGTTAATCGCCATTACTGTCACTTCGATGCTTTTTTATATCGACGAAGGGTTTTACAATTTTAAATGGATGCTGAATGTTGGAAACTGGATTGTATTTTTCATTTATACCGCTGGAATTTATCTTTTACAGTTAGTTTTCATCCTACCATTTTACAAGTTCGCCCCACAGTTTATTATCGATTCAGGAAAAATTTTTCTAATTATAGCTGTTTTACTTCACCTTATAGTGGTTGTATTGTTCTAAAAATTCATTGTCCGAAATAGTATCATTTGCCGAAGTTTCACGTAAGTAAGTTCAACTTAACTCTAAAACTTATTTCTATGAACATGCAAATTTTGAAAGGAACACTTTTCGGCGGAATTGCTTATTTCTTTTTAGGATGGATCATTTGGGGAATCCTGTTGGCTAATTTTTCTGCGGCCAACTTCAACCAATGTATGAACAGGCCCGACATGGAAATGGTCTGGTGGGCTATGATTGTTTCGTGCCTGGTGTATGCTTTATTTTTAACATTATTTCTGAAGGGTTTGGGTAGTAAAACCTGGCTCGATGGAATAAAAACCGGAGCACTTTTTGGGTGTCTGTTTGCTGTCACCATCGATTTGTCATTTTATTCTATGACCACCATGTACAGCAGTTTCACCGGCATTTTGGTTGATGTCATTGCTGCATCGATATCGGCCGCCATCATCGGTGTAGTTATCGTTTTAACATGGGGAAAGCCAAAAACAGCATAAAATATTAACCACCGATAGTTATCTCAAGCCCGTGTTGTTGAAAGATTGAAACAGCGCGGGCTTGAGCTTCTTTGGAGGGTTCCTGCAATAGCTGAAAATCTTTGGGACGACCGAGTTTCTGATATTTAGTTTGGGCAATTTTGTGGTAAGGCAACAGGCTTACGGCTTTCTTTTCTCCTGAAAGTGATGATACAAATTGCGCTGTTGCTTCCATATTTTCGGCATCGTCGTTTACCCCGCCAATCAACGGAATGCGAATAAAAATGTGGGCTCCGGTTTCAGATAAAATTCTCAGGTTTTCCAGAATTTTTTCGTTCGGAACGCCAATCCAACGGCGGTGTTTCTCGGAATCCATCAGCTTCAGGTCGTACAAAAATAAATCGGTACGTTTGGCCACTTCCAGCAAAATTTCGGTATTAATCAGTCCCGCTGTATCAACGGCCCGGTGAATGTTTCGACGTCCGCATTCGTCCAAAAGTTCAATCAAAAATTCAGGGTAAAGCATCGGCTCTCCGCCTGAGAAAGTTACTCCACCGCCCGACTGGTCGAAGAACACGCGCTCCTTCTCAATTTCGTTCATAATTTCTTCCACCGTCATCGTGTGACCCGACATTTCGATGGCCATCGTCGGACAAACTTCGGCACATTTTGCGCACAAAGTACACCGATCGGTATCGGTCACGATTCCTTCTGAAGTCAATGTCAACGCATCAGCCGGACAAGCCTCCACGCAGGTGCTGCAACCGATACATTTGTTGGGCGCATACATTTTTTCCTGTTTTGCCGAAATGCTTTCGGGATTATGGCACCAGGTACAATTGAGGTTGCAGCCTTTGGTGAAAATCACAATGCGGATGCCCGGCCCGTCGTTAATGGCGTAGCGCTTAATATCGAATATATAAGGATTCTGCATATCTTTTGAAAGCTTAAAAACCAATAATCTATCGCTTTGAAGAAGAATATCACCATTCCGTCCGAAAAAAGAAAGAGCTTTTATATAGATTATTTTGCGGACGGTTTCTGTAATTTTTGTTTACCCGGGGTAACGTTCGTTCCTCACTCACCCCGGGTTATTCATATTTTTCCCTTTCAGGGAAACTGAAATCGCATATCACCGACCTAGGCTTTCCCCCGGTTGGGGGAACGGGAAGGGGGCTTTCTTTCTAAAATCCGTCGTTTTCGGTACGTTCGATAACTTCCTGCTGAAGGTCGCCGTTCATGTCGTTGAAATAGTCGGAATAGCCGGCCATGCGCACCATCAGGTCTTTGTAGTCGGAAGGACAAGCCTGCGCCGCTTTCAGCGTAGCGGTATCCACAATGTTAAACTGGATGTGGTGTCCGCCCAACGTAAAGTAACTGCGAATGAGGTGACCCAATTTGCGAATGTCTTCCTCTTTGCTCAGCAAACTAGGCAGGAAACGTTGATTGAGCAAAGTTCCGCCCGATTTCACCTGGTCGAATTTGGTCATCGATTTAATCACTGCCGAAGGTCCGTGCGTGTCGGCACCGTGCGATGGCGAAGTTCCGTCGGAAATCGATTTCCCTGCCATACGACCGTTTGGGGTGGCTCCCATCACTTTGCCAAAATACACGTGGCATGTGGTTGAAAGCATATTCAGGTGATATTTTCCGCCTGGCTTGATGTTGGGCTTTCCGTCGATGGCATTCACCAAATCGTCATACACGCGAACAGCTATCGAATCGGCATAATCGTTATCGTTTCCAAAGAAAGGCGTGCGGTTCATAATCGTTTGACGCAGCACTTCTTCACCTTCAAAGTTTTTCAACACAGCATTCAAAACACGATCCATACTGAACGTTTTGCTTTCGAAAACATGCTTTTTCAGGGCAGCCAAACTATCGGTAGTTGTTCCCAATCCGCAGCACTGAATATAGCTGGTATTGTAACGCGGACCTGCATCGTAATAGTCTTTCCCGCGGCTCACGCAATCTTCAATCACTACAGAAAGAAATGGCGCCGGGGCATATTTGGCAAACATGCGGTCGATGTAATTGCTGACGCGCATTTTCAGATCGACGACGTAGTTTAACTGTTTCAAGAAAGCCTGATATAGATCTTCGTATGTGGCAAAAGTACGTGGGTCGCCGGTTTGCGGGCCAACCTGGATTCCGGTAACCGGGTTAACACCGTTGTTAAGGGTAACTTCCAGAATCTTCGGAACGTTGAGGTAGCCGGTAAGCAAATAAGCTTCCTTACCAAATGCACCTACTTCAATACAGCCGCTGCATCCGCCTTCGCGGGCGTCCGTCACCGATTTTCCCTGGCGCATCATTTCCATTACGTACACATCAGGATTGAAAACCGACGGGTAACCGTGTCCCTGACGAATGACCTTTGCGGCGGCATGAAGGAATTTGTCCGGAGTTTTGGCGCTGATGTGCACCGAACAACCGGGTTGAAGGATATGCAATTCTTCCTGAATTTCGAGCATGAGGTACGAGACGTCGCTGGTTCCGTCGCTTCCATCGGCTTTAATACCGCCAATGTTGATGTTGGTAAAGTCGTTGTAAGTTCCACTCTCGCGGGCTGTGATTCCCACTTTGGGTGGAGCCGGATGGTTGTTTACCTTAATCCAGAAACATGACAGCAATTCTTTGGCTTTTTCGCGATCGAGCGTTCCGGCAGCCAATTCCATCTCGTAGAATGGAGTGAGGTGCTGATCAAAATGGCCCGGATTCATGGCATCCCAGCCGTTCAATTCGGTAATAATGGCCAGGTGGCAAAACCAATACATTTGTATGGCTTCCCAGAAGTTGCGCGGCGCATTGGCCGGAACCCAGCGGCAAACTTCGGCAATTTGCAACAATTCAGCTTTACGTTTGGGGTCGGCTTCGGTTTTAGCCATTTCTTCGGCAAGGTCGGCATGGCGTTCGGCAAACACGATTACGGCGTCGCAAGAAATGTCCATCGCCTTCCATTCTTCGGCTTTATCGGTAGCTTCGGGGTCGTTCAGGTAATCGAGGGCGGCCAGATTGGCGGCAATTTCACGCTTGTAGTCGAGCATCCCTTTGGTGTAAATTTTACCGTCGAGCGCAGTGTGTCCCGGAGCGCGCTGTTCCATAAATTCGGTGAACATCCCAGCTTCATAAGCCAGTCGCCATTCCTGCGGAACATGGTTGAAAATGCGTTCGCGCTGTGTGCGGCCTGCCCAATACGGAATCACTTCTTTCGCGTAGGTATCGATATCTTCCTGACTGATGGTATAGCGCTGCAATTCGCGGGTGTTCAACACGTTCAGGTCTTCCACGCTGTGGCAAGTCAATTCAGGAAACGTGGGGACACATTTGGGTTTTGGACCGCGCTCACCTACGATCAGTTCACCTTCTCCAATATAAATGGCTTTCTTTTGGCAATGATCGAGGTAATTGGCGGCTCGCAAAACCGGAACCGACATCTTTCCGTAGTTTTCCTTGTAAAAAGCGGTTTCGTGCAAAGTACGTTCTATGGTTAGCGATGGTTCGGTCTCGACGCTCAGCTTACGCAGTTTCCGGATGCGTTCGTTCATCCCCGGACCAAACCCATTTTCTTTCTTTTCGTAGAAGTTGCCTTCGGCGGCGGCTCCTCTCAACGGAGCTTGTGTATGTTGGGTAATTTTTTCAAACATGGATTTCGAATTAAATACGACTGAAAATAGTCATTAGTCATTGGAAAAAATTAAAGGAAGCAGGTATTCGGAAAAGTAGCCCTAATGACAAATGACTCTTTCCCTTTTTGGGGTTTAATTATAAAACATCAGGCAATTGAATAATCGCCGGTATGTTTTTACAAGGGTTGTTATGTAGAAGAGAACTTCCATAACGAACAATTTATAGATTTTTTGCTTACCAAAAGTAAGGATAAATTATTTATTTTTAACAAGGCTTCAAGTGCATGATTAATTCAAAATCATTTTGTAAATTGAAGTATAAATTTTGAAATAATTCAAACTTTATCTTCAACCTAAAATTGCCACCCCCATTGTATAAAACTGTTGTTTTTGTTGATTAAATACCTTCTCTAAGGAGAGTTTTCCTTTTCAGGCATTCGTGTTCCTGTTGGAGGCATAATTCTACAAATTAGTTATTTAACCAACATAGGATAATCCGACAATTGATTACGGTTAACGCATGAAATGGTAACTTATGGATTCATCAATGAACTCTCAAACAAATAGTAGTCTCGAAAACCAACCCGGTGAAAACGATGCCAGTGAACTTAATTCACCTACAAAAGATGACCTTTTGAGAATTATTCATGAATTTAAAGTGCAACAGAAAAAGCAGGAGACACAAATTAAAGATCTCATTTTAAAGGAAGAAAATGCAAGAAAGGTTTCAGAAAAGTTCAGAATACTAGGTGATTTAATTACCGATATGCTTGATTTGAGTGATTTAAATAGTCTCTATAATTTTATCACTTCTTTCTTACACCAGCATATTCCTGATTCTATCATTTTATTTAACTCGGTTGACGACAATGAGAAGATTGTTAAACTTGAATCGATTTCAGGTATAAATAATCGACTGCTCAATAAATTATTAAAAGTCTGGGGAATAAATCCGATCGGTAAAAAATTTAAGTTGATTTCCACCCATGATAGTTATTTTCGCTCCGGACGGTTTGTAGAGTTTGAAGGTAATCTTGAAACATTTTCCGCATCAGATCTTTCGCCCGTTGTTGCCAGAACAATTGAAAAGATTATTGGGCTGCACAAAATTTACACTATTGGAATTAAAAAGGATACCAATCTCCTTGCCGCAATTCATTTCTTTACCTTCAATAAGAATATTATCTATGATCGAACTTTCATTGAAGCATTCATCAAACAGGCAGGAATTGTCATTCAGAAAAAATTAATCGAAAAAGATTTAAAGGAAAGCGAAGAGAAATACCGGAATATTTTTGAAAACGTTCAGGATGTTTATTATGAAGCAACAACGGATGGAATCATTCTGGAAGTAAGTCCATCCATTGAAGTTTTCACTAAAGGACTTTTAACGCGAATTGAACTATTGGGCAGGCCTGTGAGCGAGTTCTTCCCAATTGAAGACGACTTGAATGAATTTATGAGGATTTTAAAAGAGAGAAAGGAACTATCTGGATACGAAATATCACTGAAAAATAGAACCGGAATTAATATTTCGTGCCTTATTTCGGCAAAACTAATTTTTGACAGCAAAGGGCTACCCATTAAAATAGTTGGTAGTGTTAACGATATAAGTGAGCGCAAAAAAGTAGAAGATGCTCTAAAAATTAGTGAAGAAAAGTATCGGGATATTTTCAAAAATTCACCTGTTGGAATCTGGGAAGAAGATTTTTCAATGGTAAAGGAGCGATTTGATTTCTTAAAGGTTTCAGGAGTTAATGACTTTAGAGCATATCTTGATACGAATCCGGAAGAACTTAAATATTTAGCGTCGCTCGTGAGAGTGGTCAGCGTTAATAATGTTAGCTTAAAAATGTTGGGATGCAGCTCAAAAGAACAATTTAATGAAACTTTGAATAACTTTTTTATCGATGAGTCGATGCCGGTTTTTAAAGAGGAAATGATAGCTCTTGAGGCCGGAGAAAGACATTTTGAGTGCGAAATTCAGGTGTTAACCACAAAAGGACAAAAGAGATTATTTCAGCTTTCATTAGTTGTTCCTAAAAACTACAAATATACACTTTCCAGGGTTTTAGTTTCCTTTCTGGATATAACAGAACGAAGACAGGCTGATGAAAAGCTGCGTGACAGTGAGAAACGATACCATTCGCTCTTTGACAGAATGCAGGAAGGTTTTGCCTTACACGAAATTATTTGTGATACTGACGGAAATCCCTGCGATTACCGTTTTCTGGAAGTAAATCCTGCGTTTGAAAAACTTACTGGCCTGACTGGAGGTGAAATCCGGGGCAAAAGAGTTATGGAAATTTGGCCCGATACGGAGAAACATTGGGTGGAAAAATATGGGAAAGTAGCGCTTAAAGGAGAATTTATTCAATTTGAAAATTATTCTCAGGTACTAAATAAATATTTTCACGTTGTAGCTTTCAGCCCAACACAAAATCAATTTGCTACAGTTTTTTCAGATGTAACCGAAAGCAAACTATCCGAAATTAAACTTATCCAGACAAAAGAAAGCTACATCGATGTGTTTAACTCTGTAGTCGAAGCTATTTACATCCAGGATGGAGAAACGGGCCAGTTTATTGATGTAAACCAAGGGGCCGAAAGGATGTACGGCTACACAAGGAAAGAAATAATCGGACAATCGCCGGTAACTGTTGCCGCGCCTGGCCTGAATGATCTGGAAAGTATTTTTAACCAATCATTGCATGTTTTTAAAACGGGGGAACCCTCCCGCTTCGAGTTTTGGGCTGTTAGAAAGAACGGGGAAATTTTCCCCAAAGAGATAAATTTAAACAAAGGACGGTATTTTGGCCGCAATGTTTTAATTGCTACAGCCCGCGATATTACTGAAAATAAAATTGCGCAGGAGCAACTTGTAAGGCACGCCAGGTTTAGACAACTACTTATTGAGATTTCATCGACCTTCATTAATTTGCCACTTGAGAAAATCGATGTTTCGATAAATAATGCTCTTGAAGTAATGGGCCGGTTTGCCAGAGTTGATCGGGCCTACATATTTGATTACGACGACAAAACCGGACTTTGCACCAACACTTACGAATGGTGCGAAGAAGAAATTGAACCGCAAATAGATATACTGCAAAACATACCGCTGTCCGACGAATGGATTGAATCGTTTAGAAGCGGTAATGTAATTTATATTGATGATGTTTTGGCCTTGCCAGAAGGTGAAACCAAATCGGTACTCGAACCACAAGGTATTAAAAGTCTGGTTACTGTTCCGATGATGGATAAAGGTATTTGCATAGGTTTTATTGGGTTTGACTCGGTAAAACATTATCACAACTTTTCAGAAGTAGATGAGCAGTTGCTTACAATGTCGGCACAATTACTTGTCAATATTAAGCTAAGATCGGCCACCGAAGAAAATATCATTAAAGCAAAAGAAAAAGCCGAAGAAAGTGATCGTTTAAAATCGGCCTTCCTGGCCAATATGAGCCACGAAATACGGACACCGCTAAATAGTATTATTGGCTTCTCTGAATTGATGACCGATCCTGATTTTGACACCGACCAACAAAAAGAATTTGCGCAGATGATTAACGACAGCGGAACAAATCTGCTTTCAATTATCACGGATATTATGGATTTTTCGAAGATGGAAGCGGGGCAGGTGCAGATAAACCTGAGTGATTTTTTTGTAGATGAATTAATTACTGACATTCAACGGGAATTTTCGTATAAAGCCATCGCAAAAGGAATAGAATTAAGACTCAACACGTTTAATGTGCCGGAAAAAATAATGTTAATATGTGATGAGACTAAAGTCAGGCAAATTCTTGTTAACCTTGTTGGAAATGCGATGAAGTTCACCAGCAAAGGTTTTATCGAGATAGGATTTAAAGCATCTGACCAATTTGTGGAATTCCGTGTAAAAGACACTGGAATAGGTGTTCCTAAAGCTTTTCATCACCAGATATTTGAACGTTTTAGTCAGGTCGAATCTTTTGATACACGAAAATACGGAGGAAGTGGCCTGGGTCTGGCTATCTCAAAAAGTCTGGTGGAATTACTGGGAGGCAAAATATGGATGGAATCAGAAGAGGGAAATGGTTCAACTTTTTATTTTACCTTGCCAAAATAATGCATAGAATATGAAACTAAATCTGCTTACACTGTCATTCCTCGATGGTAGCGAAAGAAGTTTTCGTGCAAAATATTTCAGCGATTCGTTGATTCAGTTCAGGATTGCATTTTTCCTCGTCACTTTTTTATATAGCATCTTTGGCTACCTCGACTATTTGGTTGCCAACGAGTACAAAAGTTTGTTTCACTTCATTAGGTTTGGTTTAGTAGTGCCGTTGCTGCTTCTTGTTTTGGTTTTTTCTTTTAGCCGCTATTTTGAACGGGTTTGGCAGGAACTTCTATTTGTTTGTACCCTTGTTGGAGGTACCGGTATTGCCGTAATGACTATTCTGGCTCCCGAAAATTCGATTTATTATGCAGGTTTAATGTTAATTTTTTCGGCAAGTTACTTTTTTATAAAACTCCGCTTTTTCATGGCAACATTAGCCGGATGGCTGCTTTTATTATTTTTCAACATCGGCATTATTTTCTTTTCTGAAGTACCCTTCCAGACAATCGTAAGTTATAATTTTTTCTTCGTTTCGGCGAACCTGATTGGTATGTTTGGCGCCTATTATATGGAGTATTATACCCGAAAAGATTTTTATCTGAACCAATTATTGGATAGGCGAAATGTCGAGATTGCGGAGGCGAATAAAAGACTTGAAATAAAAGTTGCTGAACGCACCGAGGAATTGTTGAAGGCCAAAGAAAAAGCGGAAGAAAGTGATCGTCTCAAATCAGCTTTCTTGGCCAATATGAGCCACGAGATAAGGACACCACTCAACAGCATAATCGGGTTTTCTGATTTATTGACGGACTCTTTTTACAGTCCTGAACAACACACCGAATTTGCTGCTTATATCAAAGAAAACGGGAACAACCTTTTATCGGTAATCAGCGATATCATGGATTTTTCGAAAATTGATGCCGGTCAGGTTTTAATCAGAGAGCATGAACTTTCAGTCAATAAATTAGTGACCGACCTTTACAATGAATTCTTATTCAAAACCAAAGAAAAAGAAGTTGAATTAAGGCTTTCATTGCCTGAAAATAAGAAAGATATACGAATTAAGTCGGATGGTGACAGATTGCGCCAGATACTGGTAAACCTATTGGTAAATGCAATTAAATTTACCGAAAACGGGTACATTGAAATTGGTCTGAAAGAAGGACCTGATGGGGTTGAATTTCATATTCTCGATACTGGTATTGGCATTTCATCTGCCTATCACCAACATGTTTTCGAGCGATTCTGGCAGGTCGATTCTTCAAAAACAAGGAAATACGGGGGCAATGGACTTGGGTTGACTATTTCAAAAAGTTTGGTTGAATTGCTTGGCGGAAAAATCTGGATGGAATCGGAAGAAGGGAAAGGTTCAGTTTTTTATTTTAATATCCCGAAGTCCATTCGATAGATTTCATCCGCCGGCCAATGGTTGCCGTGAAAATTAATGTCCAGACTAAATCAGTGGAAACTGCAAAATGAATTTGACTGTGGGTTTTCCCCTATTTTAGGGTTCAGCTTTTTTTGCGATTTTTGGATTTCTAAAACACAAACGAGAAACATGGGAAAACAAATTTTTGCTCTGGCCTGCATCGCTATTCTTGCGTTGACAGCATGTAAGAAAAAAAACGTGGAGTTAACTGTATCATACGAAATTTCGAGTGGATGGTCGTTTCGGCAGGCTGATACCGACGAATGGTTGCCTGCCACAGTACCCGGTTGTGTTCACACCGACTTACTAAAAAATGGCAAAATTGAAGATCCTTTTTATCGCCTGAACGAGCATAATCTGCAATGGATAGACAAAGTTAACTGGGAATACAAAACGACATTTATTATCGATGAGGTAACACTTAACCGCGATCGGGTGGCTCTCGATTTTAAAGGGCTTGATACTTATGCTGATGTTTTCGTGAACGGAACACAAGTTCTGTCGGCCGATAACATGTTTCGCGAATGGATGATTGATGTAAAATCGCAATTGATAGCCGGCCCCAACGAATTAAGGATTTTATTCCGATCACCCATTGCTGAGGGTTTGAAAAAATACGATGCCAACGAATTTGTCTTTCCGGTACCTCCAAACGATTTAGCCGAGATCGGTCAGGTTGAAGGGAAAAAAGCAGTCTCGGTTTTTACCCGAAAAGCCGGATATCACTTTGGCTGGGATTGGGGTCCCCGTT
>Ga0172367_10005814_pt1 | contig 14777 bp, 14 predicted proteins | sample Lak10m_FD_114542 | JGI IMG/M metagenome (GOLD analysis project Ga0172367, IMG submission 114542) | Freshwater microbial communities from Kabuno Bay, South-Kivu, Congo - kab_022012_10m | ecosystem: Environmental > Aquatic > Freshwater > Lake | place: Democratic Republic of the Congo: South-Kivu... | reverse complement strand
CCCGCCACTTTTGTAATCGCTGCCGTCAGCGTTGTCTTGCCGTGATCGATGTGACCCATCGTTCCCACATTCAAATGCGGTTTGCTGCGGTCAAATTTTGCCTTCGCCATAATGTAACTCCTTTTATTTATTAGAGAGGAATGCTTTTCAGCAACTGAGCCCTCAACGAGACTCGAACTCGTGACCTCGCCCTTACCAAGGGCGTGCTCTGCCAACTGAGCTATGAGGGCTTGACGTGCTGACCGAAAATTTTCGGTAGTGGGCAGTGAAGGATTCGAACCTCCGAAGTCTTCTGACAACTGATTTACAGTCAGTCCCCTTTGGCCGCTTGGGTAACTGCCCTTGATAAATTGTATGCTGACCGCCAACCGATTTCGCTCTTCAATCAGCGACCACAGAGCCGACGACGAGAATCGAACTCGTAACCGCCCGCTTACAAGGCGGGTGCTCTGCCGATTGAGCTACGTCGGCGAGGGATTAAGCAGGGGGATTATACCAAAACAGCGCACAACGTCAAGATAATTGCACATCCATAATACAAGTAAAAAGGGGCAATTTCCGACTTGACATCTAAATTTTTTGGATGTATGATTAGAACATAAGTTCTAATATGAATAAAATTAATCGTTTTTCCCTGATGATCGACGCCTTAAGCGCTCTTGCAGAAGAGCGAGAATCTTTTGCTGTGAACACGCCCAAAATGGGTTTACCAACTTTGAGCGCTGTCCTAGCCGATTCTTCCCCGCTCCCCGCTACGGCATTATTCCTCGGATTGGCTGAAGATGGGTTGCCCGTTCTATTGGATTTACATGATCCGGTGCCGGGACCGATTCTTATCGTTGCGGATGAATCCAGCGGAAAAACGTCTTTCCTGCAAATGATCGCCCGCTCCGCTGAATTAATGCATGACCCAGCCGATGTCCAGTCAGGGGTCATCACTCCGCGCGCCGATGAATGGCGGAGTTTTCAGGGCAACCAGAGTGTGGTGGGAATCTACTCGACACAGGAAAGCGCCGCACGCGAACTACTGCAATCCCTGGTCACCTGGGCGCACAATAATCGCGATAATAAGCAAACCATCTTATTGTTAATCGATGACCTCGAGGCGGTGTCGAAGCTTGGGCAGGAGGCAGAGCAAAACCTGCGCTGGCTTCTTCTGCGTGGAACCAGCCGCCGAGTCTGGACGATTGTCACGCTCGATGCAAACCGCGCCCGAAACATACAAGCGTGGCTGGAATTCTTTCGCACGCGTTTATTCGGCTGCGTACAAGATGGGGACACATCTCGTTTTGTCACTGGCGGCGGCGACAAAACTTTTAACAATCTGGCTTCATCGCAATTCACCATGCGCGAAGGAAATAAATGGCTGAATTTTTGGTCGCCGGCAATCGATTAGTGAAAGGCAAAATATCATGCATACTGGAATGTTATGGTTCGACAATGACCCCGCCACGACGTTGAGCGTCAAAATCCAAAAAGCGATGGATTATTACAACAAGAAATTTGGGCGCGTACCGGACATCTGTCTTGTACACCCCAGCATGTTGGACGACGGCAAAAAACAAATCGAACTGGGCAAACTCACCATTCGCCCCTATCGTCCCGTTATGCCGGGACATCTTTGGATCGGCGTCGAAGACCAAAAATAAACAGGGAACGGTGGGACAAGTCAAAGTCCTTCGCCATTCACCGCATCCCAGACGGTCTTTACGAACACCCCGCAGATACTGGTTGCGGGGTGTGTTTTTAATCCATCGCTACGACAAATGCGATTGCTTCACTTTCGGTATGACTTAGACTCAGCGACCAGTTGGACAGCCCCAGTTCGTTGGCAAGTTTTTGCGCTTCGCCATGCAAGCACAAATATGGAGCCCGCTTCTCGTCGCTTTTGATTTCGATTTCCAACCAACCGACAGCGCCAATTCCACAGCCCAGCGCTTTCGATACCGCCTCTTTCGCGGCAAACCTCGCGGCAAGTGACGGAAACCTGCCGCCGCAATCGGACTGTTCCGCGACGGTGAAAATTCGCGATAGGAACCTGTTGCCGTGACGTTCAACCGCCTCACGGATACGCGCAACCTGCACCAAATCGACACCTGTTCGTAGATTCGTCATCGGACGCCAACTTTATGGTCCCGCAGTAGAAATAACCAGCCGTTCGGGGTCGATATATTTGCGGGCAGCCTCCAGCACATCGGCGCGCGTCACGGCATAAACCATGCTTTCGTAACGCTGGTAGTAATCCAGCCCCAGGTGATATCGTTCCATGTTCAAAATCGCGCCTGCGACCCCGCTGTTCGATTCGAGGGAAAGCGGCAGCCGTCCAACGTAATTCGCCTGACTGTCTGCAAGTTCGTCTTTGGTTACGCCGTTCTTCACAAAGCGGCGCAGTTCTTTTTCGATCAGGTCGATTGCCCTGTCGAGATTCCTTGGGTTGACCCCTGCGCTCACCTCCCAACTACCGGGACCCGTTCCAGCGCTGAGGTTCGAGGAAGCATAATACGCCAACCCCGATTTCTCGCGCACCACATCTCCGATGCGCCCCATCATGCCGAATTGTCCGAGAATGGAATTGCCCAACGAAGCGGGGAAGTATTCGGGGTCTTTGCGGCTGGGACCAAGCATCCCGATGACTAGATCGGATTGTGATTTGCCAGGCAGGGAATGGTGATGCCTGACGGTTTTTCGGACAGGCTTGGTTTTGGGCAGCAGAGGCGGAAGCGTCTGCCCCGCAGACTGCCACCCGCCGAGGATGTGCTCGATTGCATCCGCCGCCTTTTGCGGTTCGATGGCTCCGACAACCGAGATGACCATGCCCTTCGGTCCAAAACAGCGGTGGTGAAATTCTTTCATATCCTTGCGGGTAATGGACATGATAGTTTCTACAAACCCGTCGCCGGGGCGGCTATAGGGATGTCCCTTGAACAACATACGGTCGAACGCCAGCGCCGCCATGTCGGCGGTATCCTGCTCGCGGAGGGCAAGCCCGGTGAGCATGTGCATCCGCAGGGTTTCGATTTCCTTTTTGGGGAAAGTGGGCGTCCGCAAAGATTCGGAAAGCAGGGTGAGCAAAAGCGGGAAATCCTCCACCAGGGCGCGCCCGCCAAAATTGACGTTATGCACATTGGAGTCGATGCCCAGACTCGCGCCGACGGATTCGAGTTCGTTGTAGATGGCGTCGAAGGTTCGGGTCTGCGTCCCCCGCATCAGGCTGGAAGAGACAAAATCGGCAAGCCCAAGTTTTTCATCAGATTCGAAAATCGAGCCGGCGGGCAAATATCCACCCATGCTAATGGAAGGGCTGTTGAAGTTGGCGCGGGCGAGCACAACGATTCCATTCGAAAGCGTCGCGCGGAAAATATCTTCGGGACCAGGCAGGGATTGTTTGAGCTTTTCCATTTTACGCCTCGCTGCCTTTCGGAAGATAGACGCCGATCACCCGGCTGGCGGGTTCGAAATATTGCTGCGCCACGCGTTGAACATCCTGCGGTGTGATTTTGGCAAGGTTATCGAGATAGGTGGTGTACCACGCATAGGACGCGAACATTTCAGCGTAGCCCATCCAAAAAGCCTGGCTGGTGATGTTTTCGTTGCCGTAGACAAAGACCGCCCGCGCCTGTTTGATGGCGCGTCTGATTTCGTCTTCAGCGACGGGGGTATCTTGCATTTTTTTGATCTCCGCGTCCATCGCCGCGATGACTTCATCCACTGCGCGCTTGGGATGTTTGATGAGCGTGATTCGATAAAGATAGGGGTCGATGGTGGGTTCAGCCCAACCAGAAACTTCGATGGCGTATTCCTTGTCAACGAGGGCGCGGTACAGGCGGGAGGTTTTTGTGGAAAGTCCGCTCATGCCGCCGAGAAGACCGTCAAAAACCTGGAGCGGGAAGAAGTCGGGGTGAGTGGCGTTGGGGAAACGATACGCCGCCTGAATGAAAGTCGTTTCGCCGCTGCCTTCGATGGAAAACCGAACCTCTCCCCTTTGCTCAGGCTCGGGACGCAGAATCCGCTTGGGGGTGGCGCCTTTGGGAATCGGCTCGAAAAGTTCGCGGATACGTTTCAACATCGGCTTCGTTTCGAAATCACCTGCCAAACTCAGCGCCGCGTTGTTCGGGACGTAGTAGCGGCGGTAATGCTCGTACAGTTCGTCGCGGGTGATGAGTTGCAGGTCTGCCTTGTCGCCGATGACTTCGTGATGATAGGGATGGACGCGGAAGGCGGTTTGCTGGACGGCTTCGGTTAACTGGAAGAGCGGTTCGTTCTCGTTGCCTTCGCGCTCCGAAATAATGACCGTGCGCTCGGAAGCGACTTCCTTTACGCCGAAGGCGCTGTTCTGCATTCGGTCGGCTTCAAGGCGCAGGGCAAGATCGATCTTGTCGGCGGGCATGGTTTCATAATAATGCGTGGCGTCGCGCGAGGTGGCGGCGTTCCAGCGTCCGCCGTCGCGCGAGATGGCTTTATCCAAAATTTTGGCGGGGAATTTTTTAGTGCCCTTGAAGAGCATGTGCTCCGTCCAGTGGGAAATACCTGTCTTGCCGGTCACTTCATCCCGCGCGCCGACGCGATACCACAACCACGAGGAAATAATCGGCGCGGTGTGTATCTCTTTGAGAAGTACCTTCATGCCATTTTTTAGCGTGACTTGCGTGACTCTGTTTTCCATTTGTCTCCCAAAAATATACCAATATTTTCAACGATCCAGTGGGCAGAACTGCCCCAAATGAATTAAATTTCTACTCCTGACAAACCGGCTGTTGATCCAGTCCAAGCGCGCCGGGTTCCAGCATACAATAAAACGGCTTGACTACCTCCTGCAAGCCGACAAATGGTTCGTGCAGTTGAGTCTGTTCCAGGGGAATATCCACCGCGACGTTCAGCGAAACGGGAACCATCTTGTCCACAGGGACGGTCAGGTTCAACACCACAGGCAGGTTCGTTCCCTGCGGCAGGACAATGGTTGTCAATGCGTTGGTGATGTTCATGCCGCCCGTCTTCACAGTCACAAGGGCATTGTTGATGGTCACATCCTGACTCAAGACCACGTTCGTCTGTTGATTGAGTTGCAAATCAAACTGGACGGGAATCTCGGTCTGAACGGGGATGTTGGTGGTGATGTGGGCACGATCCATCTTCTCGAAATTGGAGTACAACCCGCCGAGCAAACCATTACCCAAATTCAAGGCGTTGGAGAAGCCGATACCGAGAGCCTGCAAGTTGACCCAAACCACAAGCAGGGCGATGATGAGAACCAAATTGATGATGAGAGAGAGCGCGCTGGCAATCGTCCAGAAGGGCGGTCCGAAGCGATGGGTATGGGGATGTTCGACGGAAGGCTTGGGCGTTTCGATTTTCGAAGGCTGGGGAGGTCTGGTCAAAGCCTCTGACGCCGGGGGGGAAACGGAAGGCGTCTTCTTTGGCAAATGGGCAAGCGGAGATTGAAGGTTCTTATCAGCCATGATATATTTCTCCTCTCGATGAAAAGTGGTTCAATATTAACACAAATATTCACGGAATACTTTTCGATTTGCGGCTGTTCGCGCACTGTAAAAAAATCATTAGAGTTCGACGCTTGCGGCTTGTATTTTTTCGATTTGAAAATATAATTAATACAAAATTTGTCTAATTAAAACACGGAGGCGCAGGAAATGGAAGCAACGTATTATGTTGCCGTAATTGGGGCGGGACCGGCGGGACTTTTTGCCGCAAAGGAATTAACCAATCAGGGCGTACGGGTGGCGGTTTTCAACCGCGATATCAAACCGGGCGGACTGGTCGAGTATGGCATTTATCCCGACAAGCACAACATGAAGGAAATGCTCCGCCAGCAGTTTCGCCTGGCAATGGAAAACCCCAAGCTCGATTACTATGGAAATGTGGTCATCGCCAATAACGGAGATTTCACCTTCGAGGATCTGCAAGGCATGGGCTTCGATGCCATTATCGTCGCGGCGGGAGCGCAAGGCACAAAATGGCTTGGTTTGGAAGGTGAGGAATTGCACGGCGTGTATCACGCCAAAGACGTAGTCTACGGCTACAACAGCCTGCCGCCCTACAGCCAGAAAAAGTTCCGCATTGGCAAGCGCTGCGCCATCATCGGCGCAGGCAACGTAATGGTGGACGTGGCGCGTCACCTGCTCCAAAAGCAAAATGTGGATGAGATCATCGTCGTCAATCGCCGCGGACCCGCCGAGGTGAACTTCACCAAGGATGAGATGAAGCACATCATCGCCAATCTGGATATGGACGCCTTCGAGGAGGAAATGAAGCGGGTGACGCCCCTCCTGCAAGCGGCTGGACAGGACCCCGAAGCGGGTCGCAAGAAAATATTGGAATCCCAGCCCAAAGCGGATCCCAAAGTCGCCGACGGCAGAGTCCGCTTCCAATTCCTCGCCTCCCCCACCCGCATGATCGGCGCGGACGGTTCGCTGGTCCAACTGGAAGTGGAGGAAAACATCCTCGTCAACCGCGATGGTCAGTTCGGCGCGAAAGGCACGGGAGTCAAAACCGCGCTCGATGTGGACACGGTCATCTTTGCCATCGGCGACACAATCGACGAATCACTTGGCTTGCAGACTTCGAAAAATGAGTTTGTCCAACAGCGCGAGCCGCGCTTCCCGATCAGCGGCGTTTCGTTCGAGACCCCCGTCGAAGGCGTGTTCATCGGCGGCTGGGCGCGCAAAGCCAGCAACGGACTGGTCGGCTATGCCCGCAGGGACGGCACGCACGCGGCGCAGGCGGTCTTGCAATTCCTGGGCACCAAACAGCCCAGCGGCACAGACGCCGACGCCGTGGACGCAAGAGTCCGCGGACTGCCCAAGCCCATCATCAACAAGGACGACGTCAAGCGGCTGACTATGGTGGAAGTTGAAGAAGCCAAACGCCGCGGATTGGAATTCTTCAAATGCTCCACAAACGAAGAGATGCTGCAATTGATGGGGTTGGTCGAGACGGTGTAAAAAGAAAAAACTCCGAAGCGCTAACGCTTCGAAGTTTTTTACGGCACGGTTTGGTTTATAAGCCCCAATCGATTATCAAGGCATATTGGCTGTGTAATGATATATCGGAATCAAAGCGGCTTCTGTTTCGCACAAAATGCGTTCTGCTTGAAGATACAATTCCTGGCGTTCTGCGGGGTCATTGCTATTTTTTGCCTGGTTAACCAGCGCGTCAAATTCGGAATTCGAAAATTCGCCATGATTGTATTGCGACCCGGAAGCAAAAATTTCTCGCAGAAAATTATCGGGGTCATTATAGTCCGCCACCCACCCCAAGCGGAATATTTCAGGCGGATTGGAAGCAATGCGATCGAGATAAGGATTCCAATCGACAACTTCGACGGTTACAGTAACTCCCAAATACTGTTTCCACATCTTGACCATTTCATCCGTAGTCTTGACATGGAAACCGGGAGCGGCGTCACCGCCTACGTTTATTAATAAGGTAACGGGCGGGAATTTACTTGCATCGGTATAACCTGCCTGCGCCAAAAAGTCTTTGGCGTTTGCAGGGTTGAATGGAACGCCTATTTGGTTATACAAATCCCGTCCCAAAGTTTCCGGCGGAGTAAAAGTAGTGGCGGGTCTTGGGTTTGTTGCGCCATATTTTTTTGCAACTTCGGCAATCGCTTCTCTATCGATGGCGGCGGCAAAGGCTTGACGGACAAAAACATTATTGAAAGGCGGTTTCGAAAAATTGAAATAGAAATAGTAAGTGCCTGGTCTGGCAGTATTTTCCATTGGCAGCCAGGGCGCGCTATTCGTAAAAGAGTCGAGCGGCATGGTCATAGAACCAGGCAAAGGCGTTGGCGAAGGAACAATTGTAGCGGTGGCAGTTGGTTCAGGCGTAAATGTAGGCGGCACGGGTGAAGGCATCTCTGTCGACGGAACTGGTGTCGATGAAACGCCGCAGCCCGCAAAAGCCATCAGCGCTACAAGCGCAAGAAAAACAAACCCTATCGATCTTTTCATAGATTTTTCTCCTTTGATTTCGATTTTGCGAAAAAGTACATAACGAGACAATGCTCGTTATATCGTTGGATAGCTACTCATCCAATTACGTACAAGCAAATAACCCTGCCCAATCTCCCAGCCCCATTGAGATAACAGGTGAATTAATTACAAGCCTGCCTTGAAACCGCTTCTCTTCACTGCCAGCATCGTCAGGTCATCACCCAGCGGAATGATATCGATGAACTCGTTCAACCGCTCCTCGACTGCCGTCAAAACTCCCTCGGCGGTGTAAGGCTGAATTGCAGATAGCGCATCCGCCAGCCGCTCGTCGCCAAACATAACATCATCGGGCGAGAAGGCTTCTGTGAGTCCGTCGGTATAGAGCAGGAGCATCTCGCCTTTTTCAAGCAGAATGGTTCGCTCGCGCATATTCGGCTGTTCCATCACGCCCAGCGCCACCGCTGTGCGTGTGAGTTTTTCCACCAACCCATTCCCCTTCACCCAAAACGGCGGATTATGTCCCGCGTTGACAAAGGTAAACTCGCCGCTGGCAACCTCCAGCACACCATAGACCGCCGTCACGAACATCCCCTGCTGGGTATCGGGCAGGAGTTGGTCATTGACCCGCCGCAAAACCTCGACAGGCGAAGGCATCTCGATTGCCGCCGCCCGCAGCAGGGTGCGGGTCAACGCCATAAACAGGGCGGCGGGCATGCCCTTATCCGCCACATCCGCGATAAAAAGACCGAGCTTGTTATTCGGCAACTCGATCACGTCATAAAAATCGCCGCCCACCTGGCGCGCCGTCCGCCAGCGCGCGGCAAACTGCCAGTCGTGGTGAACAGGCAGGAATTGCGGAATGAAAGTCTGCTGAATCTGGCGCGCCAGTTGCACCTCGGTTTCGAGCCGTTCGCGCACCACCATCTCCTGTTGCAGTAAATCATTTTGAATCGCCAGCGCCGCCTGCTGCGCAATGCCGTGAATGATCTCGATGCGGCGCGCGCGGAAACGCCGTCCCTTTTCGGCTTCCTCGACCAGCATCACGCCGAACATGTCATTTTTGATCGAGATCGGGACAGCCACCAGCAGTCGTTCAGCAGAAGCGACATCGGTTTCATCCCCCGCTTCGGGTTGAATCTCCAGCCAGGACTTTGGACTAGCCCCAGGCGTGAGCGGAATCATCAGCATTCGATTCTGCTCGGAAGCGGAATCAAGCAGGGGGAAATCGCCGGGGCGGAATTCCCGTTCTGACCTGTCGGCTTCTTCATCCTCGCGCTCGGCAAAGCCGTATTCGTGTGAAACGCAAAAAGACGCGCGTTCCGCATCCCAACGATACAACGCCACCCGCTGAACGCCGACCAGAATCGGCATGATGCGCGTGATGGAGCCAAGAATTTCATCGAGGTCGCTCAAACTGACCACCGCCTGCGCCACCTGCAACAACGCGGCAGACGCGTACGCCTGCTCCTGCGCGGCGTCATACAAGCGGGCGTTTTCGATTGCCACCGAGGCGTAACTTGCAAACGTTGCAGTGATGGCTTGCGCTTCGTGACCGTAGCGCCCCGAGGTGTGGTGCGCCAAAGTCAATACGCCCAGCGAGCGATCCCCCACCCGCAGCGGCGCGGCAATGGATGAATATGCCTGATCGTAGCCAGCGGTGAGTCCGGAGGGCCAGAGCGGCTCATCGGAACGGCGGATGATGGGCACATCCGAAAGAAGCGCCTCCGCCATGGAATAGATTGCATCGGGGTTGGCAATGCACACGCTGTCAAGCTGCCCCGCATCCACGCCGTGCGCGGCAGAGAGACATAACTCGTCCTCCTGCAAAAGCCAGACCGCAGAAATATCGATGGGCAGGTTGCGATCCAACTCGGAGAGAATGGTCTCCAGCACCTCGTCCACGCCCGCGTTGTTCGAAACCAGACCCGCCACTTCGCGCAGGCTGTCGGAGACCTGCCGCCGCCATTGCTCGGAGCGATACAAGTCGGCATTGCGAATGGCTGCCGCCATCGTATCAGCCACCGCCTCGAAAATCATCTGGTCGTCTTCGGTGAAGGCGTTTTGTTTATCCGATTGAATATCCAGCAAGCCGATTACGTCGTCATTGAAGATGAGCGGCACGCAAAGTTCCGATTGGGTATTGCGCGGCGGCAGGGGGGAAGGCACATAACGCGGATGCTGAGAAACGTCGTTGGCAAGCACGGCTTTGCCGTTGCGCGCCACCCAGGGCATGATGCCATCGGCATCGTCGAGCGGAATTCTGTATCCCAGCAGTTTTTTACTGCGTTTGCCGCTCCCCGCCTCGTAGACGATCAGGCGGCGGTTGGGGTGAACCGTAAACAGGGAAACATACGGATAGCCGAATTTTTCATGGATTAGAAACGCGGCATTCTGCATGATGGTGGAAAGGTTGAGCGTCGAAGAAACGCTCTTGCTCACTTCCGAGACCAGGGTCAACTGGTTGGCGCGGCGGCGCAATCCGCTGTAAAGGCGCGCGCCTTCCACCGCCCGGGCAATGTTATCTGCCAGCGCATTGAGAATCAGCAGGTCGTTTGGATGAAAGGCGTGGAGTTGGTTGCTTTGCACATCCAACACCCCCAGCACGCGGTCCTCGATTTTGAGCGGGATGACGACTTCGGACAGCGTTTCGGGCAGGCTGTCGATGAAGCGGTAACGGGGATCGGCGCGTACGTCGTCGCAAATAATCTGCCGCCCGTGCAGGGCGGCTTCGCCAACCAAGCCCTGCCCAAACTCCACTTCGAGCGGAATGGAGACCTTGCGCCTTCCTTTGCGCGGGGCGGCTGCGCTGGAGCGAAAACGAAAGACCTGCGAATTGGCTTCCAGCGTAAAAATGGCGACATAGTAATAGTTGAAAGTGATTTGAATCAGTTTGGTCACGCGCCGCGCCAGTTCGTCCAGGTCGAGGACGTTGGCGATCTGTGCGCTGACCTCGCGCACCAGGTTGATCTGGCGTAGGCGGAACTGCTCCACCTCGGCGCGGTGCGAGGCAAACAGGCTGACCACCACAATTTGACCGATACCCTGCAACAGGTTTAATTCTTCGGGGGAAAAGGAGGAACGCTTTGGGCGGGTGATTTGAATCGCGCCCAGAATCATCCCGTGGTCGTCGAGCGGGATCGCGGCAAAGGTCTGGTGCGAGGCGCTGTCCTGAGCCTGTCGAATGGCGCTGGATTTCTTGCCGCCTCCGAACTGCGTAAAAAGTTTCCCCTCTTGAATGGCAAGTTTCATTCCAGCCAGCGGCGGCTGGGGAGGAAACACGCGCCCATCCTCCCAGTCGGGCAGACGAAAAATATTTTCGTTCAACCAGACATCCACATTCCCCGCCAACAGGCTGGCGGTCATGGAAGTAATTCGATCACGCTGGGCGCTGAAAGAATCTTCGTTGCGAATTTGCTCCCCCAGGCTTGCAAGTTGATTCCAGTCCGAGGCTTCGGAATGCGGGACACGCGCCAATTTGCCCATGCAGATTCATCCCCTCCGCTTGATCATGGTCAATAAATTGCCTGTCCTTGGGTTCGAAATATAATGGACTTCATCCATGAGTTTTCGCATCAGGTAGACGCCAAGCCCGCCAATCTGGCGGTCCGCCAGGCTGGCTTTGAGGTTGGGTTGTTTTACGTTGGATGGGTTGAAGGGTTTCCCCGTATCGCGCATGGTGATGGTCAGGGCGTCGTCGGATATATCGCAGGTCACGTCGAAGTCGGCATCGGGCATGTCTTCGTAGGCATGTTCGATGATATTGGATGCGGCTTCATCTGCGGCAAGTTGAAAGGCATAAACTTCCTTATCGGTAAACCCACCCTCGCGGGCAATTTGAGCCACAAACTCGCGAATCTCGTCCAGAAATTCGAAGCGGGCGGGAAAGGTCATTTTCGGCATAGGTCAAAATGGAAAGCCGCCTCTATTAACAATGAAGAGGCGGCGTTTCGATTCCCTGTCTGTTTCGATCCTAAAAACTGCCCACAGCCGCAACGGTATCGTCGAAGGTCTTGAAAAGTTCGGTAAAACCAGCCAGTTCCAACGCCTCGCGAATGCGCGGCGGCACAGCCACAAGCACCACTTCGCCGCGATTGTAACGCTTGCAATTTCTCTGGGAGGCAAGCAGGGCGCGGAAGCCCGCGCTGGACATGTATTCGAGTTCGCTCATGTCGATGACGATTTTGAATCGTCCATTTTCATTCGCTTTGTCAAGAACCTTGCCGAAAGCGGGGGCGGTGGAACTATCCACACGACCCGTAACCTTGACCAAGTCACAGTGCTTGAATTCCTGAGTGGTAACTTCCATGTTGCTTCCTCCAAAAGTGGGTGAATTATTCGATACCGTCTTCAAAATTATAACACGTCAGAGATTCAAAGATTAAACGGATAAAATCAGGCAAATCGTTTACAATAGCCAAAAGAAAGGAGCAACCTCATGGAGGGAGAACCTGTCCTGGTTTTATTGGTGGAAGACAACGCAGATCACGCTGAACTTGTGATTCGAACGCTGGAAGATCACCACATCGCGAACAAGATCAGGCATTTTTCAGACGGTCAAACCGCGCTGGATTATCTGCTCAGGCGCAATGGCTATGATGACCCCGAATCCAGTCCGCGCCCGCACATGATCCTGCTCGACCTGCGCCTGCCGCGCGTGGACGGTCTCGAAGTCTTGCGCATCGTCAAGGAAAGCGAAGATTTGAAAACGATTCCCGTCATCGTCCTCACCACCTCCGAAGCGGACAAGGACATGATGCGCGCCTACGACCACCATGTCAACAGTTACCTGGTCAAACCTGTGGGGTTCGACGATTTCAACCAATTGATGAACGATCTCGGTTTTTACTGGCTGGGCTGGAATTCACATCCTCGAATTTAACGGTAAGTCTGGAACTAAAAATGGCGGAAAATCCGACGGATATTCTTTTAATCGAAGACGAAGACCCTCACGCTGAACTAATTCAACGCGCCTTCGAGGGTCGGGACAGCCGCGCGCGAATCCAGCGGGCAAGATCGCTGGCAGAAGCGCGCGCAAAGATACTCGAAAATCAACCCTCGCTGATTATTGCCGACTGGCGGCTGCCCGACGGCGAAAGCATGGAACTGCTCCCCGACCATCACGACCCGCTTGCGACTCCCATCATCCTGATGACCAGTTACGGCAACGAGCGCATCGCGGTGGAGGCGCTCAAATCCGGCGCGCTGGATTATGTGGTCAAATCGCCAGAAGCCATGCTGGATATGCCCCACCTTGCCGAACGCGCGCTGGAACAGTGGGAGGCGCGCGCCGAACGCGCCCGAATGCAAGAGGCGCTGCAAGAGAGCGAATCGCAATTCCGCCTGCTTGCAGAAAACGCCAGCGACATGATCGCCCGCCTGACCACCGGCGGACAGGTTCTATATATGTCTCCCGCCTGCAAAACCATTCTCGGCTATACGCCCGAGGAATTAACCGGGACGAACAGTTTCGACCTGATTCACGAAAAGGATCGGCGCTTCATCCAGCGGCTGTTTCGAAATGGAAATTACAGCGCAACACACACCATCGCCTATCAGGCGCAACACCGTGACGGGCACTACGTCTGGCTGGAATCTTCAGCCCGCGCCGTGCTCGACCCGAAAACCCAATCGGTCTTCGAAATTCAGACCGCATCCCGCGATATCACCGAACGTAAAGCGGCGGAAAAAGCCCTGCAAGCCGCCCATCACGACCTGCAGGAAGCCTATGACCGAACCATCGAAGGCTGGGTGCGCGCCCTCGATTTGCGTGACCGAGAGACGGAAGGTCATACCCAGCGCGTCACCGAGTTAACCGTCCGAGTGGCGAAAGAACTGGGCTTTTCCAACGAGGAGCTTGTCCACATCCGCCGCGGCGCGTTGCTGCACGACATGGGCAAGATGGCGATCCCGGACGAAATTTTGCAAAAGCCTGGTCCGCTCAGCGAACTCGAGTGGAAGGAAATGCGCCAGCATCCGCAATACGCGCATGACATGCTCTCTCCCATTGCCTACCTGCACCCCGCGCTGGTGATTCCCTTTTGTCACCACGAACGCTGGAATGGAAGCGGCTATCCGCGGGGATTAAGGGGAGAGGAAATCCCGCTTGCGGCGCGCCTCTTCTCGATTGTGGATGTGTGGGATGCGTTATGCAGCGACCGACCCTACCGCAAGAAACTCCCGCCTGTCGAGGTCAGCAATTACCTGCGTGAAAAATCGGGACATCTCTTCGACCCCAAGCTGGTCGAGGTCTTCCTTTCCATCATGGAAGCTGAAAACGGGGCTTAAAGTACGAATGCAAATCCCACGTTGACAAATGCCCCCTCCCATAGTAATATTTGCCCCGCTTCGCCCAAATGCCGAGGTAGCTCAGTGGTAGAGCAGGGGACTCATAAGCCCTTGGTCGGGAGTCCAAATCTCCCCCTCGGCACAAAAAACAATCCGCCAGACGGCGGATTGTTTTTATTTCCACGTAAAGGCGTTGGGGAAACATCATTTAGGCTTTGGCTTCCAGACCAGGACAGTCCATTGTTGCAGCGCCTGGGGCATTTTGACTTGAATTTCATCCACCAGCACATAGGAATCGCCGAGACGCTTCGTGTGATAAAAAGCGCCTTTTTCCTCCACCGAAATCACCGTGTCGAAGCGTTGTTTTTGGATGGATTGATCGATGGAATTCGCATACATGACCCCATCTGCCGCGACAGCTTCATAACTGGCATCGACCAGCGGATTGGCGGGAAAGGGCTGTTAGCCCAAAGTTAAAATGTCACCCATTTCCCAAAGTAGAAATGTCCCCGCCCCGCGGGGCGGGGACATTTGCGCGATTTT
>Ga0172367_10005813_pt1 | contig 14783 bp, 12 predicted proteins | sample Lak10m_FD_114542 | JGI IMG/M metagenome (GOLD analysis project Ga0172367, IMG submission 114542) | Freshwater microbial communities from Kabuno Bay, South-Kivu, Congo - kab_022012_10m | ecosystem: Environmental > Aquatic > Freshwater > Lake | place: Democratic Republic of the Congo: South-Kivu... | reverse complement strand
TTGCGGGATAACTCAGTTGAAAATGAGGTTGCCACGCCGCCACGCCGTCCTGCGTTCGGTGCAGGGAAAACCAAGAGCGGCGGCTCGCAACGACATAAATTGGCAGGATGTACGGTAGAGAATCTCTAATTACCAATTACTACTTACCAAATCAGTAATTGGAGATTGGTAATTGGTAATTTATAAAAGGAAACCCCATGAATCCCCAATCCCTCCTCAAAATCAACCCCAATCTCGTTGACTCTGTCAACTCTGTTTTGCTTGACCCGAACTCGCGCGTGATGAAGAATTTTTTCGATGTGGTTGCCAAATATGGCACGCCTGAAGAGATCAACCGTAAACACCGCGAATCACGCAAGATGGAGAATCTTTTCAAACAGGTGGAAGCCAAAGCGCCTGAATACATCAAAGACCTCAATTGGCTGATCGAACAACGTAACAGCGGCGCATTCATCTCGGTCGCAGAATACAGGCAAAAGGTCAGGGGCGAAGCGGCGAAGCAAATCCAGTTTATGGACGAGAATGCCGTCACGCTTGAAGTCTCCGCGCTGCAATACTTCCCATGGATTCGCGTCATGGCGGAACAGGCAATTGCGAACAAGACGCTCATGCCTGGGCGTTACATCGCTGTCCGCAAGATGAAAGAATCCGAAGCGGATGGAGATTTGCCCGCCATTGTCGCCGCGCTGGACATCATCGGCGCGTCGTTCGTGGAAACGCTCGACACGAAAGGCACCGACGGCTCGAACCCGCACCTTGGTGGTGCGGACACCATCACAGGTTATTTCGGCGGCATTGGTCAGCCGAACGAACACGCCTTGCAATGGTTGGATGAGTTTTTGTATTACTACACCAACTACGGCGTGCAGCATGTTTTGAACTTCAACGCGGGAACGATCCTGCTCGGCTTCATGCTCTACAAACTCGGCGTGGATATTCAGTTCAAGATTTCAGTTTTCTTCGGTGCGGACAATCCCTACAACGCGCTGTGGATTATGACGATGGCGAAGTTGTTCAGCCGCGAAGATGGAACAAGTCCGCTGATCGGTTTCAACTGGTCGAACTCGATCAACAACGAGACGATGGAACTGAGCGCGGACTTCCGCAAGGCGCTTGGGTTTGAGAAGGTTGTGCGCTTTGAGCATCACATCACCGAACCGCAGAAGAACATCGTCATCCAACCGTACAACCGCCGCGCTGAATTGGTGGACGTTGCCGCGCGTGTGGCGAATATTGCCGCGAAGCACGAAGGCGGCGACCCCGAAGTGGACGTGACCCGCGCCCATCTTTCGGATGTGCTGGATTACTTCCGCGATAAGAAGGAAGTCATCGAAAGCGGCGACTGGGATAACCTGCAACAAAACTATCTCGACAAAGTGGATGCCTGCAATCGCACCGCCTGGGCGTTGACGGAGAAGGGCTTGAGCTTTGTGGCGGCGAGGAATTTGCATAAGTAAATTGTTCATGTCATTGCGAGGAGCGAAGCGACGAAGCAATCTTTTGGTCGAGCACGGAGATTGCTTCGCAAAGAGCGCTCGCAATGACATACACAAAGGTTTGCACATGAACACACTCGAACGAACTGATGAACTAACCGCGCAAGAGATCATTGACTACAACAAGGAATACACCTTCTTCTCGTGGTCGGCGCAGGGGAAGTTGAATCCGATTCCCGTCACACATGCAGAGGGCGTGTATTTTTGGGATGCGAACGGCAAGCGTTATCTTGATATGGTCGCGCAGTTGGTGAACTCGAATCTTGGACACCAACACCCGAAGGTGGTGAAAGCGATTCAGGAGCAAGCCGCAAAATTGACCTACATCAGCCCCTTCCATGCCACAGAGCCGCGTGCCCGCCTCGGCAAAAAACTGGCGGAGATCACGCCTGGGAATTTGAAGAAGACTTTCTTCACTTTGGGCGGTTCGGATGCGAACGAAAACGCCATCAAAATTGCCCGTCAATATACGGGACGTCACAAGATTCTAGCGCGGTATCGCTCGTATCACGGCGCGACTCACGGTGCGGTGGCACTGACGGGTGATTATCGCCGCCTCGCTTCCGAACCTGCGATTTCGGGTGTGGTTCACTTTCTCGATCCGTATTGCTATCGCTGTCCCTTCGGCTGGACGAAGGACACCTGCAAACGCCAATGTATCAGCCATGTCGAAGAGGTGATTCAGCACGAAGGCGCTGACCAGATCGCCGCGATCTTCCTCGAAGGCGTGACAGGCACGAATGGACTGATCCTCCCGCCCGATGATTACTGGCAGCGCATGAGAGAGATCTGCGACAAGTACGGCATCTTGCTCATCTCCGATGAAGTGATGAGCGGCTGGGGGCGCACAGGCAAATGGTTCGCGGTGGATAACTGGAATGTCGTCCCAGACATCATTACCACGGCGAAGGGAATCACATCTGGGTATATGCCGCTCGGCGCGGTGATCGTTTCAGAAAAAATTGCGGATTATTTCGATGATCACGTCCTCTATGCGGGTCTGACCTACAACGGTCACGCCATCTCGTGCGCGGCGGCGGTTGCGACGATTGAAGCCTACGAAGAGGAGAACATCTTCGAGCGCGTGGACGAGATGGGAAAATATCTTGGTCAGCGGTTGGAGGAGTTGAAGGCGAAGCATCCCTCGGTGGGCGACGTGCGTTACATCGGTCTGTTCAGCGGAATTGAATTGGTCAAAAACCGCGAGACGAAAGAACCGCTTGATATTGCCCCGCTCAAAAACTTTCTAATTCAAAACGGTGTGTACGTGTTCACGTTCAAGAGCATCCTCATCATTGCCCCGCCGCTGATCATCTCGAAAGAACAACTGGATGAAGGTCTCGCGTGGGTGGATCAAGGCTTGACGATGATGGATGAAAAGGCAGCATGTAACTGAAACTACTTGGTTTCAGTTACCTTGCGAATGCTGCGAGGTTGCTCCGTGTTGTAGCCCTTCGCTGTGGTCAAATGGTAGGCAAATAACTGCGCAGGCAAAATACTGACAAGCGGCGAGAGCCATTCGGGTAGATCGGCGGGAATTTTCAATGGAACCTGTGCCAACGATAGCGCTCTTTTGTCATTTGAGATCACAACCAATTCAGCCTCAATATCCGAGCGCAGGCGTTTGAGCATTCCCAGCATTGAGTCAAAAACCTTGCCTTTGGCAGCCACCGCAAAGACCGGGTAGCCATTCTCAACCATCGCAATCGGACCATGCGCAAAATCAGCAGAAGAATACGGTTCGGCAATGATGTAAGTGAGTTCTTTCATCTTCAATGCCCACTCAAAGGCTGTCGCGTAATTAAAGCCGCGCCCCAGCACAACGGTCTGGTCGATATAACGATAACGTTGTGCAGCTTGAGCAATAAAATCATTTTGCTTCAAGGCCTCTTTCATCCAACCAGAAACCTTGCCCAACTCATCCCACTGTTTTTTGTTGCCGCTTAACGCCGCCGAAAACATGGCAACTGCCATTAACTCGGTGGTGTAGGTCTTGGTGGCAGCGACTGCTTTTTCGTCTCCTGCTTTGATATCCAGCACAAAGTCAGAGGTGTTTGCCAGTGGAGACTTTGCTTCATTGGTAATTGATAACGTCATACAACCCTGACGCTTTCCCTCTTCCAACACGCTCACAATATCAGGCGATTTGCCCGACTGCGAAACACCAATCACCAGCGCGTTCTTCAATACAGGAGGCTTCCTATAATAAGTGAACAACGAAGGGGTTGCCAATGCCAATGGCAATCCGTTCATCGCGCCGAACAAATAATTGGCATATCTGCCTGCATTATCTGAAGTGCCGCGCGCGGCAAGAAAGATGTATTCAACCCCGCGTTTGCGAATTTCTGCGGCGATCTTTTCCACATGTTTTCGCTGCAAAGACAACAAGCCTTTTAGGCGGTCAGGCTGTTCATTGATTTCAGAAAAAAGGGTCACGATTCGTACCGTCCAATTTCTTCGGCAAGCGGGGTGAATAGTTCGATTTTCCACGGTTCGACGCCCGGCGCAATCGAACATGCCGAACTCAAAATATATCCGCCGCTCGGTTTGCCGATGGTAATGCGCTCGCTCGCTTCAGCGATCACTTCCTCTTTGGTTGTGTATTCAAGGAGTGAAACAGAGTTCATATTGCCCTTCAAGAACATACGCTGACCGACGCCATTCTTCGCATCCGCCAATTCCACGTTCCCAAGCGGGTGCGGGTCGAGCGTATCGATACCCATGGTGTGAGTCTGTTCCATCAGATCGAGCCGGTCGCCGATCTTACCGCAGGTATGCGTGTACACCGGCACATCGCAAGAACGGACGGCATCTGCCAGTCTGCGTTCGTATGGAAGGACATACTCCGCATACATTTTTGGGGATATAAACCCGCCGCCAGCAAACGCGGAGGAAATGAGCACCGCATCGACCCCGTGCCGGGCTTGAGCAACCGCCCAGGCAATCGTCTCATCTGTGAGCCGTTCCAACAACGCCTTCACCTTTTCCTTGTTCTTCACCAGCCCAATGATGGCGTTCTGGTAACCGATCAATTCGAGATAATGCGTGAACGGTGAAAATACCTCGCCATGAACGGAAATCTCACCGTTCGTCTTCTCGCGGACGAGGTCTATCGTGTCGAAGAAATAATCGGGGAACTCTTGCAATGGACCAGAGTCCGCTCTGCCTTCGATCCACGGCACATGATAGGTATTCCAGATATAGCCTGTGAATTGGTCGATGTTTTCCAAATGGTCAGGGTCAAGCGTCGCCAGGTCTGCGCGAGGCGTGAGTTCCGGGCGGGCAGAGTAAACATATTGAGCGTTGTCATCCCAGGGGATAAGGGTCACATGTCCATTCTTCCAGGTGACGACCTCGCCCTTCTTTGTTTTCTCCACTTTTTTGATCTGCTTCAAGAAACCACGCGGACGCCCCGGCAGGTTGATGAGGATCCCGTCGAAGCGATAACGTTTTTGCATGGTAACGAGCGCCTCGGCAAAACCTTCACTGCTGAACCAGATCTCATGCGGGGCAAGACCAGCGTTCAAAAAATAATGCCCCAATGCCAACTGGCACATCACAGGAACCCGGTCGGCTTCCTGATGGCGCATGGCAAGAGCCATGCGTTCTCTTCCGTTCATACTTATCCTTTCACCGCGCCTGCGGTCAGACCTTTGATGAATTCACGCGCCAGCAGCACATACAGGATCAGCATTGGCACCGCCGCCAACGAGAGCACAGCAAGCGCGCGTGTCCAGTCAGTGCGGTATTGACCGAACAACAGCGAAACGCCTAACGCCACCGTGCGCGATTCTTCCGCGCGGATGAAAACCAATGGGAACCAGAAGTCGTTCCAGATCTTGATCATATTGAAGATCGCCACGGTTGCCATGGCGGGGCGCATGAGTGGCAGGACAATGCGTGTGTATACCTGCCACTCAGACGCGCCGTCTATTTTGGCGGCTTCGAACATCTCGCCGGGCAGTTCCTTGATAAAAGCTGTCAGCACAAAGGTGGCTATTGGCATGCCCATCGCCACATAAACAGGAACGAGACTCCAATAGGTATCTTGCAAATTCAAGGCTTTGATCAGCCGCACCAGGTCAAGCGTACCAAGACGGATAGGGATCATCAAACCAGCAATGAAGAAAATATACAGGAAATTCGCAACCGGCGATTTCCACTTCGCCAGCGCATACGCCGCCATCGAACCGATGAAAAGGATCAGCCCTAACGCGATCACAGTGACGATAATGGTATTGATGAAATACAGGTCGAATCGCCCGGTATTCCATGCTTCGCGATAACCGTCGAGGGTGAAGGTCTCCGGCAGACCGAACGGGTCTTTGAATATCTGTTTTTGCGGCTTGAAGGAGTTGATCAGAAGGGTCCAGATCGGGAACAGGACGATGACCGACCAAATGGTAAGAACGACGTAGGTGAAAAAAAGTTGGAGTCGATTCCAGCGCATAATAACCTCCCTACTCCGTCTCTTGTTTACGGGATAGATACAGCCAGGATAAAACACCCGTCATAAGAATGGCAAAGGTCATGGTGGCAATCGCCGCTCCCATACCCATATCTGGAATGCCAACGGGATGTTCACCCGCAATGCCGGTACGATAAAACAGCGTGGCAAGCAGGTCGGTCGAATAACCCGGTTCGCCTTTCGCGCCTGCCATGGCGTAGATGATATCGAAAGCGTTAAAGTTATCGACGAAGGTCAGAATGGCAACCACACCGATAACCGGTTTGAGCAATGGGAATTTGATGCGCCAGAAGATATCCCACTCCGAAGCGCCGTCGATGCGGGCGGCTTCGAGCAGTTCGTCGGAGATGCCCATCAGCCCGGCAAGGAACATTACGGTGGGCATACCTACCCACTGCCAGACCGAGGTAAGCGAGATCACCGGCAGGGCGAGACTTTCACGCCCCAACCAGGGGAGGGCTAATTGCTTCAAGTCCATTGCTATGAGTATCTTGTTCACCGCGCCCCATTGCGGATTCAGGATCAACGTCCACAAAAAGCCGACGACGAGAACGGAAAGAGTGGCAGGCGCAAAAATGACCGTGCGAAAAAAGTTCCTGCCTTTGAAATCCGTGGATAATAAATTCGCGAACAATAGCCCCAATGTATTCTGTACCAGCATATGGATGGAAAAGAAAATGCAGGTATTGGTAAATGCGTTGATGAATTTCTCGCGCCAAAGCGGGTTTGTGAAGAGGTTGATGTAGTTCTGAAAACCGACAAACTCTGTCGGGGTGTAGCCTTGTCCGGTGTAAAGACTGAGGCGCAGCGAGTCGAACAGGGGACCCGCCATAAATGTCAGGTAGATAAAAAGCGCGGGGAGCAGGAACAGGACCCAGGTCAGCGTGAGGCGTTTTTTGGGGTTGAGAAATCCTGCACTTCCAGATTTGGTCAATATCGTCTGGCTCATGTTTCTCTCCTCTTTGGTTTGGCAGGGATGGTTGCCCATCCCTGCCATGAAATTTGGAACTGGGTTACTTGCAACCAGCGGCGGGTGCGTACCAGGCAGCCAGATCTGCGTTGAAAGCGTCGGCGGCTTCCTGCGGAGTCTTTTCATCCTTCAACACGGCGATCACATTATTGTTGAGGGAGGTGTAGGCATCCACGTTGCCGGAGGGGGCAGCGAGGAGTTTTTCCCACACGAAACGGATATCCACACCGGCGGCATTGCTATTGAAAGCCATGAAGTCAGCGGCGATCGGGTCGCTGAGGGTGGGAACGTCTGTGGTGAGCGGGAAGAAGCCGGGCAGGTTATTGCCGAGCAGTGCCGCAAATTCTGATGACTCGAGGAATTCGAGGAAGAGCATGGCAGCTTCGAGGTTCGGGGAGGCAGCATTCGCGCCAACGGCGGCATCGATGTGGAAGGTTACATAGGTGTCTTTGCCTTCAAGAGCGGGCGGATAGAACACGCCCCATTCGAAATCGGTGGCGTCCTTCTGGAACGCGCCAATGGACCAGGAGCCGTCCATCATCATTGCAGCCTGACCCTGGGCGAAGAGCTGGGCGGCATCGTAGTAGCTGACCGCTTCGAAGCCGTTGGGCAGGTAAGGCTGCATATCGTCGATCTGCTGGAAGGAGGCAACCATTTCATCGCTGTTGAAGCAGCGGTCGCCGTTCAGGTATGCCATGCGTCCTTCAAAGCCTCCGATGTTGCTGGGGATGAACTGCATCATAACAACTTCATTGATATCCCAGGCGTCCTTGGTGCCGTTGGCGAAGGGGATCACACCCGCGTCGAGCAGGGTCTGTGAAGCAGCCATAAGCTCTTCCCAGGTGGTGGGAATTTCGATGCCGTTGGCGGCGAAGATATCCTTATTGTAGTAAATACCATGCGAAACGGCAATGATCGGCACGGCGTAGGGTTCGCCGGATTCGGTCGCCCACGGAGCGCGGGAGGCTTCGGTGAAATTATCACTGATACCCGGCAGGTCCTTCAGGGAAGCGATGTAGCCAGCATCAAAGAGTTCACGACCGGTCGCAAAGGAACGAACGAAGAACAGGTCGGGACCCGTGCCAGTCTCGAGTTGGGTGCGAAGTGTGGCATTGTAATCGGGTGGGTTGGTCGGGTCGAACTTCACGGTGATGTTGGGGTGAGCTTCGTGGAAGGCGGCATTGATCACTTCCCACGCGGCAACATCATCCACGCGCCAGGAGCCGAGGGTGAGAGTGATCTCTTCAGCGGCGGCTTCGGTGGCAGCAGGAGCTTCTTCAGTGGCAGCCGGGGCTTCTTCGGTCGCAGCGGGTTCTTCAGCGGGAGCCTCGGTGGCAGCGCCGCCTCCGCAGGCGGTCAGCACCAGGCTGAGCAACACCAGCAAAGACAGTAATCCAAACAGTTTCTTTTGCATTTTCTTCTCCTTATATGTTTTGAGAACGATTTGAACGGTTTTTCGATTTATCGAATTTCAATGGTTTCCTTTTTTTCTCCTTTCGAGTTATTTTTCAAGCATCAGGACTTATACGATCCTGTTCACTCGCTTTTGCACATCCTGCGCAAAGCGCTGGATGAATTGAGCCGCAAAATCGGCGGGCTTAAGACTGGCATCGTTCATCAACGGGGTCATATCCATGCCGTAACTCAGCCCGGTCGTTACATCCACGCCATGCGACTCAAAATAAGTGGCATTGGCGCGGCGGCGTCCCATCGAAGCCAGGTCGTAACGTTTGCCGCCCGCAATCTGAGAGTCGAATACGCCCAATAATGCAAATTGCAGGTTTTCATGATCGGATAAATCCATGGTGACTTTATCCGCATCGACCATCCAGTCCAACGCGCGCCAGACTTCACATCCCACGACTCTTTCGGGACGTTCAGCCGGGTTCAGTTTTCTGAGGGCTTCGATCACCCTGAGAGCGACCGCAACATGCGTATCGTGTTTGTCTGCAAGGTTGTGGGTGTAAACCACCTTCGGTCTGGCTGCACGCAAGATCGCTGTAATATCATCCACAGGCTCAAGGCGGGATGCATCCTTAATAACCCTGCTGGGAATATCCAGCATGATCTGTGCCGCGAACTCGCCTACCATTGCCGCCTTGCGCTGTTCCTTAAATCGGACAAGACGCATCTCATCATCGCTGTAATTTTCATAAATGCTGTTACGCGGAGAACCACGTCCATCGGTGACGACCACGCCGGTAAACCACTTGTCCTTTTGTTGAAAGCACTCAATGATCGGCTGTGCCGCCATGATCTCGATATCATCTTGATGTGCGGCAAGGCATAAGTGCGTTGTGCGTGAAAGAGCCTGTTCGGTAGGCTCGTTATCAGGGATATATATTTCTGCTGTATTGAGATGAAACTTCATTCAAAATCCTTTTTCACCACAGAGTACACAGAGAGCACTGAGAGAAACTTTTTAAATCTCTGTGAGCTTTGTGCTCTCTGTGGTTATTCTTTTAATCAACCACCGGCAAACTTGCCGCCGCCACAGACTGCCCAACCCGGCGAATTTTTTCATCCGGCAAGTGCAATTCGATTCTTTTCAATAATTCAGGGAACTCGGCTTCAAAGACTTTCTTTGCGCCTTCGATCAGCAAATCACCGCCGCGCCCAGAAGTGCAGCGCCCCAGGATCAAAACATGTTTGATGTCGTAGAACTCGGCATAGTGAGCAAAGCCATAGCCAAGATAAATGCCCATGCTCTGCCAGATTTTGGTCGCGCCTTCTTCACCAGCTTCCAACTTCTTTTGCACGAACTTGAGCTTCTCAGCATCGGTCACATCAACAGGGACTTGAATGCCCGCCCTCGGAGCCAGCCGAAAGACACACTGCTGCGAGAAGTACAACGCCCCCGCACCATTATCACCAGACCATTCATCAACGGGCGCTTCGGGGTTGTAATCAATCGGCGCGAATGCCAACTCGTTGAGCCAGCCCATAATGTGACCTTCCATGTTCACATATCCCGCCGCTTCACTGGAGCCAAGTGCAATGCCCAAGATGCCGTTGTCTTCAATAGACATCGAACCCGCCAGCGCGGTCACGTCACCATCGTTGATGACTTCCAACGGAACGCCCATCTCATCACGGATGCGCAGGAACATGTTCTTGATCTCGCCAAATTTTTCGGCAGGAATGCCGCGAAAGAGTGAAGCCACCATCGGGCGGTTATCCACATAAATGCCTGCCGAACTTCCGCCAACGGCATCTACTCGCGGCATTTTGCTTGCGGCGGTTTTTAGCGCGGTCATCACTTCTTCGTAGTGATAGGCGGGGTCGGTATTCTTGCGCGGCTCCCAGATCACTTCTTCGCTATAGATCGCTTCCCCATCCACCACTGCGCTCACTTTGCGGTCTGAAGCGCCAAGGTCAAACCCAATGCGGCACCCAGCCAAATTTCGCCCGAGCAGTTTCCCCGTCTCGTGCGAAGCGGGCACTTCATCCACCCCACAAATGACTACCGAAAATTCCTTTTCGTAGACCTGCGTTCCCATAAAATGAAAATCAAACTTTCGCTCACCCTCCGCAGCATACACCTTGCGGATGTGTTCGCCAATCGCTTTGGGAGCGCCCACATACACGGTGTGCCCGCCGCGCTGCCAAAGTAAAAACTTTACAATGCGTTCGATGTATTGAAAATTGGATTCAAAATCGGGATGACCTTCGGGATAGACAAGAGTCTCGAAACGGGAAACTTCACCCGCGCCTCTTTCCAAGCCGATCACGGCTCTTTCCCCAACCGGCTGTGCCTTACGCTGAAAGTTTTGATCTGCCAACACTGCCGGACGAAAGCCTTCATCCAACGGTGGTGCGACCTTTGGTTCGATGAGTTCCATGTAAATTCCTAATTGAATAATAGTGAGTAGTCTTCGAGAAGCAAAAACGCAGAAGCGCCGAGAATGCAGGCGCGATAATCCAATGTGCCGAGTTCGAGTTGAGTATCTTCTGACAGGCGGGCAAATGCCGCATTACGCATGGCGCGATCCACTTCGTTCATCCACACAGAACCGAAGCGGGTCATGTCTCCGGCGAGGACGATCTTTTGAATGTTGAGGGTGCCGATCAAGTTAGCAAGAGAGGTTCCAAGGGCACGGGCGGCATTCAGAACAACTTTCTGTGCCTGGGTATTTTCGGCTTCAAAAGCGGCTTGTGCCTGCTCAAGGGTTCTTAAGTTCAAATGTGCCAGCACAGCCCGTGCGCTTGCAATGGTTTCAAGACAGCCATGTTTGCCGCAACGGCACAGGTCGCCACCTTCTTCCACCACCACATGACCAATTTCGCCCGCGCCACCACCGTCACCTTGAAAGAGCCGTCCGTTTACAAAAATGCCCGCGCCGATGCCGTGCTTTACATTGACCACGATCAAATTATCGTCACCAGAGTGATCACCGCCATATACATATTCACCGATGGCAGTTGCCTGACTGTCGTTTAGAACGGAAACGGGGACTTTGTATTTCTTTTCCAACAGATTTCCTAGTGGAAGGTTCTGCCAGTCTAAATTGACGGCATTCACCACTACACCCTCACGCGTGTTGACTAAGCCAGGTGTGCCTACGCCAATGCCCACAATGGGTTTTATTCTTTTCTTCATTAACTGGTCAATGATCTGGTAAACAAGGTCGAGGGCGGTTTTGCCATCTTCTCCAGAGACGGGTATTTCAACCATCTCTTTGATCTCCCCCCGTAAGTTCAAAATTGCGCCAATAAATTTGTCTTGCGCAAGGTTTAAGCCGATAAGAAATCTTGAGTCTGACACCACACTTAACAAAATGGGCATCTTCCCGCCAATGGATTCACCCCTACCGATCTCCTCCACCAATCTTTCTTCGAGCAGTCCGTTCACGATCTCTGAGACGGTGGTGCGGGTAAGGTTGGTAATGCGCGCCACTTCAGCCCGGCTGATGGATTCGTGGGCAAAGACCGTTCGCAGAACGAGATCACGGTTGTGGTTCTTCGTTTGTTGGTGGGTAGCCTTTTTCATAAGGTTCTCCGAGCATACGGAAGTAAAAAGGGGCAGGGGAGGGTCTTTGTAAGTTCAGTGTACTAACTAAAGCCATTCTATATGTTCTCGATGAAGGAGTCAAGTGGTTTTTTGGGAAGGCAATTCTCTACCGTATATTGCCAGGTCTGCGATGGTGCGGGAGAGCTAGACATTTCGCGTGCCGATAAATTGAGTTGACTCATCGCCGCCCGCATCAAGCTCTGACCTTCGGGCTGGAGTTGGCAAAACTGCCTGACCTCGCCGAGGCACATATCACATTGCAGATAACGGGGCGCAAAGCCTTGCCCTGAGCCTGTCGAAGGGTCATCCTGACGTTGCTCCGAAGTCGGGAGACTTCGGACTCCGAAACTGTGTGACAGATACTTGCAAGAACATCTTGCGAAATGATTAACGGTTCTTAACTTGGTAAGAATAGGGTGGGAATTGTATCCAATAGGGAAAAGAAATTTTATGACCGAGAAAAATTTTATTCAACGTAATGGACAGAAGATCGCCGCGCTTCTTTTTTGGGTGGGGCTGGTAGCCCTCTACCAGTGGTACGCCGCCTCGAACGGACTCTCCCCTCTGCAGGTCGTTCAACAGTTGCTTGATTTCATGAAAAATGGCGTGTGGGGCGTGTTGATCTACATCGTGTTATATACTGTGCGCCCGTTGATTTTATTTCCGTCCACCATTCTTACCCTGGCGGGCGGTTTCGTTTTCGGACCCGTTCTCGGTGTTTTGTATACGATCGTTGCAAGTAATATTTCGTCCACGATTGCGTTCTATGTGGGGAGGTTCTTTGGCGAAGGTTTATTGAAGGATGACGGCTCGGACGGCTGGATTCAACGTTATGCGCGGCGGATGCGCGAAAACAGTTTTGAAACGGTGATGACCATGCGCTTCATCTTCCTGCCGTATGACGCGGTCAGTTATCTGGCGGGCTTTTTGAAAATAAAATATTGGGCGTTCATTCTGGCAACGGCGCTTGGTGCCATCCCTGGGACGATTGCCTTCGTGGGCTTCGGCGCTTCGGTGGAAAGTTTCGATGGAGCGCTGCCAAAATTGAACCCAGTGACGTTGGGCTTTTCGGTGGCGATCTTTATTGTGAGTATTGCGCTTTCGCGGATGTTTAAGAAGCGCGAAGCGGTTTCGGAGTCAAACGTCTCCTAACGTTTGTGAGTTGAAGGTCAAAAGTCGAGAGACTTTTGACTCCTGAGAGGAACACACATCATGACAAATCATTTTCATACCATTGTCATCGGCGCGGGGTCGGGTGGGATGACGGCGGCGATTGGCTTGGCGGGGCTGGGCAAGCAGGTGGCATTTATCGAAGGCAATCATGTTGGCGGCGATTGCACGAACGTGGGCTGTGTGCCGTCGAAGACGTTGATCCATTTGGCGAAACACTTCAAGCCTGGGATGAATCCTGATGAAGCCTTGCAAGAAGTGACCCGCAAGCGTGACGCCTTGCGCGACAAAGAGACTGAAGAAGTGCGCCATTTGAAGAACGTCACGTTTATTGAAGGCATGGCAAAGTTCACTGCGCCGAAGGAAATTGAAGTGGCGTTGAAATCTGGCGGGACGCAAAAACTCACCGCGGAGAATATCGTCATCTCCACGGGGGCGCGTCCGCGCATGATCGAGATTCCAGGTCTGCCGAAGGAGCGCACGCTGACGAATGAGTCACTGTTTGATCTGCGCGACATGCCGAAGCATTTAGTGGTGGCTGGGGCGGGAGTCATCGCCATGGAAATGGCGTTCGCTTTCTGCAAACTCGGCGCAAAGGTGACCATGTATGCGCTGGACCCGCGTCCGCTGGTGGTGTATATCCCTGAGGTTTCGGAGGCGTTGCAGCCAGAGATCGAGAAGAACGGCATCGTTACCCATTACAGCGCAACCGCCACGGGATTTGATGAAGCCACCAAAACGCTGACCTTGAAGCAGGGTGAGAAGGAAATCAAAATTCAGGATGTGGACAAGGTTTTAGTGGCAGTCGGTCGGGTGCGGAATCTAGAGTCGCTCGGACTGGACCAGGCTCAAATTAAGTGGGATGCGCGGACGGGGGTGCAGGTCAACTCATTTGGGGAGACCAATCTCCAAGGTGTGTATGCGATCGGGGATGTCACTCCCACGTCCGCTTTTACGCATTCGGCAAATGCGCAGGGACGACGTGTAATTCAGCGAATTGCATTTCCGTTTTTGCCGCTGGCGAAGAAAGAACCGATCTTTCCGAATGCGACTTTTAGTGACCCCGAAGTGGCGAATGTGGGGTTGACGCAAAAACAGATCGCGGAGAAATATCATCCGCAACTCATCAAGCGTATTCGCGTGGATTTCAAAGACCATACCGATAGAGGCTACACCGATGGCGTGGAAAATGGTTTCATTATCGCCGATGTGATCCGAATGACAGGGCAGATTTTGCATGTGACCATCGTGGGTACGAATGCTTCGGAAATGATCTCGTTCTTTACGCTTGCCATCAGCCAGAAGATTTCACTGCATAAGATTTATCGGCTGGTGTATCCGTACCCGACATTTTCGAGCGGCATTTTGAAAGTGGCAGATTTCTTTATGCGCGAAACCCTGCCGAATATTAGGAAAGAGTTGGGTGCATTTTTGAAGTATGGGTTTAGAAAAGGAAATTAAACACGAAGGGCACAAAGTACACCAAGGTTTTTCCTTCGTGACCGTTGTGCCCTTTGTGTTTAAAAAATAAAGGAGAGAATAAATGCTAGCGACCTGACAGTTTAGCAAAAGTATATTGATCGGCATGAAAAAGCGGGTAAAGTTGTTTTGTGACAAACCACTTTTTCCGGAGCCTATCATGCCGATCAATGAGACCTATCGTACTTG